>JGI24025J20009_10003438_pt1 | contig 10800 bp, 13 predicted proteins | sample Cruoilmetagenom3_FD_20009 | JGI IMG/M metagenome (IMG submission 20009) | reverse complement strand
GGGGAGGAGGCCGTTTTCCGACCCCCCCCAACCGGAGCCCCCGCATGACTATTCGCACCATTGTCGTCGACGACGAAAAACTGGCCATTCAAGGTTTGCAACTGCGCCTTGAGCCACATGAAGACATCGAGATTGTCGATACTTGTGCCAATGGGCGCGAGGCGATCCGGGCGATCAAGACGCTGAAACCCGATCTTGTCTTCCTCGACATTCAAATGCCCGGTTTTGACGGTTTCTCCGTGGTAAAAGGCGTGATGGAGATTGATCCGCCGCTGTTCGTCTTCGTCACCGCCTATCAGGAACACGCCATCCGCGCGTTTGAAGCCAATGCGGTGAACTATCTGATGAAGCCGGTCGATGAGGACAAGCTGGCCGACACCATCGAACGCGTCCGCCAGCGCCTCGCCGAAAAACGCTCGTCCGAGGAAGCCGAAAAGCTGAAGGTCGTGCTTGCCGAAGTCAGCCCGGAAAGCCTTGAAGATATGGGCGGCGAAGACGAAGCTGCGGGCCGCTATGAAAAGATGATCAATGTGAAGGATCGCGGGCAGATCTTCCGCGTCGATGTCGACACGATCGAACATATCGAGGCTGCGGGCGATTACATGTGCATCTACACGGGTGACAATTCGCTGATCCTGCGCGAAACGATGAAGGATCTGGAGCGCCGCCTCGATCCGAAAAACTTCCAGCGCGTCCATCGCTCGACCATCGTGAATCTGGATCAGGTGCGGCAGGTGAAACCACACACCAATGGCGAATGCTTCCTGGTGCTGGATTCGGGCGCTGAGGTGAAGGTGTCGCGTAGCTACCGCGATGTTGTCGCGCGCTTCGTGCATTGATCTGATTGGTTTTGCGAAGGCGCATCCGCGCCTTCGTCCTCGCTAGGCGGGCAGGCAAGCTGCCCCCGCTGCGGGCGGCCGGTCGGCCTTGCGGCCACTGCGCGGCCGTATCCTATGCAGGCTAGCTGCTTCGGGAGTCTATCGGCGCCGGAAAGGCGATGACAGCGCGCGACCGCGCGCAGCCCGGTAGGGTGAAAGCCAAGAGAACGGATGCGGATGCCGACGCTTGAGGCCCGCCAAAAGAAAGGCCACAAGCACCGGATGAATAAATTCAAACTGAACGGCTTCGACCTCGACAAATTCGTCCGCGACACGCTCGCCGAAGACCTTGGCGAGGGTCTCCCCGGAGGCGGGCGTGATGTCACCGCAGCAAGCGTGATCCCCGCCGATGCGCGGTTCCAAGGCGTTATGGACAGCCGCGATCCGATCACTGTGGCAGGCCTGCCCATTGCTGCTGCATTCTTCCGCCATCTCGACCCCGACATGGCCATCGAGGTGCTGGTTGAGGAGGGTGCGCAAGTCGCTCCCGGCACTGATCTAATGCGCCTGTCCGGCAATGCCCGCGCCATGCTGACGGCCGAACGCAGCGCGCTCAACACGGTGCAGCACCTCTCCGGCATCGCCACCATGGTGCGCGAGTACGTCACCGCGATGGACAATCCGGACTGCACCCTGCTCGATACGCGCAAGACCATTCCCGGCCTGCGCCATCTCGAAAAATACGCCGTGCGCCAAGGCGGCGCGGACAATCACCGCATGGGATTGTGGGATGCAGCGATGATCAAGGACAACCACATCCTTGTCGCTGGAGACGTTGGCGAAGCGTGCGGCGCGCGCGCGATGCAGGTGTCCAGCAGATCATCTGCGAGGTCGACCGGATCGACCAGATCGAACCGGCCCTTACCGCCGGAGCAACGCGCCTGCTGCTCGACAATATGCCGCCCGAAACCCTGCGCGAAGCCGTCGCGCTGGTCGCCGGACGCGTGCCGACCGAGGCAAGCGGCGGCATCAATCTGGATACAATCAGGGCCAAGGCCGCAACGGGCGTAAATTATGTCTCGGTCGGCCGCCTGACCCAGAGCGCGCCCGCCGCCGATATCGGCCTCGACTTTACCCCGCTGTGACCTTCTGCCATTTGCGGGACTTAAGCAGAGGGAAATTTCACCATGCGGCCTGATTCAATACGCAAATTCGACATGTTCTACCTGGCGTCAATCGTCATTGGCATCGCCAGTTCGCTGATGAATTTCGAAACGCAGGTAGGAGCGCTGGAAGTGCGCCTTACTGAGGCCGGGTTGAGCGCTCCGGCAGAAGGCTTCCTGCTGACCACACTCGCCATCGCACTGGCCATCAATTTGCTGCTGTGGTTCCTCGCCTCGCGGATGCGACTGGGCTTTACCAAATGGATCATCCTCGCCTTTGTGCTCTATTCGGCAGCGACTGCGGTGGCGGGGCTCGCCATGGGTCTTGGCACGATCAGCATCACCGGCCTGCTCAATGTCGTGCTGAAGGCGATTGCCGTGTCCTTCCTGTTCCGCGCCGACGCCAAGGAATGGTACGCTACGCGCGGCCAATGAGCATTCGCACAATCGGGAAACCAGCCGCGCTCGCATTTGTGCTGGTGCCCGCATTGGCGAGCGCGCAGGCCTATCAGTGCCGCATCCCGCAAGGCCAGATCGCCCTGCCGAGTATCGAGCGCGATGGTCCGGTGCGCCAGACCCGTGTCACCGGATATACGCTGTCACTGAGCTGGAGCCCGGAATTCTGCCGTTTCCGCGATGATGAACCGCGCCATGCGCGCCAGTGCTCGGGCCGCGACGGGCGCTTTGCCTTTATCGTGCATGGTCTGTGGCCAGAGGGGCCGCGCGGCAGCTATCCGCAATGGTGCCCCACACGCGACCGGCCTACGCAAGGCGAAATGCGCGGCGCGATGTGCATGTCGCCCGACACGCGGCTGGTCGCGCGGCAGTGGGCCAAGCATGGCAGCTGTATGGTTGATGATGCGGGCGCTTACTTACGTATCACACAAGTGCTGTGGAACAGCCTGCGCTGGCCCGATTTCGACCGCCTCTCGCGCCGCCGGGGCCTGACCGCAGGCGATGTGCGCGAAACCTTTGCCGAGGCCAATCCCTATTGGGACGAGGAAGATGTCGGGCTGGTGGTGAACGAGCGCGGCTGGCTGCGCGAAATGCGCCTTTGCTACGGCGCGGACTTTATGCCGGTGGCGTGTGATCGGCAGCGCTTTGGGCCGGGTGACGGAGCCGAGGTGCGGATTTGGCGGGGGATGTAACTGCCTCTCGCGTCATTCCTGCGCAGGCGGGAATGACGAGAAGGTGGCTACCTCCGCTCCTCAAAAAACGCGCGCAACAACTCGCCAGCCTCGCCCTCACCAATCCCAGAATACACCTCGGGTCGATGCAAGCACTGCTCCTGCGAAAAGACGCGCGCGCCATGATCGACTGCGCCGCCCTTGGGATCACTCGCGCCGTAGTACAGCCGTGCGATTCGCGCGTGGCTGATGGCCCCGGCGCACATCGCGCAGGGTTCAAGCGTTACATAGAGGTCGCAGCCCGTCAGCCGTTCGTCGCCCAGCGCCGCTGCCGCGCGGCGAATCGCTACGACTTCGGCATGGGCTGTCGGGTCATGGTCGGTGCGGGTGAGATTGTAGCCTTCGCCCACAATTGCGCCGTCCTTGACCACCACGGCTCCCACGGGCACTTCGCCAAGTGTAACAGCCTCTTGCGCCAGTGCGAGCGCGCGGCGCATCGGTTCGGGAAGGGGCCATTTTGCCATGGCCACGCGCTAGCGTGTAGCTTGACGAATCTCCACCCCCCCTGTATGCGCCCGCCTTTCCCAGCTAAAAGCTGATCAACCCAACCGTTTCGAACGAGAGATTTCGCCATGTCGCGCATCTGCGAACTTACAGGCAAAGGCCGCCAGGTCGGCAACAATGTCAGCCACGCCAACAACAAGACCAAGCGGGTATTCCTGCCCAATCTGCAGAACGTCACGCTGCTGAGCGAAAAGCTCGACCGCAGCTTCAAGTTCCGCGTCTGCACGCAGGGCCTGCGCTCGGTGGAGCACAATGGCGGTCTCGACAATTGGTTGCTGAAAACCAAGAACGAGAAGCTTTCGACGCGCGCCCAGAAGGTGAAGCGCGAGCTTAAGAAGGCTGCAACCGGTTCGGAAACCGAAGCAGCCTAACGCTACCCAGCGTAAATTACGGATTTTTAGGGCGCGCGGGGGTTATTCCTCGCGCGCTTTTTCGTGTGTTACTGGCGCCCGCCCGTCCCACACCAGCCTGGCGAGCAGAGTGCGTTGGAACGAGGCAAGATTGTCATCGGCGATGATCCACAGCGCGTAACTGCCATCAGCCTGCGGCTGAACCGCCAACCCTTCATAATTTTCGCGCGGTAACAAGGCGTCGAGGTCGAGCAATTGCACGACCTCAAGCGTATCACCTTCTTCCAGCTCGCGCGGATCGGCGATTCCAAGCGCGGCGGTAAATGGCGGCCAGCCCCATTCCACACGGCGCATCAGCACCAGCACCCGGCCATCGGGCAGGGCGGCAAGATCGGTCGGCGCAAAGTCATCGGGCATGGCGATTGTGAAGCGCAATGGCTCGCCTACGCGGATCGGGTCGGAAGGGTAGATAAGACCGTAATTGCTGCGCTCCGGCAGCACAAGAAAGCGGCCGCCGGGCAGGCGCGCCATCGCCTCGGCACCCGAATTCGCTGGCCAGCCGCGCCATTCGGGCGGTTCGCGCAGCGCCTCGAGACCGCCTCCATGCGAATAGCGAATCACCGCGTGACGATTTTCAAATGCCAGCCAGTAATCGCCGGTTTCAGGATCGCGCGTCGCTGCTTCAACATCGGGAACTGCGCTGCTCAGACGTCCACGGTCTCNGATGTCCGCGAATTGCACATCACTTACAGATGCCGAACCGGGCAGAGCAAAGGTCATCATCGTTCCGCGATCAGAAAAGGCGCGCGCAGTTTGCGCCGCGTCTGAAAGAATAAGCGCGGAATAGCCGCCGAACATCATATTGGGGCTGGTCAATTCCCACACGCCGGCGCGCGTAAAACCTTCAACCCGCGCGTTTTCTGGCAGGTCGGCCACCACAGCAAGGTCAAGCGACTGCTCGAAACGGTCAGGAATGGTGGTCCGGACGAACGTCCCCGGAGCGAGCAGGAGAGCGAGCGTCAGCGCAGCGGCGAAGCGGCGCTTTCGAGTGGTCAGGAAATTACGCATCGCGGCCATGTGGCCCAAATCATCCTGCGCACGATCACGGCATCGGGCCGACGAACAGCAGCGGATCGAGACGGGCAAGGTGCCACTTGATGCTCCAGTGCAGATGCGGGCCCGTTGCGCGCCCCGACGATCCAATCGCGCCGAGCGTCTGCCCGCGCTCCACCCGCTCACCTTCTTCCACGTCGATGCGAGAGAGATGCAGGAAGGCGCTGTTCAGCCCATGTCCGTGATCGACGATCAGCAAATATCCCTCAATGCTGAATGGCGACTGCGTGGCCAGAGTCACAATGCCCGAAGCCGGAGCGACAAACGGCGTGCCGGTGGGCCGCGCGATGTCGAGGCCTGAATGATAGCTCCCCGGTTCGCCGCGATAAATGCGCTGCGAGCCGAAACGCCCGGAAATGCGCCCCGTCACCGGCCAGATGAAATCATCCTGCCATCCGCTCGCGGGCGAATTGGCGGTACGCGCGTCCCAGATCGCGTCCAGTTCAGGCGCGCGGCGCGCTCTGAAGGCGGCACTGCTGCCGCTTGGCCGCAAGGCAACATTGACGCGCTCAAGGTCCCAGTCGCGCGGAGAAACGGCGACCGGGCNGNGCACTTCGCGGCCANCGCGCATGGTCGCNACAAGCTCTGCCGTGGTCCCTGCATCGCGATCAAACGCAGCGAAAAAATGGCCATCGCTGTCGAGTTCAATTGCCTGGTCGCCCAGCCGTGCGGAGACGGCGCCCGCAGGCGCTTGTCCGCGAATCCAGCCGCCTTGCGTCAACTCACCATCGAAGATGAAGGTGGCGGGTCCGGTTGGCGTGGGAGTTGGCGTGGGAGTCGGAGCAGGCGCTGCTGCGGCCGTCGCCGCGGGCTGCACCACTTCTACCTGCTCGGGTGCGGGCGCGCTTTCAGGCACCCCTGCGCAACCGGCCAGCAATGCAGCTGCTCCAGCAAGCGGCAGCAAATGCAGCACAATCACTGTTCTTCGAGCGCGCGCTTGGTGGCGAGTTCCGCGCTGGCATAGGCTTCCTGCAGGTCCACGCTCCAATAGCGCAGCTCCTCCAGCGAAATGGGTGCGCCGCTGGCCGCGCACAGGACGAAATGGCCGGGCTTGACCACGCGGAAACCGTTGGGGCCGTACATCAGCGTGGCGGCGTTCTCGGAAGAGTTCATAAGCATGGGGCCTATTTAGGGGGTCCGGACGAGCAAATCAATTTCGTCCTAAAGCAGCTTGGGTTGCCCGCTCTCCGCCGAGGCTTTGGCCTTTTTGCGCGGTTTGCGAGGGGCATCACCGGGGGTGACGGTAATCGCGCCATCGGAAAATTTGATGCCCAGCACCGGCTGCGTGCTCGCTGCTGCGGCGCTCGTCACGGCCTTGCCCTTGGGATCGAGCACCATCGCATAGCCGCGTGAAAGCGGCTTTTCGGGATGCAATTGCTCAGCCAGCCGCCACAGTGCATCGAGCCGCCCGCGCTGTTCGGCAATGGGCCGCGCAATCAGCGCGGGCTCCAGCCGCGCCGCGCCCAACCGTTGCTTCGCATCGCGCAGATTGCCGCGCAGGATCGCGGGTGAGAGGCGCAAATCCGCGAGCCGTTCGCGGCCCTTCGCAGCGCGGTCAACCAAGCCCTGCCGCAGGCGTCCTCCCAGATCGTCGAGCCGCTGCGTGTGCGGTTGCAAAAGCTGCTCGGAGTTTGGCAGGCGGCCCACGCGCGCCTCCAGNCGCTCCCGCCCCAGATCGACGGGCCGCATCACTACCTTGCGCTGGCGCAGACCAAGATCGTCCAGCGTGGCAGCAAGCTCACGGCGCACCGGCACCGCCATTTCCGCCGCTGCAGTAGGTGTGGGTGCGCGCTTGTCGGCAGCGAAATCGCACAGCGTCGTGTCGGTTTCGTGGCCCACAGCGCTGATCACGGGAATCGGCGATTCGGCCACGGCGCGCACCACCGCTTCCTCGTTAAAGCCCCACAAATCCTCGATCGATCCGCCCCCGCGCGCCACGATCAGCAGATCCGGGCGTGGTACTGCTCCGCCCGGCTCCAGCGCGCCAAAGCCGCGCACGGCGGCTGCAACTTGGTCGGCCGCACCCTGCCCCTGCACCAGCACCGGCCACACGATGACATGGGTAGGAAAACGATCCTCCAGCCGGTGCAGAATATCACGAATCACTGCGCCGGTGGGCGACGTCACCACACCGATGATCTTGGGTGCAAAGGGCAGGCGGCGGACATTGCCAAACAGCCCTTCGGCTTCGAAACGCTTGCGGTTCTTCTCCAGTAAAGCGAGTAGCGCGCCCTCGCCTGCGATCTCCATCCGCTCGACCACGATCTGGTATTTGGAGCGACCCGGATAGGTCGTCAACTTCCCGCTTGCGACCACTTCCAACCCGTCCTCCGGCTGGAACGCCAANCGCCCGNCAGAACCGCGCCACATCACCGCATCGAGCACCGATTTCTCGTCCTTCAGGCTCATGTAGAGGTGGCCGGAAGCCGCGCGCTTCACGCCCGAAAGCTCTCCGCGCAGCCGCACAAAGCCGAAGCGGTCTTCCACCGTGCGCTTGAGAGCCTGCGAAACTTCGGTAATGGAGAGCGGGACGGAATTATCGCCGTCGCGGCTGGACGCCACCAGCCCGCCATCTTTATCGTCGTCGAATGGAGAATTGCCAGATGAGTCTTTGGCCATGAATATCCTGGTTTTGGGGTCGGGCGGCCGCGAACATGCCCTGTGCTGGAAGCTGGCGCAATCCAAGGCGATCGATAGCGAGGGCGGAACGCTCTACGTATCCCCCGGCAATCCGGGAATGGAGGACGTCGCGCGCATCGCTCTGGTCGATGCGGCCAAGCATGATGATGTCATTTCCTTCTGCAAGAAGCACGATATCGGCCTGGTGGTGATCGGGCCGGAAGCGCCGCTGGTGGACGGGCTGGCAGACAGTCTGCGCGATGCGGGCCGCGCCGTGTTCGGTCCTTCGGCTCAGGCTGCGCAGCTTGAAGGCAGCAAGGGCTTCACCAAGGCGCTGTGCGACCGTGCGGGCATTCCCACTGCTGCGTATGTGCGCTGCACGTCGCTGGAAGAAGCGGTCAGCGCGCTCGCCACATTCGCTCCGCCTTTCGTGCTCAAGGCTGATGGGCTGGCCGCAGGCAAGGGTGTGGTGATCGCTGACAATGAAGACCACGCGAAGGAAGCGCTGGAAGACATGTTCGGCGGCGCGTTCGGAGACGCGGGCGCAGAAGTCGTGATCGAGGAATTCATGCATGGCGAGGAAGCGAGTTTCTTCGCGCTGACCGACGGCAAGGATGTCATCCCCTTTGGCACCGCGCAGGATCACAAGCGTGTCGGCGAAGGCGACACCGGCCCCAATACCGGCGGCATGGGAGCCTACAGCCCGGCGCGCGTCCTGAGCGATGAATTGGTGGCCGAAGTGATGGAGCGCATCATCTTCCCCACAGTGCGGCAGATGGACGGCGAAGGCATGCCCTATCGCGGCGTACTCTATGCCGGACTGATGCTTACCGAGGACGGCCCCAAGCTGGTCGAATACAATGCCCGCTTCGGCGATCCCGAATGCCAAGTGCTGATGATGCGGCTGGAAAGCGATCTGGCCGATTACATGCTCGCCTGCGCCTATGGCACGCTGGGCGAACACATGCCCCCACGCTTCGATGATGCGACCGCCATGACCGTGGTGATGGCCGCGAAAGGCTATCCCGGCATACCCGAAAAGGGCGGCGCGATTGATCTGTCCGCGGTTGAAGAGAGTGACAATGTGAAAGTCTTCCACGCCGGCACGAAATTGCAGGCGGATGGCGCGCTGGTCGCCAATGGAGGGCGCGTGCTGAATGTCACCGCATTGGGCGCGGACACGAAAGCCGCGCGCGATGCGGCCTATGCGGCGGTCGATGCGGTGGACTTCCCGGGCGGCTTTTGTCGGCGCGATATTGGCTGGCGGGAGATTGAGCGGGGGTAGACGCCCTTCTGCCCATCGTCATCCCAGCGAAAGTTGGGATCGCTGCCAGGCTCTTGCTAAGCTCTACACATGAGCGGCTGGGTCTACATCATGACGAACAAGCGCAACGGCGTGCTATATATCGGCGTTACGTCAAACTTGCATGCGAGGGTCCTGCAACACCGCAACGGTGAAGGTTCGCGCTTCTGCCAACGCTACGGCCTTGATCGTCTCGTCAGCCCAGCTTTTCAGCCATCAGTGCCTTCATATCCACTTCCGGACGCGGGCCGTAGTGGCTGATCACCTCGGCTGCTGCCACTGCGCCGCGCTTCAGGCACGCGGCCAGCGGTTCGCCCTTGGCGTGGCCGGAGAGGAAACCGGCGGCGAACTGGTCGCCTGCGCCGGTTGTATCGATTACCTTGTCGATGGGCTCGGCAGCCACTTCAGCGCGTTCGCCATGCGCAACAGCAACGGCGCCCTTTTCGCTGCGGGTTGCCACCAGCACGGGGACCTTGCCCGCAATCGCATCGATCCCGGCATCGAAATCATCTTCGCCGGTAAGCGTGGCAAGCTCGCTTTCGTTGACGAACAGAATATCGATCACGCCGTCTTCGATCATGGCGCGGAAATCATCACCATGACGGTCGATCACAAAACTTTCGCTAGCGGTGAAGGCGATCTTTCGGCCTGCCGCGCGGGCCACTTCGATGGCACGGCGCATGGCTTTGCGCGGCTCTTCCGGGTCCCATAGATAGCCTTCGAGATAGAGGATCGCGCCGCTCGCGATCAGCTCTTCATCCAATGCTGTAGCGGGCAGGAACTGGCCTGCGCCAAGGAAAGTGTTCATCGTGCGCTCGCCATCGGGCGTGACGAAGATCAGGCAGCGACCGGTGGGCGGCTCATCCTTGAGTGGCGCAGTGTCAAAATCGATGCCGGTGGCGCGCATATCGTGGGTAAAAACTTCGCCAAGCTGATCGTCGCAAACTTGCCCGACAAAGGCGCATTGCAGGCCGAGCATGGAAGCGCCCGCCAGCGTATTCGCAGCCGAACCGCCCGAAACTTCGCGCGCCTGCCCCATCGCGGCATAAAGCGAGGTTGCGCCCTCGGCATCAATCAGCGTCATCCCGCCGCGATTCAGTCCAAGTTCTTCGATCAATTCATCTTCGCAAGAAGCGATCACATCGACCACGGCATTGCCGATGGCGATAACGTCGTAACGGGGAGCAGTCATGCAGTCTCCTGAAGCAGGCAATCATCTGGTTTTCCGGCAGCTTGGCCGGTTCGGCGTTGACTTGGCGCAAGGGCCGCGCAATCGCAAGCGTCGATGGCAACGGTTCCAACATCCTTGGCAACATCTCTGGCGCTGGGTTTCGGACAATTGTTCGACGGCGCGGTGTTGCGCATCCTCATCAAGAGCGTTGCGGTGACGCTGGTGGTGTTCGTAATCGTGGCAACCGGCGGTTGGTATGCGCTCGACTGGGCGCTGGCATCGGGCGGGCTGGAGGATAACAGTTTTGCCGGAGCAGGCGCGCTGCGTGAGGCGATCTCGCTGGTGCTCGCGGTGATCGGCGTGTGGCTAATGTGGCGTATCGTCGCCATGGCGGTAGTGCAATTTTTCGCCGATGAAGTGGTCGTGGCGGTTGAACGGCGTCACTACCCGGATGAAGCGAGCATGGCCCGCGAATTGGCCTTTGGTGAACAGCTGGGCAATGCGGCGAAGGCTGCGGGCCGCGCATTGCTGTTCAACCTCATCGCGCTGCCGATTGCGATCATCCTGCTGTT
>JGI24025J20009_10003437_pt1 | contig 10801 bp, 12 predicted proteins | sample Cruoilmetagenom3_FD_20009 | JGI IMG/M metagenome (IMG submission 20009) | reverse complement strand
AAGATGGCCAAAACTGCTGGCTTAATTAGCAGAATATTATTATTTTTAAAGGAGAAAGAATATGTCTAAGAAAGAAAAGAAATATGTTTACAGGATCAAAGATATTCCACTTATCCCATTAACAGATAAGGTGGGTACGCGCTTTTTACTTGGTGAAAGGGTTCTGCTTAGCTTTATCGAGCAGCCGCCAGGAGCAGAATTCCCTCTTCATAAGCATGACGCGGAACAAGTACTCATTATTCTTGAAGGATCAGAAGAGCATATTGTTGGTGGACAGACAATCCATATGGAAGCGGGTGAAGTATGTGTACATCCATCTAATGTGGAGCACGGCGGACGTACTCCAACTGGTTTTAAAGGGATCGATATCTTTGTACCTCCACGAGAGGATTATATCGAGTTGATGAAGAAATATCATAAGGAAAAAGGGTAGGAAAAACACAAATGGAAATAAGAAATACAATTAACCCAGAGTATACTCGAAGCCTTACAACGGAATATTTACGGCAAGAGTTTCTCATTGGAGGATTGTTTATACCTGGAGATATAAAACTGGTTTACAGTCATTTTGACAGGATTATTGTAGGTGGTATATGTCCCCGGAAGCCTCTTTCTATACAGGTGAGTCGAGAGATAATTGGGAGTGACTATCTTCTGGAAAGAAGAGAGATGGGGATTATCAATATTGGCTCACGTGGAACTGTTAATGTGGATGGTAAGGGCTATGTGCTAAATCGTAAGGATGGATTATACATTGGAAGAGGAGCAAGGGATATAAATTTTTTAAGTGAAAATTCCCAAGAACCTGCCAAATTCTACTTAAACTGTGCTACTGCACATAAAACTTATCCTACTGAAAAAATTGAGTTGAGTCAAATAGAGCCTATTCATCTTGGTTCTACTGAGGAAGCCAATAAACGTATATTATATAAGTACATCCATCCTGATGGAATAAAGAGCTGCCAGTTGGTAATGGGGCTGACCACTCTGGAACCAGGTAATGTGTGGAATACTATGCCTTGCCATACGCATGTGCGGAGGATGGAGGTCTACTTATATTTTGACATAAAAGAGGATGCAGTTGTATTTCATCTATTGGGTGAAGCAACAGAAACTCGTCACATTGTGGTCAGAAACGAAGAGGCAATAATTTCACCCAGTTGGTCTATTCACTCTGGTGTAGGAACGAGGAGCTATACCTTTATCTGGGGGATGGTTGGAGAGAATCAGACCTTTTCGGATATGGATGAAGTACCCATTAAGGCTCTAAAATAGGAGACTGTTAACCAGTATCAGTATAGGAGTGTGATAGTCTCATAAGAGATTTGGTATTTACTATTAAATTTCATATAAATAAAAAATGTAGTATTTCAAGCGATAGTTATATTTTGGCAGTGATCAAAACTTCTAGTAAATTATCAGGGATGAAAGGAGGTGAAGAGACCTAATTTAGAGCTTTAAACCGGGGTAAATCGGCAATAATCCCCGGTATTTGAGTTATTAAAGATCAAAAAAATAAAAGAAAGGAGATCACAATGAGACGAATACGATTTATAATATTAGTATTATGTTTTATTCTGCTGGTAAGTTCTTTATGCTTCGCCAGTGGACAGAAGGTTATCGAAATGAAGCTTGCGCATTATGGAGAGATTGGACATCCTTCCGATCTGGCTGCTAATATGTTTGCAGAAGCTGTAGAAAAACGGACTAATGGGGTAATCAAGATTACGGTTTATCCCGCCAATCAGCTTGGTTCCCCACCTGAACAGCTGGAGCAGAATATTCTGGGCGCTGTTGATATGAGTTTACCAACACAGGGCGCGCTGGATAAGTACTCCAAGAAGTTTGCGGTTGTTATGCTTCCGTTTGTTTTCAAGGATTATGAGCATGCCTATCGAGTGCTCGATGGTCCTTTCATGGATTGGGCAGCACCCGACCTTGAGAAGCAAGGATTGGTATTCCTTTCCAATTGGGAATGGGGTTTTCGAAACATTACTAATAAGGTACGTCCGATTAATTCACCGGATGATGTAAAGGGACTGAAACTACGGACGCCACCAGAGATTCAGTTGGAATCTGCAATGGAGGCATTGGGTGCTGTAGTAACCAAGATTGCGTTCACGGAACTCTACATGGCACTAAAGCAGGGAGTGGTAGATGGGCAGGAGAACCCGTTATCAGTAATTTATCATAATAAAATATTTGAAGTGCAGAAGTACCTGGCTCTGACACGGCATGTTTATAATTCTATGGTGCATGTAATGAGCCTGAAAGTCTGGAATACACTTACTCCGGAACAGCAGAGGATTATAAGGGAAGAGAGTAAGAGGGCTGGAGATTTCATGAGGAAGAGAATGCAGGGAGAAGAGGAGTTTCTGGTAACGAAGTTAAAAGAGAAGGGCATGATTGTTACCCAAGTGGATTCCTCGGAATTCCAAGCTAAGATGGAACCTGCTTATAAGAGGATTGGGAAATATGCTGGTGAGGAGAATGTTAAAAAGTTCCGGGAGATGGCTGAATCACTAAAGTAAAATAGAAAAAGTAAAATAGAAAAAAAATGGAATGGTGAGAAGATGTGTTAACATGGATTATATTTGGAACACTGATTGGTTTTATTCTACTAGGTGTACCTGTAGCGGTCAGTATGGGAATTACAGCGGTATTAACTTTTATATTTTTGGGAGAAGGTCATGTATTAACAATGCTTGCACAGAGGATGTATTTCTCTACAACGTCATTCACCCTTCTCGCTATCCCATTTTTTATACTTACTGGTCACATAATGAATGCAGGGGGAGTAACACAGAGGATTTTCAACTTTGCCAGGGCGCTTGTCGGTCATATCTGGGGTGGATTGGGTCAGGTAAATGTAGTGGCAAGTATGATATTTTCCGGCATGTCCGGGGCTGCTGTAGCGGATGCGGCAGGGTTAGGATTAATTGAGATAAGAGCAATGACAGATAATGGCTATGACCGTAACTTTTCAGCAGCAATAACGGCTGCCTCCTCAACGATAGGACCGGTGATACCTCCCAGTATACCGTTTGTTATATACGGGAGTTTGACGGGGGTATCGGTGGGAAAACTGTTTATTGCCGGCTTTACTCCTGGTGTGCTTATGGGACTGGCCATGATGGTTGCCGTCTTCTTTATTTCACGACGTAGAAAATATCCTCGGAGTAAAAGGGCATCTTTAAAGGAACTGATCATTAGTTTTAGAAAATCTCTACTTTCTCTTGGCACGGTGGTAATCATTATTGGTGGAATAATTGGAGGCATCTTTACACCGACAGAAGCATCAGTAGCTGCCTCTCTTTATGCACTGTTTCTAACAATGGTGGTATATAGAGAGTTGAAGATCAAAGATTTACCCGGTGTATTTTGGAGAACACTTATGGATAGTATTCGAGTTTTGTTCATAATTGCAGCTGCGGGTTTTTTTGGCTGGCTTTTGATTTATTACAAAATACCTGAGGAGATAATATTGAGCCTGACTGCAGTGAGTACTAACCGCTTCGTTCTTCTTGCTATCATTATAGGAATCCTACTGGTTCTGGGTTGTTTTCTGGAAGGGATTGCGGTGCTGGTAATCACTATTCCCGTTTTTATTCCCTTAATTAATCAATTTGGGGTTGATCAGGTACAGTTTGGGGTGATTATGATTTTGTGTTCCATGATTGGGCTTTTGACCCCGCCAGTTGGTATGTCCCTGTATGCAGTATCTAGCATCAGCGGTGTCTCTATTGGAGAAATGACCAAAGAGCTGTGGCCCTATTTGTTAGGGATTTTTATGGTACTTTTGGTTATAACTTTCATACCCGGTGTTTCTCTCTGGCTGGTAAATCTGGTTGGCTAACATTGATTAAAGGAGAAGTTTCGGAGATGAATCTATTTATAAGAGTTTTATCAAGCATAGATAGAGTTTTAGGAATAATACTTCGTGGGTTAACTATAGCCTGTTTGGTAATTTTGCTGATATTGATTGCAGGATGTGTATTTGTTCGCTTTGTTCCAATAATGTCTTTTGGCTGGTCCGATGAGATTGTAGAAGGGGCGTTTGCATGGATGGTTTTTATAGGAGCAGCAGCATTATGGCGGGATAATGAACACTTTCGTGTTGAGTGGTTACCTCACAAATTAAAAGGAAAGAAAATAGGTTATATTCTTGCGCTTGTTATTGATTTAATCTCATTAAGTTTCATATTAGTTTTGACCTATCAGGGGTGGCGGATTACTATGTTATCCCAGGAGTGGACTCCTATTTTCAAACTTCCGAAAAAGCTTTTGTATGTTTGTATTCCTGTGAGCGGAGGAATTATGACTATATATACTTTCCGCAATATCTTTAAGCATGTGGTATTAGCCTTACGCAGTACGATAAAGAAAAAGTGTGCATAATCAATAGAGCAGAGGTATATAAATTATAAATTTTTAATATAAATTAATAGAATTTACATAATTAAGAAATTTAATTCAGAACCCAGTATTTTATGAAGTTTTCAACCTTCCAAAAAATTAATGTACAATAACTCTGACAAGATAAATTAATTATCTATTGTAATTTTTTTGTAAAATATTCTACCTATATTATTTACATAAGTATAATGTTTCAATGGAAATTTATATTTTAGCCAATGTTAAGAAAAGAAATTTAAGAAAGCTAAAAGGCTTTGATATCTTCCTTCTTAGCACATATAGTATATACTTTATTTTATCTTAACAAAGGAGAAAAGTAGAATTATGAAGGCGCTTGTAAAATATGAAAAAGGCATAGGATGTATTAAAGTTAAAGAAGTTCCAAAACCTATAATTAATCCAAAGGAAGTTTTAATTAAAATTAAATTTGCTGGAATTTGTGGGACAGATATACATATATAGCATGATCAGTTTCCCTATTGGCCTCCTGTAGTGTTGGGGCATGAATTTTCAGGAGAAATAGTGGAAATTGGGAGCTCGGTAGAAGGATGGAAGCTCGGGGATAGAGTAGTTGGGGAACCTCATACCAGAGCTTGTGGAGTTTGCAGATTCTGCCGAACTGGAAATATCCAAATTTGCGAACAGAAGAGATCTCCTGGATGGGGACAGATGGTGCATTTGCCACCCATATAAAGATGCCTGCCTATCTATTACATAGGATTCCTGATGATGTCTCATTCGAGGACGCGGCTGTTATTGAGACTGCAGCTATAGTTGCTCATCAAGTTCTGGAAAGAGGAAGGATTGAGCCTGGAGACTTTGTAGTGATATTTGGAGCAGGAACAATTGGATTATTGTCAGCAATGATCGCAAGGACTGCAGGTGCATCCAAAGTTATGATAGTTGGGGCTTTGGTAGATGAAAAAATTAGATTTAAAGTAGCTATGAAGATAAATGTTGACTATATAGTAAATGTCCAGAATGAGGACCCGGTGCAAAAGGTAATGGATATTACTAATGGAATTGGTGCAGATTTAGTAGTCGCAGCTCCTGGGGCGGAACCTGCAATTAATTAAGCGGTGAAAGTGGTGAGAAAGATGGGGAGGATTTCAGTTATAGGTTTGACGGGAAAGAATAAAATAAGTTTTCCCTGGGATGTTGTTGTTTTTAAAGTATGCAATATAATATTTAATCTAAGTTCAAGTTATGCCGGGTGGAACAAAGTTGTTTCCTTGCTCTCTTCGCGTAAAATAAATTTAAAACCAATAATTACACAAAAAATTACCCTTGAGGAATGGGAAACTGCCTTTAAGGCGATTGAGGAAGGAGAAGCCATTAAAATATTATTTCAAATCTGAAAATTAAATAGTAACATGAAGTTAGAATAACTATTAACTATAAAGATTTTTGAAAAGGATTTAGAGAATAAAAGTGTAGTGTTTCTTGAAATTCTTGAGTTTTCTCTCTAAAAGGGTAGGTAGTTGAGCTTAGAGACGGATATATTACAATTAACATAATCAAGAGGATAAATTGAGGAAAATTTTAAATATGTTTAGCCTTGAGGGGGGAAAGCAGTGATTACTGGAGGAACAGGAATTTTAGGTTCTGCAATTGCCAGGGGATTGGGGGAGGCTGGAGCTGAGATTGCCATCTGTGATATCGTCAGTACAGATAAAGTAATTAACAAACTTAAAAAAGAAGGAATGAGGGCAAAGGGATATTATATAGATGTCATGGATATTGAAAAAATAAAAGCCTGTCATAATGAGATAGTAAATGATTTTGATGGGATAGATATACTTATTAATGCAGCTGGGGGAAATATGAAAGAAGCAACTACCTCCAACGAACTCACTTTTTTTGACTTACCTTTATCTGCTTTGGAAAAAGTTGTGGGGCTTAATCTCTTTGGGGGGTCTATGCTCTCCTGTCAGGTATTTGGGAAAAATATGGTGAAAAACGAAGAGGGCGGATCTATTATAAACATATCCTCTATGAGCGCTTTTCGCCCTTTAACCAGAACAGCTGGTTACTCTGCTGCCAAAGCTGCAGTTAGTAATTTCACCCAATGGCTTGCAACTTACTTTGCTCAAGAATATAACAAAAAACTAAGAGTTAATGCCATTGCTCCAGGCTTTCTCCTAACTCAACAAAATCGCTATTTACTTTTGGATGAAAATGAAAATCTTAGTCCAAGGGCAAATTTAATAATATCTCATACTCCTATGGGAAAATTTGGCAATCCTGAAGATTTAATTAGTGCATGTATCTGGCTTGCTTCCGATGCCTCAAAATTTGTAACTGGAGTGGTTATCCATATAGATGGGATTATAATGCCTACTCAGGGGTGTAAAATATATGATAAATCTAATAATTAAGTGTACTTTGTTTTAATAAATTAAGATTAGGAGGAGATATGACTAACAGAAAACCAAAAATCGTTATTACCGATTGTGATCATCCATCCGTGGAAATAGAAAGAACAATATTATGCGAAACTGATCAGGGGCTTATTCTGGCTAATTGTAATACAGAGGATGAAGTAATAGAAGCAGCCAACGATGCTGATGGAATAATTAATCAATATGCTCCCATAACCAAAAGAGTGATTGAATCATTGAAGAGATGCAAAGTGATCGCTCGATATGGCGTAGGAGTGGATAATATTGATGTTGAAGCAGCTACTGAACATAAAATCATCGTGGCTAATGTTCCCGATTATTGTGTTGATGAGGTCTCTACTCATGCTATAGCCCTAATGTTAGCCTGTGCCCGAGGAATAACTTTATTGGATAGGAAAATAAGAGATAAAAAATGGGATTTTACCCTGGCTAAACCTCTCTTTCGAACTCAAGGCAAAACTCTAGGTCTTTTTGGCTTGGGAAGAATTGGTAGTAAGGTGGCTCAAAAAGCTTTGGGATTCGGCCTTAAAGTAATCGCTTATGACCCCTATGTTTCTAAAGTTAATATAGGAGTAAAGCTGGTTGAATTTTCTCAGTTATTGTCTGATTCAGATTTTATCTCCATCCATGCTCCTCTAACAGATGAGACAAGAAATTCCTTTGGAGAGAATGAGCTAAAGATAATGAAAAAAACTGCTTATTTAATAAATACTGCCCGAGGCCGTATTATTGATGAGAAAGCCCTTTATCAAGCCCTTAAGGAAAAATGGATTGCCGGGGCAGCTTTAGATGTAATGGAAAAAGAACCACCTAATTGGAAAAGTCCACTACTAAAGTTAGATAATTTAATCATGACTCCCCATATTTCTTTTTACTCAGAGGAATCCTATGTGGAGTTAAAGACTAAGGTTGCCGAGTCAGTTCGTTCAGTTTTAAAAGGAGAATTACCCAGGGCAATGGTTAATCCCAAGGTAGGAAAGAGAAAGATTCTGTAAGGAGGTAAATAGATGGATTTAGTTGATAAGGTAGCAATAGTGAGTGGCGCATGCCAGTTATATAAGTTATTAACATTAACTAAAAAAGTTACAGCAAGATTTATCATTACTAGAGCATCTGCAGTACTTTTCTGGCTAATATTTCCGTTTACAGAAAAATTTGCTTTACAGCCATTTAAAATTGCTTCCTCATAAGGTTTTATGATACCCAATTTTACATATTTGTTAGTAAATAATGACTTTAATTTGGTGGTAACAAATGAGCTCACTCACTTTCTGATCCACCATTTTAGAAGATTTGAAATAAAGGAAATGAAATTAATTGTTTCCAATTACTATTAAATTAAATTATATTAACGGGTTTAGTTATGCTGAACCTTAATATAAACATGAAGAGGGTGAATATATGAAAGCTCTTGTTTACATGGGGCCAAAAAATGTTGTAGTCCAAGACCGTAACATACCCGACAATAAGGACTGTGCTTTAATAAAGGTGAGCTATGCGGGAATCTGTGGCTCAGATATAAGTATAGTATTAGGAAAACATCCAAGGGCCAAAGCACCTCTTGTCCTGGGCCACGAATTTGTAGGATTTGTGGAAAGTATAAAGGAAAACAAACGTGGAATTAAAAAAGGGGATAAGGTTGTAGTATATCCTTTGATAGTTTGCGGGAAATGCCACGCCTGCAGGACTGGCAACGAACATGTATGTAATTCCTTAGAACTGATTGGAATAGATGTTGATGGAGGTATGGCTGAATATACTTCAGTACCTATAGAAAAGCTTTATAAAGTCCCCGAGGGACTTGAAGACGATGTTGCTACATTAATCGAGCCTTTGGCTGTAATAGTGCATGGTATAAATGAAATAGGAGTGAACTTTGGTGACAACGTGGTAGTAACAGGGGCAGGACCCATAGGTTTGCTCTCAGGCCTTGCACTCCGGGATGCAGGAGCATCAGATGTTTATTTTACAGAAATTGATGATTTTCGCCTGTCCATATGCAGGGAATTTGGATTTAATGCCATTGACATAAAAAATAGCGATGTAACTTCAATTATAAGACAGAATACTGATAATGAAGGTGCAGATATTTTAATAGAGGCCAGTGGAGCTCCTGGCGCTGCCCTGCAAATGACAGAAATGGTAATGCCAAAGGGCAGGATTCTAATGTTAAGTATCCATAAACAGCCAGATCGGGTTGACTTACGACAAATTAATTTCAAAGAGATTACTATTGCAGGTTCAAGGGTTTATACCCGACAAGAGTTTGAATATGCCACAAAATATGCTGTAAAAATAAAAGAAGATTTAGCTAAACTGATAACCCATAGAGTTCCTCTTAAAAATGGTGATGAAGCATTTAAGATTGTTGATGATAAGAATGTAAACAAATTAAAGATAGTGATAAACTGCAAAAATGTATAAGTTTTGAGAAAGGGGTATGAATAATGCAAATGAATTTATTTGATCTAACAGGCAAAAAAGCTATTGTTACTGGAGCCAGCGGGGGCTTGGGAAGAGGAATGGTAGAAGGTTTTCACCAGGTTGGGGCTGAAGTTGTTATTATTGATATTATGGATAATGTTTCATCTGTAGCGAATGAGATAGGAGCTTCAGGAGCTAAAGTTTATGGAGTAAAGGGAAATTTGAAAGACAGAAAAGACTTAAAAAGGTCCTTTGATGAGGCAGTAGAAAAACTGGGTGGAAACCTCGATATTCTTGTGAACTGTGCCGGCATACAAAGAAGAAGCAAATGCGAAAATTTCCCGATTGAATACTGGGATGATGTAATAGAGGTTAATCTAACTTCCGTATTTGAGCTTTGCCAATTAGCTGGCAGAATTATGCTAAACAAGGGCAAAGGTAAGATAATTAACGTAGCGTCCATGTTAAGTTTCTTTGGAGGTTATACAGTACCGGCATATGCTGCCAGCAAAGGTGGAGTAGCTCAGTTAACAAAAGCCCTCTCCAATGAATGGGCTGGAAGAGGTGTTAATGTCAATGCTATTGCACCTGGATATATGGCTACTAGCCTAAATACTGCACTTATAAATGATCCTGCAAGAAATGAAAAAATACTTGCAAGGATACCCGCAGGAAGGTGGGGACAGCCCGAGGACATAAAGGGAGTTATTGTTTTCCTTGCATCCGAAGCCTCAAATTATATAAACGGAGCAATAATACCTGTGGATGGAGGATATTTAAGCTGTTAGTAGAAACCTCACGAGCAAGCCCGTGGCACCTTTTTCACTTTTCGCGCTTCGCTCGACACCCTTCGGGCGAATTTTACATTCATCCACGGATAAACCCGTGGTATTCTGCCCTTCGCGTTAATTAAAAAAGGGCTGTCGCCAAAAATGGTTTTGTGTAAAAATTTTTGGGTCGGCTCTTTCTCTCTCCTCTTCAATTATTACCATGCCAGGACTTATACTTAATTTAGACTTAATTTAATCAACCCTGGCTACTTTAATTTGCTCCAGCTATTCCTGATTTTAAAACTACAAACGCGTAAGGTGGGTAATTTTCCTTCCCCCTTAAATCCCCCCTAAAACCCCCCTCTTATCCCCCTTCTTTTTATTTTCCACCGTAGGTGCATTTTAATTTACCATTTCCATCCTTGGCTCAAAAGTTACGCCACCGCAAAAAAAGCTCCTGGCGGGCGGTCGTGGTAAAAGAGATGAAGGCAGAAGTTATTTGCCCGGAAGTCAATAAAAGCAGGTTAACAGATCGTTTTAATAAAATACCGGGAGGGAGAGAAAGAGAGGCCATCTACAATCGATTTTAATGATTATTATATTCTAGGTGGGGGATTATATCAAAATGGTGAAACCCAACATTTCATGTAACATCTTGGGGATGAAAGAAGTTACCGGAGGCAATTTAGGCGAAGCTGCGTAGCACCGAAGCCTTTTATCCGCTGTTATCGGATCGTTGCTGGGCATATTCGGTATATTATTTTTAGTTAGCCCGCTGGTGGTTCTGTG
>JGI24025J20009_10003435_pt1 | contig 10802 bp, 4 predicted proteins | sample Cruoilmetagenom3_FD_20009 | JGI IMG/M metagenome (IMG submission 20009) | reverse complement strand
CGCTCTCTTATATTGCTTCCATCCAAGCCATTTGAAATTATACCATCGCCCGCTGTTGATTTACTCTGTGATGTAGCGAGTAGAAGCACGCAATAACCTAACATGTTTGCGAACTGGCAAAGAAACAAGCCTTCACTTGTATGCGTTTATAGCCATAACGGGAATTGCTGACCGGCCCGGAAGACAGCATGGCAAAACTCAAGCAAAATTCGATCGTCAGGGGACCCATCTTCCCGGAACCAGTTGAGGTGAGCATGACTGCACCTATGGGTGACTCTGTCAAGCTTATCGGTAAAGGGTTAGAGACCGGCAAGTTCTATGATCCAGTACTTTCTCCGGAGCAGCTCGCTGCCTTGGAGATTACACTGGATGATCAGTTCGATGGCGACGCGCACAACTTCCGCCTGGGAATCGAGGCTTTGCGCCTCGGCCTGGCCTACGAGTATGACCCTTACTTTACCCTATCCATTGCCCGGGTCGATCCACTGCCTCATCAGCTGGAAGCTGTTTACGATTATTTTCTGAAGGCGCCTCGTATTCGTTTTTTGTTGGCTGATGATCCCGGCGCTGGTAAGACTATCATGGCCGGACTTTTGATCAAAGAGCTGAAAATACGAAAGTTGGTCAAGAGAATTCTCATTGTCACTCCTGCCAACCTGACATTTCAGTGGCAGCGGGAGATGAAGGAAAAGTTCAGAGAGAGCTTCGAGATCATCCGGGGCGATATCCTGAGAGCAACTTATGGCTCAAACCCTTGGCAGGAGAGGAATCAGGTAATAACTTCGATGCCGTGGGTATCCGTGATCGAAGACGCAAAAGAGAGCCTTCTTCGCAGTCATTGGGATCTGATCATCGTTGACGAGGCCCACAAGATGAGTGCCTACAGCCCGGAGAAGAAAACTCTGGCATATCGGCTCGGCGAGGAGCTGTCAGATATGACAGATCATTACCTGCTTATGACAGCCACGCCACACAAGGGCGATCCTGAGAACTTCGCTCTATTTCTGAGACTCCTAGACAAGGACGTTTACGGTGACGTGGAAAGCCTGAATGAGGCAATGAGGCTCCAAGAAGCTCCTTTTTACCTTCGAAGGGGCAAAGAAGCTCTGGTGACATTTCCCGATCCCGATACAGGACAGGTGAAAACGCTTTTCACCAAACGTAAAGTTCAAACTGCCGAGTTTGAGATCGACGGTGAGGAGCGGGAGTTTTATGATGAGCTGACCTGGTACGTGGAAGATCAATCGATGAAGGCCGCAGAGGACAACTCAGCACGCGGTCGCGCCCTCGGGTTTACCATGGCCATGTTACAGCGGCGATTCGCATCCAGCATCTACGCCGTACGGAGAACTCTGGGGCGCATGAAGGATAAGCGCGAAAAGATCCTTTCAGACCCGGAGGCTTATCGACGTAAGCAGATCAGTCGTAAAATGCCTGATAATTTTGACGATCTTCCGGAGGATGAGCGGGAGGGAATCATCACCGAGTTAGAGGAGACGGTCGCCTCGATCGATCCCGTATCCCTCAAAGAGGAGATTCAGGACCTGACCCGATTAATCGATAAGGCTCGTCTGCTGGAAGCGCGGGAGGTTGAATCCAAGCTGACCAAGCTGGAGGAGGTCCTCAAAGAGGAAGGCGTCTTCAAGGACCCGAAGATGAAGCTCCTGATATTTACGGAGCACAAGGACACCCTTGACTACCTGGTTGGGGATGGGGAAGATGGACGGCCTTTGGGGAAGCTCAGAGAATGGGGTCTTTCAGTCACCCAGATTCATGGCAGTATGAAATCGGGCGACCGAAACACACCAGGCACACGCCTCTACGCCGAACGGGAGTTTAGAGAGGACTGCCAGGTTATGGTGGCCACCGAGGCTGCGGGGGAGGGAATTAACCTCCAGTTCTGCTGGTTGATGATCAATTACGACATCCCCTGGAACCCGATGCGGTTGGAGCAGCGCATGGGACGAATTCATCGTTATGGACAAGAGAACGATTGCCTGGTGTTCAACTTCGTCGCCACCAATACCCGCGAAGGTCGTGTGCTCCAGAAGTTGTTTGAGCGGATCGAGAAGATCGAACAAGATCTCGATCCATCTCACACGGGCAAGATATTCAACGTTCTGGGCGACGTCCTCCCTGCCAACATGCTCGAAGGGATGCTACGTGATATGTACGCCCGAAACCTCACCGAAGATATCATCAAGAGTCGCATTGTCGAGCGGGTGGACAAGGAGCGTCTCAGCAGAATCACGGATTCTGCCCTGGGGGGGCTGGCCAAGCAAGAGCTGAACCTCTCCGCCATCGTGGGCAAGTCTGCTGAAGCAAAGGAGAAACGTCTGGTTCCTGAGGTGATCGAAGACTTCTTCGTCAAAGCTGCTTTTTTGGTAAGCGTTCGGTCCAAGGAGTCGAGGAAAGGTTCACATGTCTACCGCATTGGACGAGTTCCCCGGTACCTCAGGCAGATCGGTGAAGATTTGGAGCCACGCTTTGGAAAGTTGGGCAGCGAGTACAAAAAGATAGTCTTCGACAAAGACCTGCTGAGCCGGGATGCCACTCTTGAGTGGGTAACACCCGGACATCCCCTTTTCGAAAGTTTAAGGGAAGGAGTTCTGAAGCTGGTGAATGATGACCTTCAAAAAGGTGCGGTCTTCTTCGACCTTCATCAGAGGGAGCCGGTTAGATTAGACGTCTTCTCGGCGGTGGTCAGGGATGGAAGAGGGAACCGCCTACATGAGCCCCTCTTAGTGATCCAAACAGCTATGAACAATACAATGACAGTTCGCCAGCCAACCATCTTCCTGGATCTGATGCCTGCACCAACCGGGACACAGGTTCCTGATGGCGGTGACCTGCCAGGCCGGGTCAGCGAGGAGGAATTCCTCAATGAAGAGGCGCTGAAGCCTTTCCTGGCAGAGATCAGTGCTCAACGAAAGAAGGAGATCGAGAAGATATCACACCATACAGAGATCAGCCTGAACACCATCATCGACAGGGTACAGCGTCAATTTGCAGATCTTATTCAGCAGAAAGAAGCTGGATCAAGGGAAGCTGGGCTGGATGGGCGCATAAAACAGTTTGAAGATCGTCTGGATGAGCTGAACTCCAGACTTGAGCGGCGCAAGGACGAGTTGCAACAGGAGCTTAACTGTACCATTTCTGGTATTCAGCATCGGGGCAGGGCATGGGTATTACCTCATCCTGAACGGACTGACCCAAAAATCGCAAACATGGTCCGTGATGATGAGATCGAGCGAATCGCAGTAGATGCGGTCATAGCCTACGAAGAGGCCAGAGGATGGAAGGTTCAGAGCGTGGAGAAAGAGAACAGAGGCTTTGATCTCATATCACGTAAGCCGCATCCTGAGGATCCTGAGACCGCCATCGAGGTCAGGTTTATCGAGGTCAAGGGGAGAGCAAGAATAGGCGAGGTAGGCCTGACCGCCAACGAGTATAGGACTGCCAAACGGTTGAAGGATGATTACTGGCTATACACGGTCTTCAACTGCTCGTCCAGTCCTGATGTTAAACTGATTCAAAATCCTGCGCGGCTGGAGTGGGAGCCCATAATCAAGATCGATCATTATCACGTAGGATCTGAGAAGATACTGGAAGCGAGCTTATGAGCGACCAAGTGAAGTACCCAAAACGGCTGATCGAGGTGGATCTCCCCATCAAGAAGATAAGCAATCATGCTCGGCGGGAGAAGTCGATCAGACACGGACATATCTCCACGCTTCACATATGGTGGGCACGCCGCCCACTGGCCGCCTGTCGCGCCGTGATCTGTGCAGCCCTCTGGCCGGATCCAGCGCCTGATCCAGACGACCCTCCCTGCCCCGACAAATTTAGACAGGATGCTGTCACAATCCTCAGGAAGTTTCAGGAATCTAAGGACCCTTTGGGTGTGAGTGATCGAGAGGAGGATCTTGATAATCCACTTGAGCTTAGGAATGCGCTACTGGATTTTATTGCCGACTTTGCAAATTGGGACAATTCAACCAAAAAAGAGTATCTAGAGACTGCAAGAAGCTTGACCCAATCAGCGCATGAAGCATTGGGAGGGTTGCCAGGCACAAGGCCTCTGCTGGTGGACCCCTTCGCCGGAGGAGGTGCCATACCTTTAGAAGCGCTCCGTGTAGGTGCCGACGCCTTCGCCTCAGATCTGAACCCGGTGGCGGTGCTGCTGAACAAAGTTGTTCTTGAATACATTCCTAGATACGGCCAGAAGCTAGCAGATGAAGTTCGCAGATGGGGCGAATGGATCAAGACTGAAGCTGAGAAGGAGCTTGCTGAGTTCTATCCAAAGGACTCAGATGGGGCAACGCCTATTGCGTATTTATGGGCGCGGACGATTGTCTGCGAAGGACCAGGATGCGGTGCAGAGGTCCCACTGATGCGGTCGATGTGGCTCTCCAAGAGGAAAAATCATCAAGTGGCGCTCCGGATGGTCCCTGGCGATCGGCGCGTCGAGTTCGAGATCGTGGATAATGTGGCGACAAAAGATGTGGGCGACGGAACCGTCCGCCGGGGTTCTGCAACCTGCCCGATCTGTGGATACACGACGCCCGTCGCATCGGTGCGAAAGCAGCTCAAGGCGCGCCGGGGCGGCGCCGCAGATGCCAGGCTCTTCGCCGTCGTGACGACTAGGCCAGGTCAGCGAGGCAGGTTCTACAGGCTGCCAACCGAGCAGGATCTTGATGCGATACAGAAGGCTGCAGGAGAGCTTGAACAGCGGAAGGCAAAGCACAAAGGATCACTTAGCCTGGTACCTGATGAACCGACACCACAAGGCGGCGGGCATCGTGCGGTTAGTAGTCTCGTCATTTATGGCATGCAAGCGTGGTCAGATCTCTTCACGCCTAGGCAGTCTCTGGCGCTGACAACACTGGCGCGGCTGGTTCGAGAGACAGAAGAAAAGCTGGCTGAAGAGCATGAAAACGGATTGGCGGCGGCGGTACAAACGTGTCTGGCACTAGCTGCTGATCGACAAGCAGATGCGACGTCTTCGCTTTGTAGATGGCACATTACCGGAGAGAAACACACAGGAACATTTGGTCGTCAAGCACTTCCTATGGTTTGGGATTTTTCAGAAGTAAATGTTCTCTCTAAATTGACTGGTGGTTTCCCTGGTGCACTTGAATGGGTAGCGCGGGTTTGTGAAGCTAATGCCTCTCAAATGACAGCAGGGTGTGCTGAATTAGATTCTGCAATTACTCATCCCCTCCCCGATGAATTCGCTCAATGCTTCTTCACCGATCCGCCATATTACGATGCTATTCCTTATGCTGATGTATCCGATTTCTTTTATGTCTGGCTTAAGCGAACTCTGGATAACCAATACGCGGACCTTTTTAAGGATAATCTGACGCCAAAATCGGATCAGATTATTGTGCTACATCCCGATTCACTTGATGAAAAAAATGATTTTGAACAAAAAATGACAAAGGCTGTGGCTGAAGGCCGACGAATTTTGGCACCGGATGGGATTGGTGTTGTAGTATTCGCCCATAAGACCACTTCTGGCTGGGAAGCAATGCTCCAGGCCATGCTCGATGCTGGCTGGATAATCACCGCATCCTGGCCCATCGACACCGAGATGGGAGCGAGAATGAATGCCATGAAAGCTGCGACTTTGGCTTCATCCGTCCACCTCGTCTGTCGCCCCAGGGAGAATCCTGATGGTTCTTTGGACGTAGAATCTGTAGGCGACTGGCGAGACGTGCTCGCAGAGCTGCCCCAACGAATCCACGATTGGCTTCCTCGCCTGGCGAGAGAAGGGGTCGTGGGCGCCGATGCCATCTTCTCCTGCCTGGGTCCTGCTCTGGAGATCTTTTCCCGCTACTCGCATGTCGAGAAGGCCAGCGGAGAGGTTGTGTCCCTCAGAGAATATTTGGAGCACGTCTGGGCCGCGGTAGCCAGGGAGGCGCTCAACACGATCTTCGAGGGCGCTGACGCCACAGGCTTCGAGGAGGATGCGAGGCTCACGGCGATGTGGCTCTGGACACTGCCAAGAGGTGTGAATGGTAACGAAAAGTCTAGATCCGCCGAAGAATCTACCAAGACGGTCAAAGGCGAATTCGTACTTGAGTACGACGCAGCCAGAAAGATCGCCCAGGGACTCGGTGCCCACATGGAGAAGCTCGGCAGCGTTGTCGAGATCAAGGGGAACAAGGCCAGGCTCCTGCCGGTTGAGGTGAGGGCTCAGCACCTCTTCGGCAAAGAGGGAGGGCAGGTCAGGAGAGGCCGCAAGAAGAGAATAGTACAGCAGGTCATCATGGACGGCGATGTCAAACAACCCGATGAGAAAGCCATCGACTTCGACGAGATCGAGACGCCCCTTAAAGGAGAGACCGTCCTGGACCAGGTTCATCAAGCTATGATACTCTTCGCAGGCGGGCGAAGCGAGGCGCTCAAGAGCTTCTTGGTCGAAGAAGGCACAGGGAACGATCAGCGATTCTGGCAACTAGCTCAGGCCTTATCAGCCCTATACCCAAAAATCAGCAACGAGAAGCGGTGGGTCGACGGCCTCCTGGCCAGGAAGAAGGGGATGGGATTCTGACGGCTCAGCACTTATGCGAAGAATGGCAGGCCGCATTTATCCAGACCTTACGGCAGCACGAGAACGCCACACCACTGAGAGAGGCTGCCCTCCAGGAAAACCTGAGTGACTGGACCAAATCATTAACAGATGCAGTGGTCAAGACCTGCGAGTCAATGGGGTGGCAGGCCTCTTCAAAGGGTCACAGGCTAAGGTCCCTTCCTATCCGGCGGAACGAATACCTCTCCCTGGACTTGATGGCCTTCTCTTTCTCCGACGGTGAGAATGGATGGAAGTTTCCCACAGCCGTCATGGAGCTGGAGAACAACTTGAACGACGAGGTCATCGCCTACTCCCTATGGAAGCTACTCTGCGTGAGAACAGACCTGAGGGTAGTCTTCTGCTACCGACGGAGATCCGAGGAGGGCTCTTCTTTGATAAGGTATCTGGGCAGAGAGGTGGTCGGCGCGCTTGACCTGGAAGATCGCAGCGACCTGAAAGGTGAAACCATGGTGGTCGTGGGAAGCAGGGACGACTCCATGATCTTTCCTCATGGCTTCTTCAAATGGTGGCGACTGGACAATAATACAGGAACTTTTAGAATTATTTGATAGGAGGTTTAGAACATTGACCCTGAAATCCTGGTATAAGGTCACAACTCCCAGAGAGGATCTGCGTGAAGGAAAACCGTTAGACGCATCAGAGTTCGCAGTACACCTGGACCAGGTCAGAGATAAACGTGCGGCTGAGGTTTACCAGAACCCTGAAAGGTTCTTCGAACGTACCTATCTCACACAGGACCTGACCTCAATGGCTGCAGAGGTGGTCCGCCGCCTCACTGGCGAAAAGACAGAAACTTCTGCCGTATTCAACATGAGCACCCAGTTCGGCGGCGGCAAGACTCACGCTCTGACACTGCTCTACCACCTCGCAAAGAATGGCAGCAAAGCAAATAGCTGGACAGGCGTAAACAAGATTCTGAACAGAGCGAAAGTTGACAACGTTCCAGAGGCGGTCGTTGCAGTCTTCGTGGGAACGGAATTCGACTCCACCACCGGCCGCGGCGGTGACGATGGCACACCCCTCCGAAAGACCCCCTGGGGTGAGATAGCCTTCCAGCTTGGCGGCGAGGAGGCCTTCGCCCAAGTAGCCGTACACGACCGAACGATGACCGCCCCTGCAGGTGACGTTATCCGGAAGATGTTCCCAAAAGATAAACCATGCCTGATCCTCATGGACGAGCTGTTAAACTACATCAGCTGCAACCGCAAACGAGACTTCTCATCCCAGCTCTACGTTTTTCTCCATAACCTATCAGAGACTGCCCGTGGGGAGGACAATGTAGTCCTGGTAGTCTCCATACCTGCCTCAGAGCTGGAGATGACTCCGGAGGACTTCTCCGACTATGACCGTTATAAGAAGCTTCTTGACCGTCTGGGAAAAGCGGTGATTCTCTCGACCGATACGGATACCTCTGAGATCATCCGCCGGCGTCTTTTCGAGTTTGACTCGAAGGATCTCACGCTCGACGGAAAGATAAAACTTAGCAAGGATGCACAGAAGACCTGCGAAGAATACGCAAAATGGGTTCTCGACCACCGCCAGCAGGTACCGAACTGGTTCCCCATCGACAGTGCCAGAGAAGTATTTGAGGCGGCCTATCCCTTCCACCCATTGGTCTTGTCGGTCTTTGAGCGCAAGTGGCAGTCTCTGCCCAGATTCCAGCGGACACGAGGCATCTTGAGGCTTCTGGCTCTCTGGGTATCCAGAGCATACCAAGATGGTTACAGGGGCGCTCACCAGGACCACCTTATAAGCCTAGGAACGGCCCCAATAGACGACCCCATTTTCCGTACAGCGATGCTGGTGCAGCTGGGAGAAGAAGATCGTCTGGAGGGTGCCATCACCACAGACATCTGTGGCAAGGATGACTCCCACTCCTCCAGACTGGACAAAGAGGCTGTGGACGCGATCAAGAAACAGCGACTTCACCAGAAGGTGGCTACGACGATCTTCTTTGAGTCCAATGGAGGGCAGACTTCCGGCACCGAAGCAACAGAACCTGAAATTCGACTTGGTGTGGCAGAACCCGATCTGGACATCGGTAACGTGAAAACCGTCCTTGACGCTCTTGAGATCTCTTGCTACTATCTCAACGTTGAGCGAACCGGCTACAAGTTCGGTGTGCATCCGAACTTAAATAAGATCTTTTCAGATCGCAAAGCCAACGTCCCTCAGCCCAAAATCGATGAGCGTGCGCTGACAGAGATCTCGAAGGTCTTCTCCAAGCACTCGAGTGTGGAGATAATTCGCTTCCCTAACAAGAGCAGCGATATCCCTGACAGCGCCGCGTTGACCTTGATCGTCGTCTCGCCGGATCACTCCATGCAAGATAAAGAGGGAACGCTTGCTTTTATCGATATGATGACCCGGGAGCATGGAACGTCAGCTCGAACCTTCAAGAGCGGCTTGATCTGGGCAGTAGCTGATAATCATAGACAGCTCAAGGACGAGGCCCGCAATGTGTTGGCATGGGAGGACATCAAAGAGGAAGAAAAGGACCTCCAGCTGGACGAGAATCAGAAGAAGCAACTCCCAAAAAGCCTAAGGAAGGCTCAACATGACCTCAGAGAGGCTATCTGGCGTTCTTACAAGTATATCGTCCTTCTAGGTAAAGAAGAGACGGATATAATTGACCTCGGGCTAATTCATTCAAGTGCAACCAGCTCAATAGTGGATCTGATCATAACCAGATTGAAACGCGATGACCTGGTGGTAATCGAGCCCAGCTCTAACTTCGTCATACGAAACTGGCCACCGGCATTCAAGGAATGGAGCACCAAAGCAGTGCGAGATGCATTCTTCGCCTCTCCACAGTTCCCAAGGTTGCTCAACCCGGAATCGGTTAAGGAGACCATAGCAAAGGGAGTTAGCGGTGGATCCCTCGCCTATGTCGGCAAGATTGGGGACAAATATGAACCCTTCCACTACAAAGAGGGAATAAGTGCTGGCGAGGTGGAGATATCGGAAGACATGTTCATCGTCACCGCTGAGACGGCGGAGAAGTACATTAGCCGCACAGAGACCCCATCCGTTCTGACATCGATCGAAGTCTCTCCACGGGACAAACAAATCAAGCCTGGTAAAACGCTGCAATTTATGGCAAGAGGCTTTGATCAGAACGGTCAGGAGATGGGCATAGACGATGTCGTCTGGAAGACTGACGGTGGCATCATCGATAATGGTGGATTTTTCACAGCTGGGAAGGAAAAAGGTAGTTTCACTGTTACTGCCACAGTCAAAGAATTCGTAGAATCAGTCACGGTTATCATCGTTAAGGAACCAATCGATGAAGGGCCGACCCCAACAAATCTCAAATTTTCCTGGACCGGAGAAATTCCGCCGCAAAAGTGGATGAACTTCTACACAAAAGTTCTTACGCCCTTTGCAGTGGGGATGGGGTTGAAGTTAACGCTCAAGCTGGAAGTCTCTGATGAAGAAGGTCTGTCTGAACCGAAGATCGAGGACGTTAAGGTTGCTCTGCGTGAGTTAGGGCTGAATGACGATGTCGAAGTGGAATGATGGTAGCTGGAGGAAATGGCGATGAGCGGAAAGATTTACCTGCTGGAAGAAAATGGCACGTTACAGCCCCTTAACGAGCCTTGGGGTCTCTACGTTGACCCCTGAACTTCAAATTTTAATAATCTATTGAAGATGTTCTCCCTATATATATTTAGGACATTTTCAGAATCATCTGCGCCAGTTTCTGCTTTCATCTTATCTATAATCATATGTATATCGTGATATGTAACCTTATCATATTCTATTAAAAAAGACCAAAAATCAGCCCCTTTGGCAATATAAGGTTGTATTTCCTCCAAATTCTCAATTGCTATGACTTTCCAATCCGTTTTATTTTCATTACCAAACAGGCGTTTGAGTGGACCCCCTTTTAGGCCCAAAAGAGGTTCGAAAGATACAATTACTTTTTGAATTTTCATATCTTCATAGAAATATCCTAATTTTTCGCCCAAATCTTCAAGTTTGGGAATAAATTCTTCCATTTGTGTAATAGCCGTCTTTATTTGTTCAATACATTTCTTATGTTTTGCTTCAACACCTCGGTAGTACATATCCTGTGTATATTGTGTAGATTTGCATTCAAGCCCGCCTTTCCCATGGTTGACCATCAGTTCTTGACGATATTGAAGTAGAAAACCAGATACAGAAGGCGGTTTTTCTCTCGTTTTCCTTCTCATTATTG
>JGI24025J20009_10003427_pt1 | contig 10818 bp, 4 predicted proteins | sample Cruoilmetagenom3_FD_20009 | JGI IMG/M metagenome (IMG submission 20009) | reverse complement strand
AGCCAAATAGCTTTGACCAGCAAAAACCAGTGTTTTCTATAGGTGATATCACCGCTGTCCTCATATCTTAATCTTAAAAAATCGGAGAAGAGCCAGGTGAAGAAACCCGGTTCTTTTATCGCTTCAGATACCAGCTGTTCATTCTTTCCACGGTTAACAAGTACATTGCGTTTTGTATCCTCATCATGCCGCCATGGCAAATCTAATTTTTCGTGGAGTTTTTCAGCCATGATTTGCGATTCCTGCCGACGGTCAAATGTTTCAGCACGATGCCAGTAGGCTTCGATCATGCTGCCAATCGCGTTTGCATGGGCTAAATCTCGCAAACGAATGGTTCCAACATAGGTTTGGACGACCACATCTGCAAAACCAAAAATACTTCCCACACGGGAACGATTGAGCCCCACGGACATAATCGTGCGCAGGGGTGCTTCCTGGCGACTCTCATATATAAAGGCAACTTTTTCAATCCAAACGACCCGCTTATTGGTCACAATGAAATAATCATTGCGCCAATCAAAATATGCCCAAATTCCCCATAAAACGCTCAAAAAAGCCGTAATTCCTAAAACAATCCAACCTGAAATCCCTTCAGGCAACCAGCGATATTGGATAAACAAAGATGAAAGAGTCCCCACCAATAATAAGGTCAGCGGCGGTATCAGTTTTTGCCATAACCTTGCCTTATGCCTGCGTGTGATCACGTGCACATATTCATCATCTTGAAGCCAGGGCAAAAGAACCTGCGTTGATAAATGCCGGCTTCGTATCAACACATCAAGCTTGTCTAGAAGTCCGGGGTATTCATCCTGAAGATAAACAAAGTGATCAAGGTCCAGTTTCAACAGGGTCGTGTCACCTACAGCCTCCGCCCTGTAATAACGAGGATCATCAAATAATAAAGCTTCTTCACCAAACAAATCCCCCTGCCCCAGTTTGGCAAATGAGCCCTGTATTTCATCATTGTAAAGCACGAGTCGAACTTTTCCTTCGTAAATGATATACAAGGCTTGACCAGGGTCATCAATGTCAAAAATTAACGCCCCATCATTGAAGTGTTTAATTTGAAATAAACCCGCCCATCGACTCAGATCCAAATCTCCAAGGTGACTGAATAAAGGCACATGCTCAAGCAGGTCTATGATATCGCGAGATTCAATTTCCATACCCCAAGTATAAAACATGTTGAGTATTTAATAAACGGTGGTTTAAAATTGCTAGATAATCCAAACAGAGAAATTTTGTTTATAATTGTTGTTAGAAAACTTATTGTTATATATTTATAAATATGATAAAATATATCCAGATATAATTCTGATAATCTTAGGGTGTTCATGAAGTGCAAAAATTGCCAATCTGAACTCGGTCATGTAGACCACATTTGTAAAATTTGTGGCACACCTGTACCCGTTAACCCAGCGCTGGAAGATTTATTTTTTTTTCGTTTAGCAGCAAATGCGCCAAGCTCATTCGTTCAAAAGATGCGCACAGCACCTTATATGGCAAAGGAACGGCGGAACGTTACTGCCCTGATGTTTTCCGTTGCAAATGTGAACGACTTCACAGAATCCATACCTGAGGAAGAACGAACCAAATTATTAAATCAAGCCCTCGACCGTTTCTCAAAAATAATTTTTGAATATGAGGGCACCATTGCCAAATTGTGGGAGAATACAGTTTTGGCATTTTTTGGTGCCCCAGTCAGCCATGAAGACGACCCTCTGAGAGCAGTCCATGCGGCTGATTCAATTCTAAAAGAGATTAAGAACATCAGTCAGGACATTGTAACTTCCTATGGAATCCCCTTACAGCTCCATGTCGTCCTGAACACTGGTCCAATCCTTCTTGGAGAAGTAAAATCCAACCTTAAGTTTGATTTTCAATCAGCGGATGAAACCCTTGAATGCCTGGATTGGGCTATCAATGCCGATATCCCCAGGTGCGAAGCCCTTTTGTTTGATGATACCTATTTCTTCCTGAAACCTTTTGTGAAATGCACTTCTCTGGATGAAATCCTGTGCAGCGATGGAAAGGATGCCATCCATCTTTGGAAGTTAGATCAGATCACCAATCACCAAAAAAATCAACAAAAACTGAGCACAATGCAACAAACGCCTATGATCGGGCGAACACGCGAATTAGATTCGTTGCTTGAACTCAGCGAAACTGTTACTGCCGGTCTGGGTCGGGTCGGATTGATCCTTGGCGACCCGGGGATTGGCAAATCAAGGTTAATCCTCGAATGGAAACGGGAGGTGAAATCTCACACCCAACCTAACCCCATCCGGTGGATAGAAGCCCACGCACTGTCCTTCGGGCAAGAATTGGCTTTCCATCTGCTGAAAGACATGGTGCGCCAAGCGCTAAACCTATCAGAAACTGCATCAAAACAGGAAATTAAAAATGCAATTCAGTTTAACCTGGATGTGATGAGGAATGATAAAGATGACGTGTCAACCTCACAATACCTGGTTCATCTGTTAGGCATTCCGTTGTCATCTGATGAAGAAGACCACATTCACAGGCTAAACACTTCGGAATTACGTATACAGTACCTGAACAGCGTCCGGATCATGTTGCAAAGGTTGGCTGCACAACAACCCGTGGTGATAATCCTGGAAGACCTTCAATGGGCAGATGCCTCTTCCATTGATTTGCTGATCGATCTTCTCACACTGACCTCATCATGCCCGATTTTGTTCTGCCTGGTCACCAGGGAAGATCGCGACTCCGAAGGATGGCGCCTTGTAAAAGAAGCCAGAGAACAAAATGGTCCCCGTTTAACTGAGGTCAACCTGAACAATCTCAATGAAAAGGAAAGCCAATCCCTCATTAAAAAAATTATCAATACAGATGAAATACCAGAGATAATCCGCCGTGCTGTTTTAGCAAAGTCCGAAGGTAATCCTTATTTCATCGAAGAATTGATGCGTATGCTTATCAATGAAGGCGTGTTGATGAAACGCAACGAGCGTTGGATCATAGATACAAAAATGGATCCGCAGAAAATTCCTGACAGCCTGCAGGGTTTAATAACCGCACGCATTGATCGTTTACCACCTGGCGCAAAACTCACCCTGAGAATCGCCAGCGTGATCGGACGCACCTTTCAGGAACAAGTGCTCGAAGATGTGATAAAAGAAGTCGCGCCAGATCTCGCATTGATGGCACAATTGAACACCCTTGAATCCCTTGGTATGGTAAAAGTTGCCCAGGTCAAACCTGAATTAAATTATCAATTCCAGCACATCCTATTACACGAGGCAGCTTATCACTCCATTTTTGAGTCAGATCGAGCTGACCTTCATTTGAAAGTCGGTGCGGCTTTAGAAACTCGTTACCCGCACCAGGAAGAACGTTTGGCCTCACAATTAGCCCATCATTTTCTTGAGGGCCATCAAGCTCAAAAAGCTTTGGACTATCTGGATATTGCCGGACGTGTTTCAATGGAATCCTTTGCGAATGCGGAAGCAGAAAACTTTTTCAGACAAGCCGTCGAACTAACAGAAGACCCAGAACGATTAGCCCATCTTTACACAGATCTTGGCGAAGCCTTATCACAACAAACAAAACATCGAGAAGCAATCCAGGCCTGGAAAAATGCCATACGCTACCACAAAGAATTGGGAAATCCCGATTCCCTGGCGAGGGTCTATGCCCGGTCAGCCCGGTCTGCCTGGTGGGCTTATGACCCTAAACGCAGTTTAGAGATTTGTCTTGAGGGATTGGAATCTATTGAAGGGGCTGTTGAAAGCCCGGATATTGCCTACCTTGTACATGAGACAGGTCGTGCCTATTTATTTAATAACCAGCCTGACATGGCACGCGCATTCAGTGAGAAAGCCCTTGAAATGGCAAATCATTTGGATTCCTTTGATGTCCAGGCAGAATCCCTGGCGACCATCGGGATATTACCAAATGTTAAACCAGAACAAGCCATGGCTGCCCTTGAAATGGCAGTAAAGATTAGTGAATCACATAATCTGTACGGTCCTGCTTCTCGCGCCTATATCAACCTGGCTGCTGTCATTGATACGCTTGGAGAAATCAGGCTCGCCCGTGATTATCGAAAACGCGCAATCCAACTGGGTAATAGCGCAGGTGATATCTCTGATAAACCGCGGATTACACAATCCATTGCAAATGCATCGCTCTGGTTGGCGGATTTTAATGACGCCAGCAGACTTATTGAACAAATGCGCCAAAGCTCCCGGGGGAAGGATGCTTACCTGGATGAAAATACCCTGAACCAGATTCGCCTCGAGGGAACACTTGAAAGGTTAAAAGGGCATTTCTCATATGCTGTCGAAATTTTCACCGACCTCATTGATCGCAGTCGTCAAATTAATGATCTTGACAAGGTAATTGAGGCTAACCAGGCGCTGGTAGAGGTTATTGTTGAACCTCATCTTCTGGAAGACAAAAAAGTAAACAGGTCAGATATTGATATCGGCTTGAGTATGCTCAAGGATTCCATACAATCAGGTAATGACGCAAATATTAATCAGTATGTCTCATACCATTGTTTGATCAGTGATATCCAGGCTTTGAAGGGAAATTTTGACAATTCACAAAAGGCATTAGACAGGGCAAATGAAATTTATAAAATTCAACCCGTGATGCAAGATCGCGTCAGGATTATTCTGGCTCAAGCCAGAGTCGAAGCTGCGCAGCATCATCATGAAATTGCCCTGGAAAAATTGGCTGAGGCATCTGCAATGCTTGAAAAAATGGAGGGTCGTTGGTGGCGCGCCCGCGTTTGGCTTGATATGGGATTAACCCACCTGAACCGCAATGAACCGGAAGATGCTGACCAGGCACAAAATTATTTCCGTGAGTCCCTCAGCGAATTTAAAGAGATGGGTGTTGATTATTATCCGGATGTGATTATCGAAAAATTACGCCAGGTTAAGCACGTCTCAAGGGCACAGGCTATTGAACATCGAAAAGTCACACAGGAAATGGTTGAAGCTGGGCGCATCCAAAACACTTTCATCCCAATTCATTCCCCTGTCATCCAGGGATATGATATTTCAAGCAAACTACTGCCAGCAAGGGAGACATCCGGCGACTTTTTCGATTTTATCATCCTTGATGACGGAAAACTGGCTGTGGTCGTAGCAGATGTAGGTGATAAAGGTGCAGGAGCAGCGCTCTACATGGCGATGAGTCGTACGCTGATTCGCACCTATGCTGGCGAAAGTAAAATGGAACCAAAGGAAGTCCTCCAAAATGTCAACCGCCGGATTCTAAGTGACACACAGCATGGAATCTTTCTGACCGTTGTTTTTGGCATCCTTGATCCTGAAAAAGGGACCTTTAAATATGTCAATGCCGGCCATAACCCTCCCTTTATCCTCAGGAAAACCGATGATAAAGTGACCTTTGACCAGCTTGACAAAACCGGAACCCTGGTTGGCCTATTTGAAGATGTCGCCTGGGAAGAAAAAGAAGTCAGTATTAATCCGGGTGAGGTGCTTATCCTTTATACAGATGGCATTCCGGAAGCACAAAACAAATCCGGCTTATTCTTTGGAAACGATCGTCTAAAGGAAATCCTTCATCAGGGTTTCAGTACTTCAGCAAAGAACTATCGAAATTATATTCTTGAAATAGTTCAGGATTTTATCGGCAGTGCACCGCGCCTGGATGACGTTACCCTGATTGTGCTCTCAAGATTAAATGGAGAAAACCAAACATAAATACTCCCCCGTTATAGAACAGTAATTCAAAAGAGGTGCCTAATTCGGGCACCTCTCATTTTCATTTCGTTTTTTATTAATTCCCCTGAGTTTATCAGTTCTTGATTATCCGCTCACCTCAGCCTTATCGATCTTTGAAACTTCCAAAACTTCTTTCTTGCTGAAGACAACCTCATCATCCGCAATATCGATCATAACAATATCACCTTGATCAAATTCACCTGAAAGCAGGCTGATCGAAAGTGGGCTTTCGATATGCTTTTGTAAAGCGCGTTTCAGAGGCCGTGCACCGAAAGCAGGATCGTAGCCCTTTTCTGCCAACCACGTTCTGGCATCATCGGTTATTTCAACTTCCAGACCATGTTCAGCTAATCGGCTTTGGATATCTTTCATCTGGAGATCAACAATCTCAAGCATGTCCTCTTTTGAAAGCGATGAGAACAGGATAATCTCATCAATCCGGTTTATGAATTCAGGACGGAATGCACCTTTCAGGGCTTTTTCAATCTTCTCACGGTTGGCTTTATCCCCATCGTCTTGTGTTCCCAGGAACCCCAGGGTACCACTTTGGTTCACATATTCTGTGCCCAGGTTGCTGGTCATAATCAAAACTGTGTTGCGGAAATCAACCATGCGACCCTGGCCATCGGTCAGACGCCCGTCATCCAGGATTTGCAAGAGGGCATTCCACACCTCAGGATGTGCTTTTTCAATTTCATCAAACAACACAACCCTGTAGGGTCGACGTCTTACGGCTTCGGTCAATTGACCGCCTTCTTCATAGCCCACATAACCAGGAGGGGCACCAAACAAGCGGGAAACGGTGTGCTGTTCCCGGTATTCGCTCATATCAATCCGCACCATGGCTTCTTCATCATCAAACATGAATTCAGCAAGGGCTTTAGCAAGTTCGGTCTTCCCCACACCGGAAGGACCAATAAAGATAAAGGAACCAATCGGTCGTCGTGGGTCCTTCAAACCGCTGCGAGCACGTCGAATTGCGTCGGCAATAGCAGCTACAGCCTCTTTTTGGCCAATTAAACGTTCATGGATTCGCTCTTCCATCTGGAGCAATTTGTCTTTCTCATCTTCCATCATTTGCGAAACCGGGATTCCCGTCCATTGGTTGATAACTTCAGCAATATCATTGACATCAACCACCTCGTCCAACTTGTGGTCCTGTTCCCAGGCGTCACGCTCGTGGTTAAATTTTTCTTCAATTCGCAGACGTTCCGATTTCATCTGGGCAGCGCGTTCATAATCTCGCTCAACCCCAGCGTGTTCTTCTTCCCTTAACAAGCGATCAATTTCTGATTTCAAGTCTTTGAGCTCATCAGGCAGAGAGTATAAAGCCACTCGCAGCTTTGCCGCGGCTTCATCGATCAGGTCAATGGCTTTATCTGGCAGCCGGCGATCTGCTACGTAACGTGAAGATAGTTTTGCTGCCTCAACCAATGCGGCATCAGAGAAGGTTACTTTGTGATGGGCTTCGTACCGGTCTCGTAAGCCCCGCAGCATGTCAATGGTGTCCTCAACAGATGGCTCTTCAACATAAATCGGGGCAAATCGGCGTTCCAGGGCAGCATCCTTCTCAATATACTTGTGATATTCATCCAGAGTCGTTGCACCTACACACTGTAATTCACCGCGTGCTAATGCAGGTTTGAGCATGCTGGAAGCGTCCATCGCGCCTTGTGCCGCGCCAGCACCAACAACGGTGTGCAGCTCATCAATAAACAGGATGATCTCACCTTCCGAACGTTGGATTTCTTCGATAGCAGCCTTCAAACGCTCCTCGAATTCACCCCTGAAACGTGACCCGGCAATCATTGCGCCTAAATCGAGGGAAACCACTTTCTTTCCCATCAATATTTCAGGCACATCATTGGTAGCGACTTTCTGGCTTAAACCCTCAACGATGGCTGTCTTTCCAACGCCAGCCTCACCAATCAGTACCGGGTTGTTTTTCGTTCTTCGGCAAAGGATCTGAATCAAGCGCAAAATCTCAACATCCCTGCCAATTACAGGGTCCAATTTACCCTCACGTGCCATTGTTGTCAGGTCTCGCGAGTATTTGTCAAGGGTACGATAGCGTGATTCCGCCTTAGGGTCATTCACTTTCTGACCGCCGCGTAATTCTTCAATCGCATCCAGCACACGTTGGCGAGTGATGCCAAGATCTTCAACCAATCGCGCTGCCGGGGTGTTGCGTTCGCCTAAAATTGCCAGGAAAATGTGCTCGGTTGAGATATATTCATCCTTCAATTTGTTGGCTTCCTGGTTTGCCTGGTCAATGATCCGCTTAACTCGCGGGGTAATAAATACCTGCCCAGAACCACCGCCGAAAATATTTGCTTTTGGGCTGGTGCGCAGGATGTAATCCAAGCGTTCCTTAAAGTTTTCCGCGTCAATTTTCAGGATTTCAAGTAATTGGGAAATCACACCCTGGGGTTGTTCAATCAACGCCAGCAGGATGTGCTCAGTATCTATCTGGTTGTGCCCATATCTTTGGATAATCTCAGCTGCCCTTTGGGCTGCTTCCTGGGCGCGTTCTGTAAAACGATCAAATCGCATCATAGTTTTTATAGTCCTTGTGAATTCTTAAAATGCGCTATTAATTAGAACATTTGAATTGTAGCATTTTAAGGGGCAGATTGTAACTATTTTTTATAAGAAATATATTAAATATTAACAATACTAAAGAGAAAGATGCAATAATTAAACCAAAATCAGCTTATAAAATCAACATGGCATCGCCAAATGAAAAGAAGCGATACTCCGCTTCTACAGCTTTACGATAGGTTTCAAGGATTAACTCCCGGCTGGCAAAGGCGCTAACCAGCATTAATAATGTTGATTTTGGCAGGTGAAAATTGGTAACCATAGCCTCAACAACACTAAAATTAAAACCCGGGAGGATAAAGAGATTGGTGGGACCGGAATAAGGCAGCACCAGCTGCCCTTCAGGTGCTTTTAATGCAGCAGTTTCAAGGGTGCGAACGCTGGTTGTGCCAACCGCGATGATGCGGCCACCCATTTTCTTCGCATTATTAATTTGATCAGCGGTATCGGCGTCAAGCTCACACCATTCCGTGTGAATCTTATGGTGGTTGGGATCCTTTTCTGTCACCGGGGCAAAGGTATCCAGTCCAACGTGAAGCGTCAAACGAGCAAATTGGACTCCTTTTTGGTCCAGCTTTGACATCAATTCAGGCGTAAAGTGCAGTCCAGCCGTTGGTGCAGCAGCAGAACCCGGTTCTTTAGCGTACACCGTTTGATAGCGCTCGGGGTCTTCCAACTTTTTATGAATATACGGCGGCAAGGGTACGTGACCCACATTTTCAAGGTAATCTTCAATCGGATGATTAAAACGGACCACACGTTCTGGACCTTCCAGCACCTCAACAATTTCCGCTTCAAGTCCATCCTCAATGGTTAATTTTCGTCCAACCTTGAGACCTTTCCCACCGCCTAAAGCACGCCATGTTTGCAGTCCATGCTTTTTCAATAACAATAATTCCGCTTTACCACCACCCGGTTGTTTATGCGCATAAATACGGGCCGGGATAACCCGGGTTTCATTGATCACCAGCAAATCGCCTGGTTTTAAATATCGGTCAATATCCCAAAACCCGCTGTGTTCAAGAGACGCATTTTCGCGATTCAATACCAATAAACGTGAGTTGTGCCGAGGCGTGATCGGCGTTTGCGCAATGCGCTCTTTAGGTAAATCATAATCAAAATCAACTGTTTGCATGTTGAATTTCACCGCCCTCAGAACAGCTTTTGTTGTGCATTGCTATCCCGAAAATCAAGTCCAAGATGATCATAAGCATTGCGTGTGGCCTGGCGGCCTTGGGATGTCCGTTCCAAGTAACCTAATTGGAGTAAATACGGCTCTACAACATCCATAATAGTGTCTGGCTCTTCGCTTACCGAAGCAGCGATCGTATTCAAGCCAACAGGTCCCCCGTCATATTTTTCAATAACACATAAGAGTACTCGCCGGTCAAGATCATCCAAACCTTGTTCATCAATGTTGAGCAGGTCTAATGCAGACTGAGATACCTCCCCGGTTATTCTTCCATCTGCTCGCACCTGGGCATAATCTCGCACACGGCGCAGCATTCTTAAGGCAATGCGCGGCGTACCACGGGCGCATTTAGCAATTTCAACAAGTCCGTCACTGTTAAAGTCAATTTTAAGCAGACCGGCACCGCGCTCCACAATTTCTATCAAAGGCTCAATCCGGTAGTAATCCAAGCGATAGGTTGCACCAAATCGATCACGCAGTGGCGATGTTACCAAAGCCAGGCGGGTCGTCGCCCCAACAACGGTAAAGTGGGGCAGCTTCAATCGGATTGAGCGCGCTGCTGGACCTTTCCCAATCACGATATCCAGCGAAAAATCTTCCATAGCCGGGTAAAGCACTTCTTCTACAACGCGCCCCAGGCGATGAATCTCATCTATGAATAAGATGTCTCCGGCATGCAGGTTGGTCAGGATAGCAGCCAGGTCACCTGCCCGTTCTATTGCCGGGCCCGAGGTCACTTTGATGCTCACACCCATTTCATTTGCCAGGATATGAGCGAGGGTGGTCTTACCCAGCCCAGGTGGCCCATAAAACAGCACATGGTCCAGTGCTTCCGAACGCAGCTTTGCGGCTTCAATCAAAATTTTCAGGTTTTCTTTGATTTGTTCCTGCCCAATCATCTCTTTAAGATAGCTTGGGCGTAAAGCGCGGTCAAAATGATCTTCGGGCTTTGGTTTACTGTCAATGATGCGATCCTTTTCTTCTGTCATCATAGCCTCGATTATACCCGAAGCTGCATTTTTCTCAGCATAAATTTTCGCATCCTATAAAGTCGTTCTTTTTACAACGCAATTGATTTGGGAGATCATCGATTTTCTCCAGGGAATAATCCTAAATTTTACAGGGTGACTTAAGAATCTTTATCAGCAAAAGCAATTACCAATATTATCCAGAAAATTGAGCTAAAAATGGTATCATCATATCGCTGTGAAAGGAGCAAATATGCAAAGAAAACCTATCGAAATTGCACGGTTGCAAATTAAACCGCACTACCTCTTCCATCACCAATGGGTCTTATTGACC
>JGI24025J20009_10003426_pt1 | contig 10821 bp, 7 predicted proteins | sample Cruoilmetagenom3_FD_20009 | JGI IMG/M metagenome (IMG submission 20009) | reverse complement strand
AGTCTGCTCTAGCGGCAAGCTCTAGGATGACTTTTCTATTCCCACGCAAGCCATCGGTAATGTCCGCCACGTTCGACAATTGCTATCTGTCTCGGGGCTTCTACGCGTACGATTGCTGTGAAAGTTCCATTTGATCCGCCCGGGGCTGGTAGCAAACGGTCGATGAGTTTCACGTTTTGGATTGTGAATCTGTAAACACCGCGCTGGTTTGGTCCTTCGATGATTAAGTCCGCCCAAAGCTCTTCACGCAGATGTTCGTCCATCTCCATGAAGGCTTCCGCAAAGCACAGCCAGTCGATTTGGCCGTCAGCTTCAATGTATGCGCGAATAGTTTGTTCGATGAGATGCGAGATCTCTCGTTTGCTGCGAACATTCGTGAAGAGACGAGGGTCAAACTGGCTGGGCGAACATGCACGAGGCGCAAGCACAAATTCTTCAGTAAGTGTTTCTAGGACAAGCCCTTGATCATCCACAACCGCCAACGCGCTGTCGATTGAAACAAGCTTGACCCAAAAACCAACAGAAGTCGTTTGGTCAGTTCCCGGCTGCTTTCGCCAAACGAGGACATCGAAGTAATATAACGGCTGGATGGGGGAATCTTTGCCATAGCGAAACCAAGAATTGGTGCCGAACGGCTGGTCGTCGCCCATCGCGGAATAGTGCCGCGCGAAGCACAATACTGATTGTGGGCCATCGGAAGCACGATACTTCGAAAGATCCCGAACGATGAGTTGGCGGAGGTCGGAATGACTATCTACACCTGCGTAATGTGACGGATCTAGGTGTGATCGACCACAGCTCTGCCCAGTCGCAGTGTTAACTGCAAAAAATGTGAGAATAATCGCTGCAACGGTAAGCCGCATCTTTTTGATCGTTCTGAAATCCATCAACTCGTGATACACATATCATTTTGATGAAATTCGCAACAGCGGACAGTGGACAAATCTTCGCCAAGGTCCGAAAAGTTCTGCACTGCCGCCATTGATCATTCGAGAATGCTGCGCCCTGCGCGAATGGCAGGTCTGCGGAAACTGCACCGCAGCGATCTGGACATCGGTCAGAGTCTGGTTTGGGCCGTTCGCGACGGTTGCGGCCACCCAAACTAAGGTCCGGTATGCCCCTCCTGTGGGCTCTTCTGTGATCGTTCCAGCCTTGATCAATTGGTGATGCCCATTTTCAAACGGGGAGGTTTGGTGTAGCCCCCTTCAGGGGGGAATAATCTTCCATTTGCAGTTATTACCTTGAAATAGGAGGCTGTGGGAGCTTCTTAGGGCGATAAAGCGGTGCTTCGTGGGGTGATGGATAGCAAGAATGTCTGAACCCCGGTTTAGGGGGTCCTTTTTGACCTCGTCAACGACGGTGGATATGGTGGACATACTGGACATCAAAAGTGGACAAATGGACACGAAATCAGCCTAGGTGGACATCAAGGTGTCCACTTCGACATCAGTCAGGCCCTGGTCTCTGGCTTATTTGAGGATCGCTGGGCCACTATCTTTACCGAGTCCAAGAAAGGGCCGTGGATATCCTTGTCTTGGCGCTTCTTCCCAAATTGATAGTACAGCTCACTTAGGAATTAAGGTTGGCGGCGAGCAGGTCGGAAAGGACCCATCAGTTGGGATAGACACAATGCGAGTCGGCCACGAGGTTGCAAGCCGCCCAATCTAGAACCCGAAAAAATCCGCACAGCTGATTTTCATGCAGGTCACCGCCCTTCGGTGTGACGTCCAGGCCTCCTTTCAAACATGTCCGCCGTCGGCCCACATATAAGATCTGCGCCTCATTGGGCCATTCAAACCGTCTGAGATGGAGGGCTATGCAAACAATTGCCATTCGGTGTCATTCGGTTTCCCAGGTCAATTGAAGGCGTCCTCTCCATAGTAGTCCTCTGCCGTGGTGGCCGGATAGTCCTGTTGCATCGTAGCCAGTGCCAACTGAAACGCGTTGCCTCCTTCCTTTTTGTGCAAATCATCAGTTAGGTGTTCATAATACGCTCCCCAACATTCAAACCCATCGGGGGGGTCCTTAGGCGGCTTCTGAGATATTGGTCCATGCACATGCGCGTCTATTTCACTTTCCTTATCCGCCACAGGGCAGTCTGGTTTACCTTCAGATTCTTCCTTTTCTGAACTTGAAGGAATGTGGGCCCACTTTTTGCTTTCACTATCTTCGGTTTCAGAATTTTCGGTTTCTTTTTTAGGTTTCCCCTCCGAAGGAGAATTACTATCGGCAGGTGTACCGTTCGAAGGTGAATGAGGAGCCAGTTCATCACCTTCCAAGGGGACTAAAGAAGGTACGCGGGCCCCTGCTGTTTCCAAAGTTGGCTTAACCTCTAACACCAACAATGATACATCCTTCCCCTGATCCCACTCCCGCATCAGATGAAATAGGGTTTTGCTTTGTGGCTCCTCACTGAAAGCTAGATCCAAGTTCAAGGCCTCATCCCAGATCAATTGGAACGCCTTCGTGTCCTTCCAATAGCTGGCCAAGTGATTTGCAAACTTGAGTGTTTCTGCTGAAGGGCGCAAATGCAGCGTTTTTTGACCACTAACCTTTCGTGTTTTGGTTTCAATCCGCCCTAACCGTCGAAGGTCCGCAACTGCGTCCTGTGATTGGCGTGTAGTAATCCCGCACTTCCGGGCCAAAGTTTCGTGGGATTTGAAAACCCACTCTCCAATACTCCCGCACTCTTCGCGATAGGGCCACCAATTTAACAAATGACCTAAAACGGCGACGCGTGCGTGAACAGGGACTCCCCTCTTTGACAGTGGGGCCAAAAGCGTTGCGGTCTGAGTGTAGCGCTCGTGGTTGCCAATTAGCGGTCCGTAGGGTTCAACACGTTTGATTTTGCCATAGAGTTTTTTGTATGCCATGTCCCAGTACCCTCACTCGATGCGGTTGGCGTCAACGAACTCTTGAACGTCAACGAATTTGTACCGGACTGTCCGGTAGCCAAGACGGTAATATGGAACTTTCGGGGGTGTGCCGTTTGCTGCAGCTTCAATCCGATCTGTTTTAAGAAAGCCACTAGACACCGCACCGTTCGTTATCTGCTCAACCTCTTTAGGGGAAAGAACAGGCAGCGATCTTGCAAAGGATGCCACGGGCGACGTTGATTCGGGACTATTGAGTTTAAGGGCCATGGGCCAGGTCTCCTGGGATACGTTTCAGTTGCGTTAGAAAACGCGGTTTGAAACGAACGGCCCCTCTTTATGTTCTGAGCCCACCGCAGCAAGGCTGGAACAACTTGAGGGGCACCCTCCATGGTGACGCTCGTATATCTCTAAACCGTTTGCCATTCGTCTCAAAAAGTCAACAATTTTCTTTTTTCCGGTTCATTCGGCGCGAAATGTCATCAACTATGGCCTGCAATCCACTGACTTCGAACGAAAATTCTTGAAACTTCGAAAGGGCATCGCAAGCTGCTTGTAGGTGGTCTATCTGATCGCTGATCTTCAAAGTTCGGTTGCTGATACCCGCCAAGCGGTCAATCTGGTCACTCACGCGCTGCATGTAGGGGCGCAGCGTTTCGTGTTCTACCGTGTTGGCGTAGTGTTTAAGCGTCACGTCATTGCCCGCACTGTGATTGCCCATTTTCTTTAACAAGCCATAGGGAACAGCCTGTTCCTCTGCCACGTTCAGGAACGTGCGCCTGCAGTCATGATAGGTCAAGTCGCTGCCGATGGCCTCACGCAGCTTGCTGAGAGATTTTCGAGGGTCATACCGCTTGGCATCTCCAAAAACGTGCTGCGCTTTTGGTGCGGCGTCTCTACGCCTATAGAACAAGGCCTCGATCTGCGTTGACATGGGCAACGTGAGCGGGTTGCCGGTCTTCGAATTCTCGGCAATGATCGTGAAGGTTTTCGCCGTCATGTTCACATCGACCCAATTGAGTGACGCGGCCTCAGTTCTGCGAAGGCCAGCCCGCACCAGCAATTCCATGTAATCGGCGAAGTTGGGGTCTAGCTCTTTCAGGGCTTCGAAGAATCCCGGAAATTGATTTTCCAGAAGGCGTCCGGTTCTGGCGTTAGGTTTGTGCCAGCGGGTTAAGTCGGTCAGGCGATCACAGGGATTGGCGGGCAAGGTGAATTCTCCTGCATCGGTCTTGGTCGCGACGCGGGCATAATTGAGCACGGCGCGCAACACCCAGAACACATGATTCGCCACAGCAGGGCTGCGTTGGGTCAGCTTGTCAAATCGGGCTACGCACATGGACGGGGTGAGACTCTTGATACCCTGGTCTAGCCAGTTGGTCAGGTCGCGTTCGATTAGGCGGCGGTTTTCCTTGGCTGTGGAAGGCTTTAACTCCTGATCGCATAGGTAAAGATCCAGAGCTTCGCGCAAGGTCATGATGGCCGCGCGTTCCTCAGCCTTCACCTTGTTATGGTCGGTGCCCCCGGCCATTTCGGCAATTTTAATCTTGGCCAACTTGCGGCCATCGTTGATCGTGATCTTGTCTGTGCTTCCCAAGGTGACGCGCCGCTTCTTCGCCCCCACGCGGCCCTCGGCGAAGTAGGCTTTCTTTCGGATTCCGACGCGGACACCAAAACCCGGCACCTGAGTGTCGAAATAGAAATCTTGACCGCGTGCGGCCAACGGCAAGTCGCGGATGTAGTCAGCTTTCAAGTGAAGGTGCGCCATTTGGATTCCCCCAGGTTCTCCAATTTAGTAGCCAATTAGTAGCCTCTTATCCGACTAATATGGCACCAAATGAATCTCAATCAAGAGTCAAGGAGGGCGTATTTTTCATATAATATAAGGAATTGCGCTGAATCAATCAGAATGATGCCAAATGAGGAAAAGCCAAAATATCGGTTTTGGGTACAGGGGGTCGGAAGTTCGAATCTTCTCGCCCCGACCAGTTTTCTTTCAAAGTGTAACGATGTGGACATTGGTCCCATCGCGCTTTGGTATTTGACGGCCGGTTATTCCGGCACGCCTCCGACGGTCCGGAACATCGAGGCCAAATGGCGGTCGACGGCCGGATCGACAAAAACCACATGGACCGGCCCGCCTGACTTTTGTGGCACGTTCACGAACGCGTCGAATGTCACCAGGTATTCTTTCTCGTCTGGTTGCGCCGTAAACCGGAATACCAGGCGCGGCAAATCCTCGGTTGTGCCATCATATTTCAGGATGACTGCCGCGGTGGTTTCGGGGTCCATGTACTCGCGGCATTCGCGGCTGTGGCGGGTCGGGCGCGAAAAGGTCTGCGCGGGATCTGTGCAGGTCTGTTCGAACGCGCTGAAAAGGTCGGATGGGTAGGCGGGGAATCGGGCGCTGTGACTGGCCGTCTCTGATCCTTGTGTTGTGCAGGCTGCCAGAACGGCAAGAATAAATGGCATGTATGGACGCATCGCCCGCTCCTTTGTCCTGTCTGCAACAGTGTGTCTGATCTGCATTACGTCAGAATGGCGAGCTTCATAAACCAGTTTATCGCACGAGTTGCACACAGCAACTGCACCTGATTGGTGAAGCATTGCCGCCAACCCCCTTGTTGCAGATGCGAAAATCGCGATCGCCCCCTGAAAGCGTAACAATAGGTTAACGAAGCGGTGAATCACACAGAGCCAATCCGGCACCCCGGGGTTGATCAGGTCAACAAAAAAGTTTGAAAAAATTGGTGAAAATTTCGTTGACCGTCTTGGGACAAATACGCCAGATAGTGTAAACCGGTCGCTTAGCCACTAAATCTGGTAGGTCAAGCCAGGGCGGCGAGTGGATTGGGATGGTCAAGTCCAACCGAAAACAAAAAGGCGCGCACGCCTGATTCCGGCCCTTCTTGGGGCGGTGAGGTTGAGTTTCCGTTTCGGTCTGAAACAGCGGCTTTGCGCTGTTTTCGGGAAAGACGAGGGGGCCGCTCAGACGGTCAATTGGAACAGTTCGACGATTCAGAGGCAGAACATGAAAATCGAGAGAAAATTCACCAAGGCCGGGCAGGACGCATATTCAGAGCTGGATTTCAGGTCCGTCACATCCGAGATTCGCAACCCCGACGGCACCATCGTGTTCCGTCAGGAAGAGATCGAAATTCCCGGCAACTGGAGCCAGGTTGCCAGCGATGTGATTGCCCAGAAGTATTTTCGCAAGGCCGGCGTGCCGGCGCGGCTGAAGAAGCTGCGCGAAAAGGATGTGCCGGAATTCCTGTGGCGCTCTGTTCCGGATGGAGATGATGTTGAAACCGGGGGCGAAACCTCGTCCAAGCAGGTGTTTGACCGGCTGGCCGGGGCCTGGACCTATTGGGGCTGGAAGGGCGGTTACTTTAGCGATGAATCCGACGCCCGTGCCTATTTCGACGAAATGCGTTTCATGCTGGCGGCACAGATGGCCGCGCCCAACAGCCCGCAGTGGTTCAACACCGGGCTGCACTGGGCCTATGGCATCGACGGCCCGGCGCAGGGCCATCATTACGTTGATTACAAGACCGGCAAACTGACCAAATCCAAATCGAGCTATGAGCATCCGCAACCACATGCCTGCTTTATCCAGGGTGTGAATGACGATCTGGTGAACGAAGGCGGCATCATGGACCTGTGGGTCCGCGAGGCGCGGCTGTTCAAATACGGATCCGGCACCGGCACCAATTTCAGCCATCTGCGCGGTGCGGGCGAAAGCCTGTCGGGCGGTGGTAAATCCAGTGGCCTGATGGGGTTCCTCAAAATCGGTGACCGGGCTGCCGGCGCGATCAAATCGGGCGGCACCACCCGGCGCGCCGCCAAGATGGTGATCGTTGACGCCGACCACCCGGATATCGAAGATTTCATCAACTGGAAGGTTCTGGAAGAACAGAAAGTTGCCAGCATCGTCGCCGGATCGAAGATGCACGAGGAAAAGCTGAACGGTATTTTCGCCGCTTTGAAAACATGGGACGGGATCGCGGAAGATGCCTATGACGCATCCGCCAACGGCGCGCTGAAAACCGCCATTCGCGAGGCGAAAAAGGTTGCGATCCCCGAGACTTATGTCAAACGCGTATTGGATTATGCCCGCCAGGGTCACGACCATATTGAGTTCCCGACCTATGACACGGACTGGGATTCCGAGGCGTATAATTCGGTGTCGGGGCAGAATTCGAACAATTCGATCCGGGTGACAAATGCCTTCCTGACCGCCGTTGAAAAAGACGCTGACTGGCCATTGATCAACCGCGTTGATGGCAGCGTTTCCAAGACCGTCAAGGCGCGCGATCTTTGGCAACAGGTGGGCCACGCGGCCTGGGCCTGCGCCGATCCCGGCATTCAGTATCACGACACGGTAAACGACTGGCACACCTGCCCTGAAGAAGGTGAGATACGCGGTTCAAACCCTTGTTCCGAATACATGTTCCTGGATGATACCGCCTGCAATCTGGCCTCGATGAACCTGCTGACCTTCCTGAAGGATGGCGAATTTCAGGCTGCCGATTACATGCACGCCGCCCGCCTGTGGACCGTGACTCTGGAAATCAGCGTAATGATGGCGCAGTTCCCGTCCAAAGAGATCGCCCAACTGTCCTATGATTTCCGCACATTGGGTCTGGGGTTTGCCAATATCGGCGGTTTGCTGATGAATATGGGCCATAGTTACGACAGCGACGAGGGGCGTGCCCTGTGTGGTGCCCTCAGCGCCATCATGACCGGTGTTTCCTATGCCACCAGCGCCGAAATGTCTGCCGAGCAAGGACCGTTTGCCGGGTATAAGCGCAACGCCAGCCATATGCTGCGGGTGATGCGCAACCATCGCAATGCCGCTTATGGCGCGACCGATGGTTACGAGGAACTGGCGGTGAAGCCGGTGCCTCTGGATCACGCCAATTGTCCCGATGCGCGGCTGNTTGANCTGGCCATGTCCGCCTGGGACGAAGCGCTGAGNCTGGGCGAAAAGCATGGGTTCAGAAACGCCCAATCCACGGTGATTGCCCCGACCGGCACCATCGGGTTGGTGATGGATTGTGACACGACCGGGATCGAGCCGGATTTTGCTCTTGTAAAGTTCAAGAAACTAGCCGGGGGAGGCTATTTCAAGATCATCAACCGCTCGGTCCCGTCGGCGCTGGAGGGGCTTGGCTACTCCAGCGCCCATATCGAAGAGATCATCTCATACGCGGTTGGCCACGGCACCATCGGCAATGCGCCGGGCATCAACCACACCACGCTGGCGGCGCTGAAATTCGGGCCCAACGAACTGGCCAAGATTGATGCGGCCCTGGAAAGCGCCTTTGACATCCGGTTCGTGTTCAACCAATGGACCCTTGGCGAAGCGTTCTGCNCCGAGGTGCTGGGCATCGCCGCCGAAAAGCTGAACGATCCGACGTTNGATTTGTTGAAATCACTGGGCTTTTCCCGCGCCGANATTGACGCGGCCAATGATCACGTCTGCGGCACCATGACCCTTGAAGGCGCGCCGCATCTGCGNGAGGACCATCTGCCCATCTTCGACTGCGCCAATCCCTGCGGCAAAAAGGGCAAGCGGTTCCTGAATGTGGACAGTCACATCACCATGATGGCGGCGTCGCAATCGTTCATCTCGGGGGCGATTTCCAAGACCATCAACATGCCCAATGACGCCACCATCGAGGATTGCCAGAAGGCTTATGAACTCAGCTGGTCGTTGGGCATCAAGGCCAATGCGCTTTATCGCGACGGATCGAAACTCAGCCAGCCGCTGGCCAGCGCGCTGATCGAGGATGACGACGAGGCCGCAGAGGTGCTGGAAAGCGGATCGCAGCAGGAAAAGGCGGTCATTCTGGCGGAAAAGATCGTTGAAAAGGTGATCGTCAAGGAGATCATCAAATCACACCGTGAAAAGATGCCGCAACGGCGCAAGGGCTATACCCAAAAGGCGGTGGTCGGCGGGCACAAGGTTTACTTGCGTACCGGCGAATACGAGGACGGCAACCTTGGTGAAATCTTTATCGACATGCACAAGGAAGGGGCCGGTTTCCGGGCGATGATGAACAATTTCGCCATCGCCATATCGGTCGGCCTGCAATACGGCGTGCCTTTGGAGGAATTCGTCGATGCCTTCACCTTCACCAAATTCGAACCGGCCGGCATGGTTCAGGGCAATGACAGCATCAAGAACGCCACGTCGATCCTTGATTATGTGTTCCGCGAACTGGCGGTCAGCTATCTCGACCGTACCGATCTGGCGCATGTGAAGCCGGAAGGCGCGACATTCGATGACATTGGCCGGGGCGAAGAAGAGGGCGTTTCCAACATCTCGGAAATGTCTGAGAACGCTGCTTCCAAGTCATTGGAAGTGCTGAAACAAATCAGCTCAACCGGCTATCTGCGCAAGCGTCTGCCGCAGGAACTTGTGGTGTTGAATGGGGGGCAGTCGATCGGCGCAACGGCGCTGAGCGGGGCGGCAGACCCGATGGCGACGCTGCAAACGCTGGTGCCGGAAACGTCGATGACGGTGGCGTCGCTTTCGTCCGACACATCGGTCAGCGCACTGATGATGGATGACCGGACCAAGGCCCGAATGCAGGGCTATGAGGGCGAGGCCTGCAACGAATGTGGCAATTACACGCTGGTGCGCAATGGGACTTGTATGAAGTGCAACACATGCGGGGGAACATCCGGGTGTAGCTAAGAGGGATCACGTTAGAAATGGCGTGTAGGGGTTTGGAAACCCTCGGGTTTCCGGCCTCGACGAACAGAACGAAGGCAGAGCAGGGGGAACCTTGGTCGCTTTCATGACACGGCGCGGGACTTGGCGAAAATTCGCAGAATTTTCACGCAGAATTTTCACTCTGGTCCGCTATGCGAGATCTTTGGATTCCGCATGAGACACGGGGCGGGTGCGCTCGCCCTGACGACGTTCAGGCCGCAGGCAAAAACACGGGCAGTAAATCAGATGAGCCTGAACGGCGAAACTCAGGGGAGGTCCAAGGGCCTCCCTTTTTTCTTTTGGCAGGCCAGAGCGCTGTGCGTTTGATATGAATCACCTTTACCACCGAACGCCGTCGTATTCACAATAGCTACCGTGTTGGCTAAGGTGATCCGCTGGTTCCGGTAAAACGCAAAACGCTTTAACGCCGGTGCCATTCTTCCCAGACAAACGGATAGCTCCAGGCGCAATCATGGGTCTTGGCAAGGCTCTTGCGAATACGGTCGCGCATTTCGACAAATTCGGGGGCAAACAGGTGGAACTGCACCTGAATCCGGTCGATCTTGCGGATCGCGCCGGTTTCGATCAGCGCCGGCAACAGGTCATATTCGCCGCCTTCGATATTGATCTTGGCCAGGGCAATGTCGGGGATGTCGTTTTGTGCAAAGAATTCCGCTGCCGCGTGGATCGGCGCATCAAAGGATTTGCCATGCGCCGCCACCGATGACGACGCATCGCCTTCGTCCGACAATTCAAGCGTGCCGTTTTGCGATCCCAATGCAAAGCCATGCACGATGACGTTGGGCTTGCCGGCAAAGCGGTCCTTGATGTCGGCTGCGAACCGCGGGTGCGGTTCGAACACATGGCAGGTGCAATCGGCATTTTCCAATACCATTTCGGTCCATTCACCACGAAAGCCGCCAAAGTCGAACACAATCGCACCGTCCGGCAACCAGCCATAGTCAAACAGCCGCTTTTGTCCGTCTTCGCGCCGCCACGCCCGGAACGCATCATAGAAAACACCCTTCCATGGATTGCGACGCCGGTCGAGCCATTTCTTGAGGGATGCCATGTTGTCTCTCGCCTTGCTGCCTGTCCGAAATAGCCGGGCCGGGCAGGGCGCGCAACATCTTAGGGTCTGGACCCATTAATCCTGCGCCATCAGTTCACTCTGAAAGCCCTTAATGCTATGAATTCAAACGAAAGCATAGTGGTTCTATGTATCGT
>JGI24025J20009_10003422_pt1 | contig 10827 bp, 11 predicted proteins | sample Cruoilmetagenom3_FD_20009 | JGI IMG/M metagenome (IMG submission 20009) | reverse complement strand
CGCCCACCCGCGCAATCTTGTAACTGTCGATGGCCAGTGTCGCGTTAGCCCGCGCCGCAAACCTTGAGGAAGGTCAAAGTGCGTAGCACTCGAGCCCGGTAGTCTGGTGTTACAAATTTCAACAACGCAGCCACCAAATGACCGATATCCTGACGATCACATTGAACCCTGCAGTGGATTTGGCAACAATTGCCCCGCGAGTGGTCGCTGGACCGAAACTGCGTTGTTCGACCCCGGTAGTGAACCCAGGTGGCGGTGGCATCAACGTGTCGCGCGCGATCGCCACGCTCGGCGGAACCAGCAGACCTCTGGTGGCGATGGCGGGAACGATGGGAGATGTTTTGCTGTCGCTGTTGCGGGCCGAGGGACTGGAGCCACTCATTGTGCAGGTGCCGGGCGAGACGCGGCAAAGCTTTGCGGTGACGGATGCAGGAACGGGCGAGCAGTACCGTTTCATCCTGCCAGGCCCGGTTTGGAGAGCAAAGGATACCAAGTGGGTACTGGCCGTGATTGACGAAGCGGCCCCCAACAGCGGCATTGCTGTGTTGAGCGGCAGCATGCCTGCGGAGGCCCCGGTCGATTTACCGGCGCACGTGGCCAACGCACTGGCCCAACGCAATGTGCGCTTTTGTGTCGATACCTCTGGAGCCAGCCTGTCGCAACTTATCGCCGCGCCCCGGACGGCCCCCTATCTGCTGCGTCTTGACCAGACCGAGGCCGAGGGCGCGTTCGGGATGACCTTGACGACTGTTCACGAGGCCGCTGACCTTGCCGACAAGCTTGTCGGCACCGGGGTGGCGGAGGTTGTTGTGTTGAGCTTAGGGGCCGAGGGGTCTGTTCTGGTCTCGAAAGATCTGCATCTGAAAGGCACGCCGCCTGCGGTTCCGGTCAAGAGTATGACAGGTGCCGGTGACAGTCTCATGGCAGGGTTGGCGCTAAGCCTTGCTCGGCACGAGGAACTTGAAACGGCGCTGCGATGGGGGGTAGCTGCAGCTGCAGCCGCAGTAATGACCGAAGCCACCAAGCTCTGCACCCGCAGCGATACTGAGCGGCTATTTGCCGGGTGCGAGATCAGCGAGATCAGTGGTTAGTTAGGGGGCGGATCTTCCGGAACCCGTTGTTCAGCTTTCGCGACATTCTCCTTCACCGCCAGAAAGCTGTCGGGTGTCACCGAGATCGAATCTATTCCGAACTCGACCAGATGCCGGGCGAAGTGCGGGTCGTTACTGGGGGCCTGCCCGCAGAGACCGACCTTGACACCCGCCTTATGAGCGTCGGCAATGACCGTCCGGATCATCCACAGCACTGCCGGATGGTTTTCCTTGAAAAGTGGCGCGAGCTCTTCACTATCCCGGTCAATGCCCAGCGTCAGCTGGGTCAGGTCATTGGAGCCGATGGAAAAACCGTCGAAACGCTTCGCAAACTCGGCGGCTAGCACAACGTTCGATGGAATTTCGCACATCACATAGACCTCAAGTCCGCGCTCGCCACGCTTCAGGCCAGCCTCGGCCATCACCTTCAGAACCCGGTCCGCCTCCTCGGGTGTGCGGCAGAAGGGGATCATGACGATGACATTATCGAACCCCAAATCGTCGCGCAGCCTCCGGATTGCGCGGCATTCCAGCGCGAAGCCGTCACGGTAGCGATCAGAGTAATAACGCGATGCACCGCGGAACCCAATCATCGGGTTTGCTTCCTGCGGCTCAAACTGATGGCCACCAAGCAGATTGGCATATTCATTGGTCTTGAAGTCACTCATACGAATGATCACCGGCTTGGGGTGACAAGCAGCTGCAATGCGCGACAGACCGCGGGCAAGATGTTCAACGAAGTACTCAGTCTTATCGGCGTAGCCCTGGGTCAGCGCCTCGATCTCGACCCGGGCGGCGTCATCATCCAGTTCGTCGAAGCGAACCAACGCCATTGGGTGCACCTTGACCGCCGAGTTGATAACAAACTCCATCCGCGCCAGGCCCACACCATCGATGGGCAACCGCCACCAGCGGGAGGCCGCAGCGGGGTTGGCGAGGTTCAGCATTACCTTAGTCCGGGTGGCAGGTATCGTGTCGAGCGACAGCTCAGCCACCTTGATTTCAGAAAAACCGGCATAGACCATCCCTTCCTCGCCTTCGGCGCAACTGGCAGTGACCTCTTGCTGGTCGTGCAAAACCTCCGTCGCGTTACCGGTGCCAACGATGGCCGACAAGCCCAACTCGCGGCTAATAATGGCGGCATGCGAAGTCCGCCCACCGTGATCGGTGATGATGGCGGCGGCACGTTCCATGATCGGCACCCAGTCGGGGTCTGTTGTCGAGGTGACCAGCACAGCGCCGTCGACAAATTTGCCAATGTCGCGCACGTTCTCGATCAAGCAGACAGTACCGGTCACGGCGGCATCGCCGACAGCAAGGCCGGTAAGCAGTCGCTCGCCCTTGGCCTTGACGGAATAGGTCTTAAGCGCCCCCACAGAAACGCGCGACTGCACCGTTTCGGGTCTTGCCTGCATGATGTAAAGCGTGCCAGTCTCACCGTCTCGGGCCCATTCCAGATCCATCGGGTGGCCATAGTGGCGCTCGATGGTGACGGCCTGACGGGCCAATTCCACGATCTCAGCGTCCGAGAGGACAAAGCACGCGCGCTCGGCTTCTGAGGTGGGCACATTACGCGTATCACCGCCCGTGACACCCCCATAGATCATCTTGCGTTCTTTTGTCCCCAGTCGCTTTTCCAGAATCGGTACCAGCCTGGGATTGCCCAGAAACGGCTTGAATACCTGATACTCATCCGGGTTCACAGCACCCTGTACGACATTCTCGCCCAATCCCCAGGCGGCGCTGATCATCACCACTTTGTCGAAGCCCGTTTCAGTGTCGATAGTGAACATAACACCCGCGCCACCGGTATCCGCGCGCACCATCTGTTGCACGCCTACAGAAAGCGCCACCTGATCGTGATCGAAACCCTTGAGCCGACGGTAGGTGATCGCCCGGTCGGTGAATAGCGACGCGTAGCAGCGGCGGCAGGCATCCAAAAGCGCCGCCTCGCCACGCACATTCAGAAAGGTCTCCTGCTGGCCTGCGAAACTGGCGTCCGGCAGATCTTCGGCAGTGGCCGAGGAGCGGACAGCGACGGCGGGGTTCTTGCTTACTATCCGCTTGCCGAGTGCACGATAGGCCTCGAGAATCGCGTGCGCTGTCGCCTCAGGCCAGTCACCTTCCAGAATCGCCGTGCGGATGGTGCGACCTGTCTCTGGCAGCGACTTCTTGCCAGAGGCCAGCTTGTCAAGCGCTACGGCAATCACGTCATTCAGTGAATTGGCTTTCAGGTAGTCCCAGAATGCATCCGCGCTTGTGGCAAAGCCCGGCGGCACCTTAATGCCCTTGTCCGCCAGAACCCACACCATTTCACCCAGAGAGGCATTCTTACCGCCAACCAAGCCTACATCTTGCCGTTTCAGGTCCTCAAACCAGATCACCTGTTTATCTCTGTGCCCCATCGTCTCTCCTTCGCATGGCGGCTTATCTGGCACTTTATGATAGACAAGGCGGCAATGGCTTGACCTGCATCAAGGCTGGGTAATAAAGGCCATTGCATGGTTGGCGCATCTGAAAAAAGGGTAGCCCATGACCAAGACCGAGTTGAATGGCCTGATACAGAAGCTTGAATCCCCTTACCCGCTAGACCGCCGGGGCAAGGCAGCGGTGGTCGATGCCNTCGACGCGTTCTTTCCGGGCCGGTCGATCTGGCCCGAGACCCGTGCAGAAAGGATTGGGTCAGCGGATGTGGCGCTTCACATCGTNGACAAAGCCTTTCCCAACTGGGAAATCAAGTTGACCGGCAAGGCCAGCGTNGCGCATGGCAACTGGGNTTGCACACTAAGGAAATCCGCCGGACGGGACAATGATGAGGTGATCGGCATCGGCAAGTCCCCAGTGCTGGCACATGCAATTTTCGCGGCTTGCCTGAAGCTGGCGGCACTGAAGCACCATCTTTGAAGGCGTTGTCGGGTCTTGTCAGATTAAACTGGCTTGAGGCGGGTAGAGCGGTTGCTTACGTTTGAGGGATGACGAAACGCAGCCCTTTTCGGTGTTTCTGAACCAGCTGCCCGCCTTGCAGGCAATTACTGAGGAATTGACTGGGTCAGCAAATAGAAATCCTCGTCCACGCTGTAAACAACATCTTCTGGAAACTCGAGCCAGCTCTCATCGCTGAGCGGTTCGGAAGCGATTTCAACAGCCCGGTAGTCGGACCCGGTTTCATGGTGCACATGGGATTTGCCGCAAATCGGACATTCAAAAACGAATCCCCGCTCCAGATACCAAAGGGTTCGCCCAAAACGGCTGCCAACCAGATGATCCCCATCACTCAGGACGACGTTCAGACCAACTTTGCGGTCTGGGTCAACCTCCCGGGACCAGTCGATTATCTGACGGATGCCCCGACTGAGAATATCCATCAGCGGAAGTTCGGGATGTTTTTGGTGCAGTGATAACAGATAGAAGAAGATGTGCTCGCTGTCCGTGGTTCCTTTGATGTCATTCCTGAACAATGGGTCAATTTGGGGGACCATCCGGTCCCGGACTTTCAGGAAATTCGGAACCGTGCCGTTATGGGCAAATATCCAGCGCCCGTGCTGGAAGGGATGCGTATTTTCAATTGACTGGTCGCCAACGGTTGCTCGCCGCACATGCGCAACAACTGTATGAGCATAAACACGTGCTGCTTTTTTAGCAAAATGTTCACCGTGAAACGCCGCCCAAGTCTGTTTTTCGACAAAAGGTATTCCATCAGGATAGTCGGCAACACCCCACCCATGACTGTGAACCAACCCTTCAGAATCCCCGGCACTTTGCGCCATCAAAGCATTCTGCGCGAGTACAAGACTGCACTCCACACGAGTTGGCTCATTCGCTCTTAAAGCATATAAACGGCACATGGATGCGTCCTCCGAAGCAGTCACCTCAGTCTGCTGGTTTGCTTTGGAGGCTGCCTTGACTTACATCAAGGTTGCCCTGAGCGAGGCCAGTAGACTCAGGTTGTCATCATTCTGTGCGTTAGGGGGGAGGATGGAGAGACCCGTAAATTGGCGTGGGCGCTTGCCAGTAATCGCCAGGTGCGAGGCTGAGTTGTCCGGCTCAGAGCGGACAAAGGCCTTGAGTTTGGCAAAAGAATTCATCGCGCAAAGCCGTCACCGGGAAGAGCGGTTTTATTTTGAACCCTACGCACGACTGGGAGTGGCAGATACCCAATTTGTCTTTATTGGGGATGCGAGCGAAATTCCACTTCTGGCGAGGCCGGACACCAACCCGCTTGAGTATCGCCTTTCCATTCTTGCCGGCGAAGGGGATTTGGTCATCATTGGCGGACAGAGAAACCACGATTTCGAGAATTATCTGGAACACCACCTTGACCTTGGCCACCGCAACTATCTGCAAGTTGGTCAAACTTTTCAGAAAAACGGCGCACCTGTTTCAGTCAGGTGCCTGAAAGATGCCGGAACATATGCGTCTTTGCGCACCCATGTGGAAAAGCTGGGTGCGGTGACTCTGGTGCCACATATTTCAACTGGCGCGATCTGGGCGCTTGCAAGACAGCTCGGAAAGGATATCGGCAGATCGATACATGTCGCGGGGCCTCTTCCGACCATGTCCATTCTGGCAAACAACAAGTTGTGGTTCGCACAGGTTGTGCGCCGCCTGTTTGGCGAGGACGCAGTACCGGCGGAGGTTTCGGCCTTCGGGGCGGCTGCGCTGGCCGCCCGGGTGCATTCGTTTGGCCAAAGCTGTAGCAAGCTCGTCGTCAAAATTCCGGATAGTGCCGGATCGAAAGGCAATTTTCCTATTTCATCTTCTGAAATTTCAGGGATGGGGATGAAAGAACTGCACCAATATCTGGTAGACTTACTTTCCAAAACTAATGGGCAGACACATTATCCGCTGATGGTACAGGTCTGGGAGAAAAATGTTTTGATTAACTGCTCCGCTCAGTTGTGGATACCCCACCCCGCAAATGGCTCACCAGTTGTTGAGGGGATTTTTGAACAGCTCCTGACCGGCCCGAAAGGTTGTTTTTCGGGGGCCTCTCCCACCCGTATTCCGGAAGGATGGAACAAGAAACTGGCGCATGATGCTTTGATGTTGGGCCAAGTCTTTCAGGAACTGGGGTACTTCGGTCGGTGCAGCTTTGACGCGGTCATTTCTGGTGACGATTTTGGGTCGGCCAAGCTCCAATGGATAGAATGCAATGGGCGTTGGGGCGGGGTATCCGTGCCGATGACATTTCTGAACCAACTTTTTAGAGGCCTGGCTCCACCACCGCATGTCATCGCTCACAGATCCAAGTTGGTGTTGCCGTTTCGTTCGTTTTCAGAAGGTCTTGAGGTTTTGAAGGACCTGCTGTGGCACCCTGGCGACACCGAAGGTGTTATTTTCATGACGCCGTCGGGTTTTGAGGAGGGAATGAGCCTTCATTTCCTGTCTCTCGCCGCCACAATCAAGCAGGCGGACAGGCAGGCGGAAGAGGTCATTCAGCGTTTGACGAAAATTCATTGACTTACACCAGTGCGGGGCTTTGTTGATGCCAGGACTAAACACCCAGGCGCGAACCTTGTGCATTATTTGTTGGGACAAGTCGTGGTGGTGCTTGATGCGTCGGGGCGCTGGAAAAGGAGGAGGCGGCGATGAACGGCGAGACAGAGAAGCCCGTACTGGCGTCGCTGTTCGACCGGCATGGCCGGATGTTCTCCGAAGAGTTGGGGATAGACCTCATGCGCGGTACGCCCGCGCCGCTCTTCCAGTGGCTCTGCGCAGCCCTCCTGATGAGCGCGCGGATACCCAGCGAGCGGGCCATGCAGGCGGCAGGCGCGCTGAAGGATGCGGGCTGGACCACGGCGCGGCACATGGCCGACAGCCGGTGGGAGGATCGCGTCAAGGTGCTGAACGGCGCAGGTTATGCGCGCTTCGACGAAAGCGCCGCGCGGATGCTGGGCGAGACGGCGGACCTGCTCGTCAGCGACTATGGCGGCGATCTGCGGCGGCTGCGCGAAAGGGCAGAATACGATCCGGCGAACGAGAAGCGGCTTTTGCAAGAGTTCAAGGGGATCGGCTATGTGGGTGCCGACATCTTCCTGCGCGAGGTGCAGTGCGTCTGGGGCGAGCTTTACCCCTTTGCCGATCGAAAAGCGCTCGAAACGTCAGAAAAGCTTGGCCTGCCCGAGACGCCCGGCGGGCTGGCCGCTCTCGTTTCGCGCAAGGATTTTCCCCGCCTTGTGGCGGCACTGGTGCGCGCGGCGCTGGCGAAGGACCTCGACGGGATCAGGCAGGAGGCCAGTTGACCGGGACCAATGCGCGATGCCACGGCGGCAGCGTATGATTGAGGACGGGCGGGCTTNCCCTAGGCTGCGGGCCTTAATCGCTTAGAAGGAGGGCAGATCATGCCGATGCGACCCGAGANCGAAATAATAACGGGTGGAATTCTGGCGGTCGACGGCGAACCGCCCGAGGTGNCGCCGCCGGAAGACCCGGTGACACCGTCAAAGGAAACGCCGCCCGCGCCGCCGTAAGAGGTACTGGAACCGCCCGGCGAGACGCTGCCCGAATCGCCGTCTGAAGCGCCGCAGCCGCCCGGCGAAGTACCCCCGGCACCGCCTTCAGAGATCCCGCTCGGGGGCTGACGGTCCTGCATAGGGCGGATTGATCGTTATCAATGTACAGTTTCGGCCTTTCTATCATAGTCGGTGTCAGAGCGATGGATCTTGTGGTGGGGTGGGTGGCCGCATAGCGTCGCTGAATGAAAAAATCAAACCCATTTCGATATTTCCGAACCAGCCCCGAGATCATCCGCCTGTCGGTGATGATGTATGTTCGGTTTCCGCTTTCACTCNGCAATGTCGAGGTGGACTTGGCTCGAAAAAGTGGAGAGCACCAACTGACNGATNCGGAGGTGTTCAATGGGACATGGAAACAGCCCGACGCCGGAGTTTCGGCGTGAAGCGGTTCGGCTTGCGCTGGCGAGCGGCCGGACGCGAAAAGAAATGGCTGACGATCTGGGTATCGGCCTATCGACGTTGANCAGATGGGTCGGCCGGTATCGAGGTGATGAAGCACTAGCAGAGGTTAGGTTAGGGATGATCTTGAGGCTGAATTGAAACGGCTTCGCAAGGAGAATGCAGTTCTGAAACAGGAACGCGACATTCTAAAAAATCCCGGGTTTGCAAAAATAGCCCTGCGATCACAAATGCAACGATCAAGTCCGGCCAGCGGGAACCTGACCATGCCACGAGCCCTGCGGCGACCACGACCGCCGCATTGCCAAGAGCATCATTGCGCGAGAACAGTCAGACAGCCCGCACGTTGGCATCGCCAGCGCGATGTGGAACCAAGACCAGAGCGGCGGAGACATTGACGGCCAGCGCGACCAAGGCAACCACGCCCATCATGCCAGCTTCGATGGGTAAGCCGGTGAAGATGCGATAGATCGTGGTGCCGACAACACCCAGACCAAGAATGCCAAGGAATACTCCCTGAATCAAAGCGGACCGCGCCCGCCACAGAATGCTCCAGCCGATGGCAACGAGACCAAGCAGGGTAATCAATCCGTCCCCCACAAAATCGAGCGCGTCGGCCTTCAGGGCTTGCGAGCCGGACAGGAAGCCGCCGATCATCATCGATGATCCCATACCCACCAGAACACAAAACCATCATCAGAGAAAGGGAGAAAATCAAGAAACTGACAATCCAACAACGCCGCTTGCAACATCAAAAACAGGCGGCATAATCAGTCACACAAACGAGCCAGAGCCTCCAATACTCAAGCCGCTCTGATGTCCCCTTTTATATGACGACGGACATCTTGCGGTCGATGTCAGCGACGTTGCCAAAGACCTGCGGATTGGCGATAACTTGAGGTTCCTGCCGAACTATGGTCCCCTTTTAGCGGCAATAACCTCGGAATATGTGAAGACGCGCCCGGTTGAGGGCGGCGGCCTCGCGGTTGGGGGGCAAGAAAACAACGGATGACGCGAAAAAGAGGACGAACGCATGCCATATGAGAAACGCCGGACCCGGGTTGTTATCATGGGAGCTGCGGGGCGTGATTTCCACAATTTCAACCTGGTCTACCGCAATGATCCAGAAAGCGAGGTTGTGGCCTTTACCGCTGCCCAGATTCCCGAGATCGCGGATCGCCGTTATCCACCTGCGCTCGCCGGTTCGCTTTACCCGGATGGGATTTCCATCATTGAGGAGGCGGAGCTGGCAGTGCTTTGCCAGGACATACAGGTCGATCAGGTCGTCTTTGCTTACAGTGACATCAAACACGTGGAGGTCATGCACAAGGCCTCGATTTACCTCGCGGCGGGGGCGGACTTCGTTCTGCTGGGACCAGAGCGGACTATGCTGAAGGCCAAGGTACCGGTGATCGCGATCTGCGCCGTGCGCACAGGATGCGGCAAATCTCAGACCGCGCGCTGGATTTCGCGTCGCCTCCGGCCTTTTGGCCTCAGGGCCGCGGTCATCCGCCACCCGATGCCCTACGGCAACCTGACCCGGCAGAAGGTTCAGCGGTTCGAAAGCCTGGAAGACCTGGACGCGGCGGATTGCACGATTGAAGAACGCGAGGAATACGAACCGCACATCAAATTCGGGAACGTGGTGTTCGCCGGAGTCGATTACGGCGAGATCCTCAAGCAGGCCGAGGTCGAGGCGGANATCATTATCTGGGATGGNGGCAACAACGACTTTTCCTTCTTTCGTCCGGATCTGACCATCGTGATGGTCGATCCATTCCGGGCCGGTCACGAAACCATGTATCACCCGGGCGAGGCGGTGCTGCGAATGGCGGATATCGTCTTGGTCGCGAAGGCGAACACGGCCGATGAAGCCCTGATCCTCGAGGTCGCAGCGAACGCGCGCGCGGTCAATCCGCGCGCGAAGGTCCTGCGCACCCATTCGCAGATCGAGCTGGAAAACGCCGAGGCGGTGCGTGGCAAGCGCGTGCTGGTCATCGAGGACGGTCCGACGATCACCCATGGCGGAATGCCCTGGGGGGCGGGCTTTATCGCGGCAAAGCGGGCCGGAGCGGCCGAAATCGTCGATCCGCGCCTTGCGTCCATTGGATACTTCTCGGAGATTTTCGTCCAATATCCCCATATTGGCCCGGTTCTGCCCGCCCTTGGCTACCATCCGGCGCAACTGGATGCGCTTTGCGAAACCATCAACGCGACACAGGCAGATGTGGTCGTCTCTGGCACGCCTTGCGACCTGGGCAGGCTGATAAATGTTAACAAGCCCGTCTTGCGCGCGCGCTATGAATATGCCGAGGCTGCAGAGCCGGGGCTGGGTGCGCTTGTGGAGGATTTTCTTCGGGAGAAATCCTTGTTCCCGGAGCGCTGATTGTCCGTCAATTCCAATAAACCGTCTCGACTTTGCCTGGCAGAACAAGCGTTCCCGCCGTGCCCGAGAGGATGGCCTGCGCATCTTCCAGCCCTCCGATACCTGCAATGTCGCCGCCTGCCTCGATGAAATCGCAGACTGCCGCCACTTTCGGTGCCATGGTCCCCGCTTCAAATTCCATCTGGCGCAGGGCGCATGACGAGATGCGGCGGATTCGCCGAACGGCTTTGACGCAGATCAAATCATCTTTTGTGAAAAACTGCATGATGTGAATTGTTGGCGATCCATCTGCAAGTGAATGCAATGTGTGGGTCGTGTGCAGTTCGAATTATCCATATTAAGGAGATAGTCATGTCGATGCTCAAAGTGATTGAAGTTCTGGCGGAGTCGGACAAAAACTGGGAGGACGCAGCGCAATCGGCCGTGGCTCAGGCGA
>JGI24025J20009_10003418_pt1 | contig 10838 bp, 7 predicted proteins | sample Cruoilmetagenom3_FD_20009 | JGI IMG/M metagenome (IMG submission 20009) | reverse complement strand
TAAAGTATATTTATTATTCTGATACCCTGGATAAAATACTGGCTTATATGATGAAAAAGAGTGATAATCAGAGTGCTGAAAATATTTTTCGTACTTTAGCTCCGGAGAATAATCCTGAGGGAAGCTCCACCACTATTGCCCGGGCTATTGCCTCTTTAGAAGAGGTTATTGATACAACACTGGGATTGAAATGGGGAAAGAATTATATCCTTGTGGACGGTTGCGGGCTCTCTGAATATAATCTTATGACACCTGCTCATCTGGTAAAAGCGATTTCCTATCTTTATAAGAAATATGATTTTAAAATTCTGGATTATTTTGCCAGCACGCAAGAAAGCGGAACTCTAAAAGAACGTCTGCCTTTTCAGATATGGGGCAAGACCGGGACTTTGTCTTCGGCTTCAGCGCTGGCCGGTTTATTACATACTAAAAGTAAGAGATGGGTAGTCTTTTGCCTTATGGAAAATAATTTTATCTTTTTAAAAAATGAAAATGACCCTAAAATTTTTGAAAACAAAATAGTAGAATACATCTACGAAAAATTATAGTCTATCATTAAATAATTAAACTAATAAAGAGGATTTTCTAAAATTATATAGAATGTTAATAAGAAAAAGAGTGAATAAGAGTGGAGAGGTTATTCATAGCCGACTCCACCCCTGGAGACATAGTTCTTTAAGGATTTATTAATGATTAAAGACAAAGAGAAAACCAAAAAAAAGCGTACAGGGCAAGATACCGGTTTTACTGATTATAAGAAAACTGAAGGAAGAGAAATGGAACATATATCAGAAATGAAATTTTTAGCTGACACTGCTATGGATTTTGTAGAATTTCCCTTAGAAAAAGATATTTTTCAGTATATTGGAGAGAAAATTCAGGGAATTATCGGTAATGCGATTGTTTATGTTAATGAATTTGATAAAGAAAGAGATGGATTTGTTGTTCGTTATCTTGAGGGATTTGGAAATAACTTTAAGAAAGTTTTATCTATAGTAGGAAAAGACCCGACCAAGATGGTTTATAAAATAGGTGGTTCAGAAATATCCGGGGAAAAAAGTAGAGTTTTCGTCAAAGAGGGTAAGGCGATTTTATTAAGCGGTAAACTAACCAAGTGGCCTGGAGGATTTACCGAGATGTCTTCAAGATATGTTTCGAAAAGTGCTTCTCGGATTATAAAAAAATTATTTAATTTAGGTGAATTATATATGATAGGCATTTCCAGAAAAGGAGAAATACTTGGTGAAGTGGTTATTCTATTGCGCGGACAAAAAGAAATTAAAAATGTCGATTTTATAGAAACATTTGTAAAACAGGCAGCAATAGCCCTACAGCGCAAAAATGCCGAAGAAGCCCTGCGTCAAAGCCGGCAGGAATTTATCAGTATCTTTAGAGATAATCCTGAGGCAATAGTGTATGTCGACGAAAAAGGAATCATTTTAGATGTAAATTTACGATTCAGTAAGTTATTTGGTTATTCACTTAAAGAGATAAAAGGAAAGAATATCAATTCCGGAATTATTCACCCTCCTGATAAGATTGAAGAAGGGAAAGATATAGATAACAAAGCCTCATCAAAGGGTTATATTAACTTTGAGACTATCAGAAAAAAGAAGGATGGCACTTTGTTTTCGGTATCTTTATCCGGTTCTCCGGTTGTAATTGATGGAAAACCCCGGGGAATAATAGGGATGTTTACAGATATTACTGAACGGAAAAAAGCTGAAGAGCGGCTAAAAGAAAGTTTAGAGAAACTAAAAAAGACTATGGAAGATAGTATCGAGGCCATTTCCCTGGTAACAGAAACAAGAGATGCCTATACTGCCGGTCATCAGCGGAGGGTCTCTAAACTTGCTGTCGCCATTGCCAAAGAAATGGGATGCCTTCAAGACAAGGTTGAAGGCATAAAAATTGCTGCTCTTATACATGATGTGGGGAAGATAAACTTGCCTGCTGAGATATTAAGCAAACCGGGGAAACTTTCCGAAATAGAATTTAATTTGATTAAGAACCATTCTCAGATAGGTTATGATATCCTGAAAAAAATAGATTTTCTCTGGCCTATTGCAGAAATTGTCCTCCAGCACCATGAAAAAATAAATGGGTCAGGGTATCCCAGAGGATTAAAAGGGAATGAAATTCTTTTAGAGGCTAAAATAATCTGTGTAGCTGATGTGGTAGAGGCCATGTCTTCCCATCGTCCTTATCGTCCGGCTTTGGGTATCGATAAAGCCTTGGAGGAAATCTCTAAAAATAGAGGTATCCTCTATGACCCTAAAGTGGTAGATGTCTGCTTAGAGCTATTTAAGAAGAAGGAATTTGAATTTAAATAGATGAGAGTGTTTAAAAATTAAATTATGTNAAATGTTGAGACCTGACCCCTTTTGATTCAGAAGGCTGGCTCGGGTTACAGCTTTAGAGCCAAATTTTTCTCTGATTTTATCTAAAGATTGAGTGAGTTGTTCCAATTTATCGTCTTTTTTATCCTCTTCGTCTCTTAAAAACTTTAATTGCCTTCTTTCATTCCCCGAGGTAAGATTGGAGAGTTTTATTCCCAAAAGTCTAACCCCGCCCTTTTTATGCCTTACTTTATCCAGGAGTTCAACGACTGTTTTAAAGATGATATCATCAATATGGGTAGGATTTTCTAAAGTCTTAGACCTATTAAAAGTAATAAAATTGTGAAATCTTATTTTTAAGGTAATAGTCCTTCCTTTACAACCTTTTTTTCTCGCTATATACCCCACCATCTGGGAAATTTTTAGCAATTCTTTGATTAAGATTTCCTTTTTGATTATGTTTACAGGATAAGTGGTTTCTTTGCTAATAGATTTGATTTCAGAAATAGGGGTAACCGGTCTTTCGTCTAATCCTTGAGCTAAAAGTTTTATTTTTTTTCCATTTTTACCTAGAAGATTTTCTATAATTGGGTCGGGCATTTCAGCTAATTGTTTTACCTGGTAGATGCCGGATTTTTTTAATAATTCTTCTGTTTTTTTACCGATACCCCAGAGCGCGGAGATGGGGAGAGGATAAAGAATTTTTTTAATTTCATCTGAGTGAATAATAAAAAAACCATCCGGTTTCCCCAAATTAGTGGCTATCTTGGCAAGAAATTTATTTTTTGCGATGCCTACCGAAACTTTAATGCCTAATTCTTTATAAACTCTTTTTTTAATTTTTCTGCTGATGATTTCGCTTGAGCCAAAGAGTGATTCGCACCCGGATACATCCAAAAAAAGTTCATCAATGCTAATTGGCTCTGCCAAAGGGGTGTATGTTTTGCATATCTCAAAAAACATTTTTGATGCCTTTATATATTTTTTCATTTGAGCAGGAACAAAAATTCCCTGTGGGCATTTTTGACGCGCCTCCCAGATAGGCATACCGGCATGAACACCATATTGACGTGCTTCATAAGAAGCAGCACAAACAACTCCCCGATTGCTATTGCCTCCTCCACCGCTTATCCCTCCTACAATAAGAGGTTTTTCTCGATAACCCGGGTTATCTCTTTGCTCTACTGAAGCAAAGAAGGCATCAAGATCCAGATGAATGATGGATAGACGATGGTTATTGTTCATTACGTTACATCCTTTTTGGTGTAATTAATTTATCGTTAATTAAAAATTCAAAACCTTAAAATCTACCAATTATCCGATGGCCAATCTGACGATTAAGAAAATATAAAAGGTTTGCTGCATTTTGTAGGGGTCGGATTTATCCGACCCGTGTTGTTTTTTAATTCCCTGACGGGTTCGATGAATCGAACCCCTACCTTAGGAAATAGACAGGCGAGACGCCTGTCCTACATTAATAAAATAAATTATTATTGTAAGAGAGGGCGTATTGCAATACGCCCCTACCTCCGAAACTACAAACTTGCAACCCGTTACTCATTACACATTACTCATCACCGTATTTTTCTATACGCTATCCGCTATACGCTCCACGCTAGTTTTACGAGATACGCAATACGAATTAATATTTACAATCTTCCGGGCGATTATTTTGGAATCACTATCATTTCTACTTAAGACCCCTTCTATCAAAAGAGGTGCCTCCTTCTGAAAGAGGTTGGCATATTTTTGATATATATCAGGAAAGGCGATGACTTCAAAAAAACCCGCTTCATCTTCCAGGAGTAAAAAGGCCATAACTTTTTTTTGCCTGGTAAATTGTCTTCTTGCTTGAATCAGCACTCCTTTGATAAAAATCGGTTTTTTATAAAAATAATTAAATAGCTGATCAGAATTCGTCATCGTTAAATGTGATAATATTTTATCATATTTTTCTAAAGGATAATTGCTTATATATAAATTGAGTATTTCTTTTTCCAGGCTCATTTGAAAAGATTTGGAAAAATGATACGTAGGAATGGAATCAGAAGCAATGAGTTCAGTGTGATATGATTCCTCTTTTTCCGATATTTTATTTTGTATTTTTTCTTTATTCTTTTTTTTAGTCTCTTTTAAAGTGAGGGGAAGCAAGTTTAGTAATGCTGAACGTGGATAGGCAGTAAAATCAAAAGCACCAATTTTAATAAGATTTTCTATTAAAGTCTGATTGATACTAAAAGAGTTTATCTTGTAACAAAAATCATACAAAGAATGAAATATTTTATATTTTTTTCGTGCAGACAGTATGGATTCTAAATATTTTATTCCCATGCCTTTTACTTTGTTTAATCCTGTTCGGATATTTCCTTTTTCTATGGTAAATCCGGCTCTGCTTTTATTGATATCCGGTGGAAGTATTTTAACTTTAAAACGCCGAGCTTCTTGAACATAACGATCAGAAGAATAATAACCCATGCCATAGGTTAGCATTGAAGCCAGGTAATAAGCAGGGTAGCGCACTTTAAGATAGCAGGTGATATAAGAAATTAAGGCATACGAAGTGCTATGTGCTTTATTGAAACCGTAATGAGCAAATTTAGAAATCAGATGAAAAATATTTTCTGCTTCTCCCTTGGTATTTCCCTGTTGAATAGCTTTTTTAATAAAATTATCTTTCTGTTTCTCCATTTTTGCCGGTGAACGGGAGCTGATGGCCCGACGGAAGAGATCAGCTTCCCCTAAACTGAGATGAGCAAAAACAGAAACTACCTGCATAACCTGTTCCTGGTAAAGGATAACTCCGTAAGTGTCTTTTAAAATAGGTTTTAATTGTGAGTGTAGATAATCTATCTCTTCTTCTCCTCGTTTTCTTTTAAGATAGTGTTCAGTCATCCCACTATCCAATGGCCCCGGTCGGTATAAAGATAAGGCAGCGATTACATCATTTAAATGGGAAGGGGAAAGCCTCCTTAGAAGAGAGGACATCCCCGAGCTTTCCAACTGGAAGACTCCCAGAGTCTTGCCTTTTTGCAGGGCAGAGAAGGTGGTTTTATCATCAAGGGGAATCTTGCTAAGGCTGATATTTATGTTTTTTTCTTTTAGCATTTCTAAAGTCTTTCTAATTACGGTGAGGCTGCGGGAGCCTAAAATGTCAATTTTCAATAGGCCTAAATCTTTAATGGATTCTTTTTCATATTGGCTGACTATTTCTCCTTGATTAGTTATTTCCAGAGGAACTATTTCCGAAAGCAGTCTGTCTGAGATTATCATTGAAGAGGCGTGTACAGAAAGATGACGGGGTTTTCCTTCTATGGTCTGAGCAAAAGAAAATAATGATTTAAAGGGTTCCTGGTCACAGGGGAGTTTTTGCAGTTCAGGTAAATGTTTAAGAGAAGCTTTAATTACTCCGGGTGAGGAGAATATGGGCATGAGTTTAGCAATTTTATTTATTTCCCGAGGGAGGAAGTTCAACGCTCTTCCTGCGTCTCGAATGGCCGAGCGGGCGGCATAAGTGGAGATGGTACTGACATGGGTTACCCGGTTGTTTCCAAATTTCTTAAATATATAAAAGATTACTTTTTCTCTCCCCAGTTGGCCGAAATCTATATCTATATCCGGAAGATCTATTCTTTCAGGATTAAGAAATCTTTCAAAAAAGAGCTGATATTTTAACGGGTCTACCTCGGTTATATTAAGAAGATAAGAGACTAAACTTCCGGCTGAAGAACCTTTACCCGGTCCCACCGGAATATTGTTTTGTTTGGCAAAGCGGACTATATCCTGAACGATTAAAAAATATCCGGCAAACCCCATCCGGTCTATTATGTTTAATTCATATTTTAAGCGTTTTGTCACTTTTGTAGAGGGGGTAGAATAATATTTTTTTAAACCTTCCAGGCAAAGTTTTTTTAAATAATTTTGAGCAGAACAGGAAGAAGGTAAAGGATATGCGGGAAGGTGAATTTTTTCCAAATCAAGTTCCAGATTACATTTATCGGCGATTTCGATTGTATTTTAAGGGCTTGAGGTGTTTGAAAAAATAATTTTTCCATTTCTCCAGAAGATTTAAAATAGAATTCACTTGTCCTAAGTTTTGTATAATGGAATCTTTTTTTTGTTCCCAGATTGGCAATCTTATTTAAGAGGCGTTGAGAAGGAGCCTCTTTTTTTTCTAAATAGTGAACATTATTTGTCGCCACCAGAGGAATTTTCAATTTTTCCCCCATCTCAATTAATTTTGAATTGACTTCCTTTTCCTTTTCCAGACCATGTAACGATAATTCCAAGTAAAAATTTTCTTTACCGAATATCTGCTGATATTGCAAGGCGGCAATTTTTGCTGATTTGATATCTGTTTTCAGAAGAGAAGAAAATATTTCCCCCGACATACAGCCACTTAAAGCAATGATTCCTTTGGCATGTTTCGCCAAAATATTTTTTTCTACCGCCGGAATGCCTCCCGGATTGGATAAATGAGCATTGGTAATTATTTGACAAAGATTGCTGTATCCCTTGTTATCTTTGACTAAAAGAACCAAATGATAATAATTTTTCGCCTCTCGATGAGTTTTAACTCTTATCTCGCAGCCAATAATAGGTTTTATTCCGGCTTTTTTTGCTTTTTTATAAAATTGAATTGCTCCGTAAAGTCCGTCATGATCAGTTAAAGCTACTGCTTTCATATTAAAGTGGAGTGCTTTTTTGATTAAACCATCGATACAGCAAAGCCCGTCTTGCATACTGTATTGAGAATGCACGTGTAAGTGAATCATTTCCATTTAAAATTCCTTTCTAGTTAATTAGTCGTTAGTGAATAGTGAATAGTCGTTAGTAAAGAAAAGACAAGATAATAGAATTCATCGATTAGCCAATTGCCCGATTTGCCAATTAGCATATAGCGTATAGCATATAGTTGCGGGCTAGATACAGTGATAAGTAACAAGTAATGAGTAATAAGCAATTAAGAAAATGCAAAGAAATATAATTTTCCAACTAATTAACCAATTAACTAATTAACCAATTTAAAACGTATGTTCGTTTAAGAAGTAAAAAAAATATAACTATCTTTTCTTTAGGTTTCCTGTTTTTTCTCTTTTTGTTTTATTTTTCCTATTTTAATTTCTTCTTTCAGAAGTTTAATTAGCATCAAGGCATTTTTAACAGCCTTTCCTTTATAATGATTGTTCATAAAAATATATTGGTCTTCCGTTTTTTCAACGATGTTTTTTATTTTAGGTACCCATTCTTTTAATTCTCCCTCACTATAAAGATAATCATATCTCTGATAAGCTTTTTCATGCTGCCACCAGTTGGCTTTGTTCCGACCATGAAACCTGACATACCCTAAGCGGGAAGTCGTTTTTTCTATAGGAGGAATTAATCCATTGAGTCGGGGTTGATCCACGCAACAAAATCCTATATCATTACCTTTTAAAATTCGAAAAGTTTCATTAGTGATCCAGTAAGAATTTCTAAACTCTACCACTAGAGGTATATCTTCCATCCTATCTTTAAAGCGGAGAAGATAATCACGATTGAAGGGGGTATTATAAAAAGAATAGGGGAATTGAGCCAGCACACAGGAAAATTTATTAGCCTCCAATAAAGGTTTTATTGATTTTTTAAAATCCTCAAAAATTACGGGATTTTCTTCTCGGCTATGCGTCATTTTTTGATTAGCTTTCACCACGAATTTAAAATCAGCAGGGACCTTTTGCTGTAAATAATAAAAAGCTGTCGGGTGAGGAATACGATAATAAGTGGAGTTAATTTCGGTTACTTTAAATTTTTGCGCATAGAGATGAAGCATGTCCTTTTTATCAGTATTTACAGGATAGAATGTCCCTATCCAATCTTCATAACTAAAACCGGAAGTCCCAACATATAGCATGATAATCTTTATTCTCCTTCCTTAAACCTTCTTAAAATGCCGATGACTTTGCCCAGGATTATGGCTTCTTTGGTGACGATGGGCTTGTAAAGCGGGTTGGAAGGTTGCAAGGTTATCTGGTTATCTTTTTTGTATAATCTTTTAACTGTAACCTCTTCCTGGTTTAGAAGAGCGATGATAATGTCACCATTACTTGCATCTCGTTGTGGATTGACCATTACATAATCTCCATTGAGGATATGGTCTCCAATCATGCTGTCTCCTTCAACTTTTACCATAAATGTTTCATCGCTTCCGGAAAGTTTTTCCGGTATAGGGATATATTCGGTGATATCCTTTAAGGCCAGCAATGGGTCTCCGGCAGGCACAATGCCCATGACAGGAATATTTTTGTTTTGAGGTACAAGTCTGATAGCTCGCGATTTATCTTTTTCCCGTATAATATAACCCTTTTTTTCTAGAATAGTAAGGTATTTGTAAGAAGTAGCAGAAGAAGTGACCCCCACCAATTTACCAATTTCTCTTACTGTGGGAGGGTAACCGGTTTCTTTTATTTTTTGTTTAATAATTTCAAGTGCCTTTTTATGATTTGGGGAAAGAGAATTTTTTTGCAAAATATTAAACCTCCTTAAGGTATTTGAATAATAATTGTATGCGATTATTTGTTTGTTTATATTATAAAAAAACAAACGTTTCTTGTCAAATTATTTTTTGACATTATTTTTTGACAATTATATAAACATATGATAAATTTATCATATTAAAATATTATTTAAAGGTTTTTATTATAAAGAAAATTTTATCTAAACTAAGTTTTAATTTTGAAACTTTTGTATTAAATATATCTTATAAATTAGAGGAAGATAAAAAATTCTATAAAATTATAACTATTTGTTATATGTAAAAGGAAAACAATTGAGATGAGACATGAATTGGTAAATAGTAAATTAAGTAGCATACGTCGCAGAAAAATATTTTTGTTTTCTATCGTGATTTTTTTCACTTTCTTCTTTTGTAATATAAGCTTATTTGCTTCCGAATCTTCAGATCCGTCCAAACTTCCAATTTATGTAGCTGTATTTTTTGAACCCGGGTGTCACGACTGTGAAAGAGCAGAAAAAATGCTGGAAAAATTAACCAGGGAGTATCCTGATACCCTGTTTATCAAAAGATTCGATATTTCCCTGGCAGAGAATATGGAATTAGCTGAATCACTGGGAGAGATTTATCATATGCCGGAGGAGGAGAGGCTGTTGGTTCCGGTCATTTTCCTTGGTGATGAATACCTTTTTCGTCAAGATATTACTCAAGAAAATATGATTGGTTTGATTAAAAAATATAAAGATGTTGAGATAATTCCACCCTGGGAGAAAATAGAAAAAGATAATTCCCAGAACAGACTAATCAATCGTTTTCAATCTTTTGGTCTTTTTGCAGTTGCCTTTAGCGGATTAATCGATGGCATCAACCCTTGTGCTTTCGCAACTATTATTTTCTTTATATCCTATTTGACGCTGATTAATCGAAAAGGTAAGGACTTACTATGGGTAGGCGGCATGTTTACTTTTGCTGTTTTTTTAACCTATTTTTTAATTGGCACCGGAGCGCTAAAAGTTATTACTTCATTATCATTCCTTCCCCTGGCTCGAAAGATATTTAGTATTATCACTGCTGCGATTGCCATTATTCTGGGCATCATCAGCTTGCAGGACTATCTTCGCTTTAAAGCCAGTGGGGAATCCAAGGATGCAAAATTGCAACTTTCACCTTTTTTAAAGAAAATGATCCATTCAACCATTCGGAAGAATGTGAAACTGGGTAACTATATTCTGATGGCTGCCGTTACCGGCTTTATCGTGTCTCTTCTGGAACTAGCCTGTACGGGTCAAATATATTTACCTACTATTATGTTTATCAGTACCATACCAAAGCTAAAAGTGAATGCCTTTATGTATCTTTTATTTTATAATTTAATGTTTGTTTTGCCTTTAATTTTTGTATTCTTTCTTACCTATTGGGGGACATCTTCTCAACAAATCGGAGCACTGACTCAGAAAAATTTTGGTATAATTAAGTTGGCAATGACATTTCTCTTTTTTGGTTTAGCCGGGCTCTTGATATTCACAGGTGTTTTGATCTAGATTGGGTAAAAAATAGAAAATCGTGGTAAATGCTAAAAAACATCAAACAGATAGATAGAAATATTTTTTTATAATATGTTATTATATATTTAAATTTTTATTCGAACAAAAGCATTTAAAGGAATATGTGGGATAAATGATTTACATCGGAATAAAAAAGAATTATCTAATCTTATTTTTAATTATTTTTATTTTAATCATTAATTTAAAGTTATGTCATGCAAATGAAGCAAGCTCTACCACTGATGATCCGGTGCCGCGTGTCGTTTTATTGGAACTTTTTGTTCAAGATGATTGCACCACTTGCCCTCATGTTGAATTTTGTTTAGAGGATTTGTCATGGGAATATGGAACGGAAAAAATTATTTTACTAGAGGAACACCTTTGGAATGATGGCTATGATACTGAAGAAACCAATGCCCGTTATGATTGGTATGTAACTAAAGGGAGAAAAGGAACACCTGATTT
>JGI24025J20009_10003415_pt1 | contig 10842 bp, 7 predicted proteins | sample Cruoilmetagenom3_FD_20009 | JGI IMG/M metagenome (IMG submission 20009) | reverse complement strand
GTTCGGTGACTACGACTTTGAGACACCCCAAGCGTTGGATCTGGCTTTGATCAATGAGCATCTGCAGCGCCTTGTCGCGGGCGATGAGGTCATGCTTCCTTACTATGATTTCAAGACCGGGAAGCGGCAGCCTGAGGCCACGCCGATGCGCGTGCGGTCCGACCAAATCATCCTGATCGACAGCCTCCATGGGCTCTACGCTGGTATGACGGAAGCCATCCCTGCGGAGCAGAAGTTCAAACTTTACATCGAGACGCTCCTGCAGATGAAGGGCCCGGACAACAACTACATCCGCTTCACCGATCTGCGCCTGATGAGGCGAATGGTGCGTGATGCGCGGGAGCGGGCGTATGATCCGCGCCAGACGTTGGAGCATTGGCACTATGTCCGCAGCAGCGAGCTGCGTCACATCATCCCCTACGTGAACACCGCTGACTATGTCGTCAACAGTGCGACGCCGTACGAGCTGCCGCTGATGCGGGCGCTTCTGTGTTCCCACTTCGCGGACTGGGTGCGCGAATACAAGGATGACCCGACGCGTGTGGATGCCTATCTCCGCGCGGATCGTGTCTACAACCTGCTGCAGGCTATCATCCCTGTCGATGACGATTCCGCGGTCCCGGCTACATCCCACATCCGCGAGTTCATCGGCGGTTCAGCGTACACGTTGCACTAGTAGACAGTCAAGTTGAATATAGCGAGATAAGCTGACACGGGATGAGCGCAAGGNGCCTAGACCATCCCAGCAGAACGATACATTGTCGAATTGGATGNGGATGAGCGTGAGCAATTGTTGGAGCTAACCAGCAAAGGGAAACTCTCGGTAGGGGGACGACCCGCATTGGGCTTCTACCACGATGCCATGGGCATCCACTCCGCGGTGCCGCAAGACGAGACACTGCCCATCGTTGTTTGGGAGCCAGCCCTGGCCTCGCCGGAAGGCCGGACTCGGTTCTAAAGTGTGTTGGTGACATCTAGGCGTCGCTTCCTGTCCGTACATCTAGTAGGGGAGAGGATTGCTCACCCACTACATCTGGTGGCCGACGAAGCATCGGCGCAGTCACCAACACAATCTGCAACCGAGACGAAGGCCGGTGGTATGCCTTTGTCGCCCGCCACGTCTACGGCCCCGAAGACGTTGTGATCATAACACGATAGAGTGCCGTGACTAAGCTAAACGATCTGGACGCCTTCAATCAATAGGTGTTGGTCTGTCAGGACGAGGCCTTCACCCTGGCAGCCTATCTACTGGGCGACGACCGCGCGGCCGACGAAGCTGTGACGCAGGCAGTCACCATAGCTTGCCGGCATTACCGCCGGTTACCTGACCACCCCATCCGCCTCACGGCTCTACGAGAGGTCGTTCGTCTCCGCAACCATCCCACAAAAAGCAAGCGGACGGGCTTCTCGGCCGCTTACTTCGTCTGTTCCGCCGAGAGTGCCAGTCCCTTCTGCTGATCGATCTGCTCGGGCTCTCCTACGATCGGGCGGCTGACGTGTTAGGATGCACCAAGAGCCGTTTGGCTCACTGGTTGGCCAGGGCGCGGGCGAGCCTAGCGATATCGCGGCGGAGATTGGGGCAAGAAACGTACGCAACGGATTTGCTTGATGCTACTCCTGTCAACGCTGGCTGTCTGGCGTCTGTCACCAGACAGCGCAGTCATTCAACGGACAAGACCTATTGCACAACGGTAGTAATCTGTCACTGGATGAGATGCGGATTGTGTTGAGCGATCTGGCGCCGTCGGACGACCGGAGGGTATGGCGGCTAGAGGGAGATAGGAGGGGGAGAAGTGATGAGAATTGCCAGCATCGTCCTGCGTCTACTGGTAACAGGTATCCTGATAGGGATCGTCATCGCGCAGATCCGCGCCGAAGAACACACCAAGTGAAGACGAATGAAGAAACGGGATGGCCAAGAGCGTCAGAAAGACGTATCCTACGAGAAGGCGAAGGACCGCGTATGGTGGATATGAGATGACCAGAAGCATGGACGCTCTGCACGGGGAGGACTCAGGTTGTTCCATGTTGGCTCGAATTGGGAGACATCTTAGGGGTTCACCTGGCAAGCTGTGGATTTCCACAGGTTACAGGTCAAGCGCTTCGAGGAATTAGCGGTCGACAGAAGTAGGATAAGCGAAGATCTCGAGACAGAGGCTTCGGAGGTGCAAAGCTATGAAACCGGCTAAAGTGATACGCATATTGATAGAGGAGGCCATTCGAGCAATGGCGTTGTTTGGCGTGCTCTTTTTTGGTGGCGTCGTACACCTAGTACGTCTGTTCAATGTGCCCGCAGGGCCGGCTCTCCTGGGAGCCCTGGGATTTGCCTTGCTGGGGTTTGTCGTGTTCGTAGCCATGCGTTTGAAGACAGGCCGCGAGTTCAAGGTTGCGTCGCGACGAGGGGTGATCATCTTAGGCGCACTCATAGTCTTCGAGATGCTCCTGCTGCAGGCCGTTCACGTGATGCTCGACCCTGAGGCACGATGGGAGTGGTGGAAGCTGCTAGGAATCATAGGGGTAGCCGCTTTCTTCGCGTGGTTCACAACGCACGAATTGCTGGGAGGAAAGACTGATGTGAGACCTCAGAACGAAATGAGACGATTCAATGTACGCACCGGCGGATCCTCTGCTGTTGAAGGAGAGTCTTTTGTGTCTCGACTGAAATTGAAAAACATGCTCGCCGCAGCCGTGCTGGTCATCGTGATCTTGGGAGGAGGGTTCTTGGCCGTGTGGCTGTCTGGACCCTCGCCGGGAGCGGCGCTGAGCGCCACTATCTTGGAGCGAATCCGCGGCGAGACGCCCCAAGCTAAGATGCACGCCTACGTGCGCGCCGTTCTTCGTGGGGACGAGGAGGCAGCGCTCGACGCTTGGGTGCTGCAGGACCCGGATCTGTCCAATGGACGAAGCGATGCTCTGCGCGAGCGACGTCAGGACGTGAGCCGGGAGCTGATTGCAGCGGACCTGGACGCTGACTACATGATCACGGAGATAGAGTGGTGGACGACCTGCTGTGAGCCCAGCGTGACTTGTGATGCACGCAACGCTGGTGGTGCGCGCATCCACGTCCAGTTCCTGGATCGGGATGGCCTACCGCTCGCCTACGTCTTTGACGTGTTCCATAGTGGCGGATCGTACTGGGGCGCCGCCGCGGGCTACCCGCCACGGCAATGGACGCTGTACGACGTCTATCCTCGGGATGAGGAGCCGTTGTTCTGGCGATATGTATACGAGCCCACGGTGCGCCGGCTGGACTGGGCGCCTGCAAGCACGCCGACGGTTCGATGAGGTGAGGCCGGTATTGGTTAGGTTCTCAGATGGTGTCCCTTGACCATCTCGATACTTCAAATCAAATGACGGTGTCTCATATAATATTGAGCGTGGTAACCTGTGGAGAAGATTATGTAGGTATTGCGCGCGGTTAGTGTTTGGTGTGCCGTCCCCGATCCTAGTTGGCACATTTGTTCTCACGTCGACGGTCAAGCCCTGGCGTGGACGAGACACAGGATCACACAACAGGAGTATTGCGATGAAGCGAACGACAAGTCTAGTCCTGGGAGTGCTGCTGGCGGCAGGTCTGTTCTTAGTCATTGCCTGCACTGGCACGTCTGACCTACAGGAAAGGGTCAGGGAGAGGTGATACACTGGCATCACCTCTCCCTGACCGATCAAGAGTAGGCATTGTGTCATCGTATTCGAGGAGGCAAATCTGCAGTTCCTAAGTTTGTCTTCGTCTCGATCGCCACGGTTGGCCATCAACGTGCCAACCATTGGGCTGTTGGTTTTCAGTTGGTTAGCCTGCTACTTGTGGAGGATGGGGCTGACCGAGGGCTGGGGAGCACCGTGGAATACGGTGCCTGTTCGACGTTGAGATCGGTGTCTTCTGATCTACAGGGTTCTCCCCCGGCACTGAGCCTGCGGCGATCGCACTTCTCCGTATTGCTCACCTTCCGCCCCAACACTGGAAGTCATCGCAGTATTTCGGCGTGTTACGTGTTTGAATAAGTGAGACGTGCCCATGACAAGCATCAACGGGCTCGTGCATCTATGTAGACAACGATGTCCTGAGAGGAGCGGACCATGCCCAGAACCTTGGAGCTGCTGCACGAGCGTGAACTGGTAGCGAAGGCGCGCAGCGACCCCGACGCATTCCACCAACTCTACCACCACTACTTCCCCCGGGTCTACGCTTACATCAGCTATCGCGTGGGCCAGGTTCAGGATGCCGAGGATCTGACCGCCGAGACCTTCCTCAGGGCAGTGAAGGGGCTGCCCCACTTTCGGTGGCGNGGAAAGGGTTCCTTCGCCGCGTGGCTCTTCCAGATCGCCCACAACGTGGTGAGTAACTTCTATCGTGCCGGGCAGAAGGTGCCGGAGCCGATCCCTCCCGAGGCACTGCCCGATCTCCAGGCCGCCGACGGCTTACCTGCTGATGCCCTGGCCCGGAAGGAGCTCCTGGCGCACCTGCGCTGCCTGATCGACACTCTTTCACCCCGGCAGCAGGAGATCGTCACGCTACGGTTTTTCGGCGGGCTGCGCAACCAGGAGATCGCGATGCTGCTGGAGCTGGACGAGCGGACGGTTGCGGCGCATCTCTGTCGCGGTGTCCGCGCACTGCAAGCGCGGTACCAAGAAGCGACCGTCCGTGACACGGTAACGGAACGTATAGAGCTGGAGGTGTCCCGTGGATGAGACCATTGTTCTGACCCAACAGGATGAAGAGCTATTGACCCGCATCGACCGCGCCGTCCGCGGGGAGTCCCGCCTGGAGCCGGGCCTCGACGGTCACGGCGGCTTCTGCGCGCTGCTGGCGTCCGCGGTACCTCGGGTAGATCCGGTCTTCGAGCGCCAACTGGAGGCGCGTCTCGTGGACCGGTTGCGATTACGGCAAGGCGTGGAAGAGGAGACCGTGTTGCTGCGGATCGGCACAGCGGTGCAGGGCTGGCTAACCTTGCGCTGTGGACGCGCCCTGGCGGTAGCGGTCACAGTCCTGGTCATCGTGACGCTGGCCCTCACATTAGCGGGGCCCCGCCGGGTCTGGGCGCAGATCCAGCAGTGGCTGGGTTACGTGCCAGGTGTCGGCTTTGTGGACCTCGAAGAGACGCGCGTTTTGACTGCACCGGTTGCGGTTAGCCGCGATGGCGTGACCCTGCGTGTGGTGCAGGTGCTGGCCCAGCCTGATGGCACCACGATCATCCTCAGCAGCGAGGGGCTGCCGCCGGAGGATCAGGTCTGGCCTCAAGGCGCGAAGATGGAGGAGGAGTTCGAGACGCTGTTGCGCCTGCCGGACGGCCAGGTGTTGGCCCCCGATACCTTCACCTTGCGTTGGGGTGCGGGCACCCTGGAGTTTCCGCCCCTTCCCGGCGACGTCTATTGTGTCACGCTAGTGCTGCCGCGCCTGCCGCTGGTTCCTGCGGGTGTGGCCGCCGACGACTGGATGATCCCGCTTGACCTGCGTCCCGCCACCGGCGAGCTGGTAACAGAGCTCTTCCCCCAGCCCTACAGGCTGACTAACGCGATCGACACTCACCAAGGGGTCGCCCTGCGCGTGCTGGAAGTCGCCCACAGTCCGGATGAGACAGCCGTGAAGCTCCGGCTCCAATGGCAGAATCCCGACTGGGAAAAGCATTTCATCCGCGGCTTTCAAGTACCGAGCTTGCGCGACGATCTGGGCCACATCTACCTAGAATACATTCCCGGCCCTAACAGCGGCTCCTCAAGCCAGACCACGATCGTCAAAGTTCAGAGCGAACCCGGTGCGACGCCCACTCCAACGCCCATGGTCCCTACGATTGAGCGCACACTGACTTTTGCTCCTGTCTCCCCCGCCGCGCAGGGTCTGACGCTCACGATGAGTGGGCTCGACTTTCAGGTCCCGGCGGAAGCGAGTTTCACGCTGGACCTGGGCGATGATCCGCAGGTGGACGACACCTGGCCTCTGAACGTCGAGCTGAACGTGGCGGGATTTCCGGTGCACGTCAGCCGCGCGCGATGGGAGGAAGAGCAGATGGGGCGGCCTGAGGAGAACAGGCGGCGCACGGTGTTGCAGTTGAACTTTGCCTCTGTGGAGCAAGAGAGCATCGCGCTATGCGGCATCGGCCTGGATGGCGAGGCTGCCGGATTCAGGGGGGGCAGCACCGGCGACCACGACCCCCAATCGAAGAGAATGCGCGCCGGCCTGGTCATTGAAGAAGGCGAGCAGATACCCACCGGCATGATTGAGGTGCGAGTCCGGGGCGCAACCCTATGTCTTCGCGACAGCTGGACCATCACGTGGGAGGTGCCCGTTGTAGGCAAGGAGGGTGAAGCCGACACCACGCCGGTGACACTCCATCCCCAAGAGGCTACGCAAACCCGCAATGGCCTGACGTTGCGCGTGGAAGAAGCGGTGCTGACCGACCGGCTGACAGGAGTGAAGGTGGGGCTGGCGGAGCCACCGGCTGGCATCACGCTCTTTAGGGGCGACCGCTGGCGTGGGCCGGGGACGTACCCCCAAGGGATGACGCTGGAGGATGACCGGGGTCACCGCTACGAACGTCCGCCAAGCGTTACCTGGCGACCTTACAACGAGCCCCAGCCGGATCTGACGGCGTTCAATTTCGAGCCTTTACAGCCGCTGGCGCGGCGGCTGACCCTGGACATACCGGCGGTAGTGGTGGTGGAGCCGGCGCCCGCTGCCTTCGACGTCACCGTGCCGGACGAAGTGAGAATGACGCTCGACGCCAGCGAAGTGCCCTGGCCAACCAGCGAGCCATGGGAAGTGGACATTCCCTTGGAGGTAGCCAATCACCGGCTGCACTTCACCGAGGCCTGGCTCGAGGAGCTGAACGGCACGACGCTGCTGACGCTCATCTCAGAGCCTTATGACGCTCGGCAGAACCAGCGCCGGCTGTTTGGCTTGCAGATCGCTACGGTGACCGCTCTCGATGGGCGCGAGGTCGACCTGGAAACCACAAACAGCATCGCCGGTCCTCCGAGGGAAGGCGGCACGGCGCACCGGCTCCAGCTGTCCTTCGATGTGATCGATCCGGAAACCTTTGACGTGCAGCCGGGTCGCTACCATATCAAGGTCGACGGCGTCATGGTGCTCGTAGAGGGGCCGTGGAAGGTGAGCTGGTCGGTGCCAGGGCCGTGAGGCAAAGATGAAGATGGGGACGGCAAGTCGCTTTTTCGGGATTGAGTTCTCAAAGGCGTGGGGAACAAAACGGGACCGTCTCGTGTCATAAACGCGGGCAAGTAGGACGCACCTAAACAGAACAGAAGCAAGCAAGGGGGATGCTATGAAAAGGCCAGCCCTGCTGTTGACGATGGCGTTGTTCATTCTGCTGACCTTCACCGGATGTGCGACCAAGACCGTCGCGCAGCGCCCGGTGAGTGAGGCGCTGCGCCGCGACGCTGAGGCCTACGCCCAAGCTCAGGATGTGGCGCTCGATGAGGCGATCCGGCGGCTGAGATTACAGGATCCCGTTGGGGAACTCAGTGCCGTGCTGCAGGAGCAGGAGCCCGGGGTCTTCGCCGGCCTCTGGATACAGCATGAGCCCGAGTACAAGGTGGTCGTCCGCGTGACGCGTGATGAGCGGCGCATCCATCGTCGCTATATCCGCGGTGGGCCGTTGGAGGATCAGGTGGAGATCCGGAAGGCCGACGTGAGCTGGGAGGAACTCCAGGCGGCTCACATCAAGACGATGGATATTCTGGACACGATCGGGAGTCGAGTGCACACGGCCACCGATCCCAGGAAGAACTGCGTCATCATCTTNGCCTCTCCAGAGGCGCTTAAGCCGCGCGTGGAGGCAGCCGGTGAGCGCCTGCCCGANCCCGTCTGCTTCGAGCCATCAGACTCGATTGCGCTGCCGCCGCCCCTCGACCCGCCGCCCGGCATCGTCTTTCCGCGTCGCGATCCACCGGAGGGCATGTATACGGAGATGACGGCGCTGATGATCGGTGAGTTGGCCGAGGTGGACGGGTGCCTGCGGATACGCGCGGGGGCCGATGATCTTGGGGTGTTGGTGATCTGGCCCTACGACCACACGATCACAGCTGATGAACAAGGTGTTCTCAATGTGCGTGACGGGAGTGGGCACACCGTCGCCCGAGAGGGCGATGTCCTGCAAATGGGTGGCGGCGAGGTGCCCGAGGACGCCCTCAGCCATTTCACATCAATGGAGATTCCGGACCGGTGTGCGAGTTCCTACTACTGGATTGCTGCATCCGGCATCGAGAGCGCGAACCGCGATGAGCTGCCCATGGCTCCTGCCCCAAGCCCGTGACACGTGGGGTTTGGCCTGACCATCAACGACGGACACGAATGCGCGTCTTTGCTCAGCCCTGGGAGTGTGGATCTTGGCGAAATCNCCGTCGCTTTTCTAGGTGACCCGCCTTCGGTTGTCCCAGTTCTGGTGGTACCGCGTTGATGGCGGGCAAGGCAGCCCGCTTGTCGCCCTCTGGTTCCACAGCTTTCTACTCGCGGGCGTGGCCCTCGGCCAGTGCCCGTTTTTTTCGCTTGCTCGCCTTATCGCTTTCTCGCTCATTCGCTGATTCTCCCATTCTTCTATTCTTCCCCTTCCCCCATCCCCAATGCCTCGACGAGGAACGCCCACATATCCGCGCGCTCTTCGATGAGGAGCTTGGTCGGCTTGCCGGCGCCGTGGCCGGTCTTGGTCTGGATACGAATGAGCACCGGTGCGTCGCCTTGCTGGGCAGTCTGGAGGGCGGACACGAACTTGTAGGAGTGCGCTGGCATCACGCGGTCGTCGTGATCCCCGGTGGAGATCAACGTTGGTGGGTAGATGGCCGGTCGAGTGTTGTGCAGCGGTGAATAGGCGTAGAGCGTCTTGAATTGCTCCGGATCATCGGACGAGCCGTAGTCGCTGACCCAGGCCCAGCCGATAGTGAACTTGTGGAAACGCAGCATATCCATCACGCCGACGGTGGGCAGTGCGGCGCCGAAGAGATCCGGCCGCTGGGTGAGACACGCTCCGACCAGCAGGCCACCGTTGGAGCGTCCCTCAACGGCAAGCTTGGGCGTTGACGTGACCCCCGATGCGATCAGGGTCTCGGCGCTGGCGATGAAGTCGTCGAAGACGTTCTGTTTGCTGTGCATCGTGCCCGCCTGGTGCCAGGCCTCGCCGTATTCCCCGCCACCACGCAGCGTGGCGACGGCGAGCACCCCGCCCATCTCCAGCCAGACAAGCCGGCTGACCATGAAGCTAGGCGTGATGGAGATGTTGAAGCCGCCATAGCCATAGAGCAAGGTGGGGTTCTGCCCGTCCTTGGTCCAATCCTTGCGATGCACCAGGAAGATTGGCACCCGCGTGCCATCCTTGCTCGTGGCGAAGATCTGTTCCGTGATATAGCGCTCCGCATCGAAGTCCACGTCCGGCCTGGCGATCTCCGTGTTTTCCCCGGTCTCGAAGTCGAAGCGGTACGCCGTGGACGGCGTGGTGAATGAGCTGAAGGTGTAGAACATCTCATCGTCCTCACGCCGGCCCTGTAGGGCACCGATCGAGCCCAGTGCTGGAAGTGTGAGCTCGCCCAGAGGCGAGCCGTCCAGGGCAAATCGCTTGAGCTGGTGGTAGGCATCGTGCAGGAAGATCGCGACGAACTCATCGTGCACCATTTCTACATGTTCCAGTGTGTCCTCACCTTCGGCAACCAGCGTCTGCCACGCCGGCTGCTTGGGGCGGTTCACGTCGATGGCTATGATGGACCCTTTGGGAGCCGTCAGGTCGCTCTGGAGATAGAACACGGAGCCGGTGTTGCTCAGGAATCTGTACTCGGCTTCGAGCTCGGGGATCAGCTCGGTGAATGCTGTCTCTTCAAGCCTGCGGTAGAAGAGGCGGTTGCGCCGGTCCGTGCCCTCCGAGACGTGGAGGATCAAATAAGCGCCGTCGTCAGTCACCACGGGCTCGAATCCCCACTTGGGGTGGTCGGGTCTTTCATACGCGAGCTTGTCGGCGGTCTGAGGGGTATCAAGTTTGTGGAGATAGAGCTGCTGGTTGTAGTTTGCGCCGGTGGTCTCGGTGCCCTCTTCCGGGGCAGCATAGCGCCCGTAGAAGAAACCGGTGCTATCCGGCAGCCAAGCGATGCCCGAGAATTTGCTCCATTCGATAACATCGGGGAGATCCTCCCCCGTGTCGACGCTGCGGATACGCCAGGTCTTCCAGTCGGAGCCGCTCCCGCTGGTTGCGTAGGCGACCCAGTTGCCGTCCTCGCTGACGCCGATGCCGGTCAGGGCGATGGTGCCGTCCTCCGAGAGTGTGTTAGGGTCGATGAGTATGCGCCCTTCGTCCGCATAGGTGGCCATCGTGGCGAGCACATCCTGATTCTGCAGGCCTGTGTTGCGGTATTGGAAGTAGCGCCCGCCACGCTTGAAAGGAGCTCCAACCTTCGGGAAATCCCACAGAGCGGTCAAGCGTTCCTCAATACTCTTCCGTTGTGGGATACCGGACAGATGCTCGAAGGTGATGGCGTTCTGCGCTTCAATCCAGTCGACCGTCTCCGGCGCATTGAGGTCCTCCAGCCAGCGGTAAGGGCCGGCAACCTGGGTGCCGTGGTAGTCGTCAGTGTGATCCGACCGGCGGGTGACCGGATAAGTGAGCTTGTTCATGTCGTGTTGGCTCCTCTGATCTAGGATGGTAGGAGGGATACGGGATAAGCACTAAGGAAGTTGGAGAGCCTCAAGCAGCGTTGAGTCCTCCCTTTAGTACCCTATCCCGTATCCCACTGTGCCCTGTCTCTGGGGTTTAGCCTACACCGTGAACTGAGGTTTGACAAACCGCTCCCCCATGCTAACATTGTCTCTACGCCCACCGCTAGCTGCGGTGGGCGCTATCGGGCAGACCA
>JGI24025J20009_10003414_pt1 | contig 10844 bp, 8 predicted proteins | sample Cruoilmetagenom3_FD_20009 | JGI IMG/M metagenome (IMG submission 20009) | reverse complement strand
TACGTGCATCGCTGCCAGAATTGCCTGAGGCTCGGCGCGCACGCTTTGTTGAGAGCTATGGCTTGTCTACCTACGACGCGGGCGTTCTCTCCGATGAGCCGGCCACGGCCACTTATTTTGAAACAGTAGCCAGTCAATGTGGCGATGCGAAACTGGCAGCCAACTGGGTGACGGGTGAACTGGCTGCACGCTTAAATAGTGAAGAGCAGTTGATACAACACTGCCCGGTCAGCGCTGAACAGCTGGCAGCTTTAATAGCACGCATTGTCGACAAAACAATCTCTAATAAAATGGCCCGTGAAGTGTTTGCTGCCATGTGGGATGGTGAAGGTGAACCCGATAGTATTATCGAAGCCCGTGGTTTGAAGCAGGTTTCTGATAGCGGTGCCATCGAAGGCATGGTTGATACGGTGATTGCCAATAGCGCTAAGCAAGTGGAGAATTATCGTAAGGCGGATGAGGCCAAGCGGCCCAAAATGCTCGGTTATTTTGTTGGCCAAATCATGAAAGCCTCAAAGGGGCAGGCCAATCCACAGCAGGTGAATGAGGTGTTGCTGAAAAAGTTGAATGCCTTGTTATAAGCGATATTCGCTAGATAGTTAAACTGAGTTAATTCTATTTAAGCAGTAGTTAATGCTAGGTAATAAGTAATGTTAGGTAATAAATAATGGCTTTAAAAAAAGATAAGCAAAAAGTGCTTGGTGAAATGTTTGATGATGAGCGCATTAAGAGTTTTTTAGAGTACGAGGCGCCAAATGGTGTCGATGGCGATTTTCATGTGCTTGAAAAAGCCTATCGCGGCATGCGTGCAGAAAACTTTGCCACATTTTTAAGCTTCTTTTCGGCGGCAAAAAGAAATATCAATGCTACAAATTCTGGGGGTCAGAGCTTGCTCGATATTGCCTCGACCCATCGCCACGCAGAAGATTATGTGACGGCTTTAAAAACGCATTTGGCCAAATAGTATTGGTCGCATAAAAAGATTCAATTTATCACTCAACAAAATAAGGAAGCATCATGTCCGATACCGTGAGTTTTTCAAAGAAGGGCGCCATAGGCCTGATTAAAGTCAATAACCCCCCCGTTAATGCACTGAATCAATCGGTTCGTGCGGGTCTGAAAGCTTGCGTTGAGCAGGGCCTGGGTGACGATAGCGTTAAAGCCATGGTGCTAATTTGCGAAGGCAGAACCTTTATTGCCGGTGCCGATATCACTGAATTTGCCAAGGGAATGGGCGAGCCCGGTCTGGTGCCGGTCATTGGCAATATGGAAACGGCGAGCAAACCCATCGTTGCGGCGATTCACGGCACTGCCCTGGGTGGTGGATTGGAAGTTGCACTAGGTTGTCACTACCGGGTTGCACTGGCCTCGGCCAAAGTCGGTCTGCCAGAAGTGCATTTGGGCTTATTACCCGGTGCCGGTGGCACTCAGCGTTTACCGCGTTTAGTGGGCGCACAAGCCGCGCTTGAGTTGATTGTTGGCGGCGGCCATGTGCCTGCAGCCAAGGCGCTGGAGCTGGGTATTATTGATGAAATTGTTGAGGGTGATCTTGAAGCGGCGGGCATCGCCTATGCTGAAAAGCTCCTTACCGACGGCACCGGCCCGCGCGCCATTCGCGATATTACCCCCGAGGCTGCTGGCCCCGAGGTGTTCGACAATTTTGAGAAAAGTATTGCCCGCAAACAGCGCGGTTTTCTCGCACCCTTCCATATTATTAAATCTATTCGCGCCGCTTTTGAATTGCCTTTCGACGACGGTATGGCCCGCGAAGAAGCACTGTTTATGGAATTAATGCGGTCCTCCGAGTCGGCGTCACAGCGCCATATCTTCTTTGCCGAGCGCGAAGTGGCCAAAGTCCCCGGTCTGGCGAAAGACACAGTTAAGCGTGAAATCAACTGCGGCGCCGTTGTCGGTGCCGGCACTATGGGTGGTGGCATTGCGATGAACTTTGCCAATGCCGGCATTCCCGTCAAACTGCTGGAAATGAAGCAGGAATTTCTCGATAAAGGCATCGCCTTAATTCGTAAAAACTATGAAAATACAGCGAAGAAAGGCCGTATTTCAATGGCTGATGTCGAAAAACGCATGGCGTTGATCGAACCAACGCTGAGCTACGAGGACATTAAAGACGTCGATATTGTGATTGAAGCCGTCTTCGAAAATATGGACGTTAAAAAGGAAGTCTTTAAAAAGCTCGATAGTGTGTGTCGCCCCGGTGCCATTCTCGCCACCAATACCTCAACCCTCGACGTGGATGAAATTGCTAGTGTTACTGGTCGACCTGAAGATGTGATCGGCATGCATTTTTTCAGCCCGGCCAATGTAATGCGCCTGCTGGAAAATGTACGTGGTGAAAAAACTGCGGATGATGTGATTGCCACAGTAATGAGCTTTTCCAAACGCATTGGCAAAATTGGCGCCATGGTCGGTGTTTGTGATGGCTTTGTTGGCAACCGCATGTTGCACCAGCGCACGCGTGAGTCAGCGTATTTGGTTGAAGAGGGTGCTAGCCCCGAGCAGGTCGATAAAGTGCTGTTCGATTTTGGCTTCCCCATGGGGGCTTTCACCATGGCCGATATGGCCGGTCTCGATGTCGGCTATAAAGTGCGCGAAGAGCGCCGCAAGGCGGGCAAGGTTGAAAAACGCGACTCGGTGTGGATCGATAAAATTGTCGAGATGGGCCGCCACGGGCAAAAAACCAATGCCGGCGTTTATAAATACGAAGATGGTCGCACGCCGATTCCCGACCCCATTGTTAAAGCTTTGATTGCCGAGTGTGCCAAAGAAGCGGGCATTGAACAGCGCGCTATTAGCGATCAGGAAATCCTCGAGCGCTGCCTCTATCCGATGATAAATGAGGGTGCAAAAATTCTTGAAGAAGGTATTGCTGCGCGGCCGTTGGATATCGATATTATCTGGATTAACGGCTACGGCTTCCCCGGCTATAAAGGTGGCCCGATGTTTTGGGCTGACCAGATTGGCCTGCAAAATATTGTTGATGCCTACGCCAAATACGCTAAACAGTTTGGCGACCACTACTGGCAGCCAGCGCCATTACTGGCGAAGCTAGCGAAGGAAGGCAAAGGTTTTTACGATCTGTAAATCTTTAAGTCGTTAGTTGAATAGTTAGTTAAGACTATGTGCGCAGCCCCGAAGTAAAAGTGATTCTTCGCTTTTATTTTGGGGCTTTTTTATCGATAAGAAAAATGAGGGTTTCTGGGTGATGCGCACAGACATAATTCGCCAGCACCCGGTGCTCTACAGTTTCCGCCGTTGCCCCTATGCCATGCGCGCTCGTATGGCCTTGTATCAAGCCGGTGTACAGTGTGAGATCGTCGAAGTTGAATTAAAGGCAAAACCAGCAGCAATGCTAGCGCTATCACCGAAAGGCTCGGTGCCTGTTTTGCAGCTACTCTCGGGTGAGGTGCTCGACGAGAGCCTGGATATTATGCACTGGGCGCTGGTGCAGAATGATCCGGTTCATTGGTTGCCATCATCGTGGGCAATTACTCAGTCATTGATTGATGAAAATGATGGGGGGTTTAAATCAAACCTCGATCGCTACAAATATCCCCAGCGCTATCCTGGCGGTAATAGTCTTGAGGCCCGCGACAAGGGACTGATTTTTTTGCATCAATTAAATACACAGCTTAATGGCAATGCCTACCTACTGGGGCAGCAGGTAAGCTTCGTTGATATTGCTATATTCCCTTTTGTTCGTCAGTTCGCCAATACCGATGCCGACTGGTTTGCGGATCAAACTATACCCGCTGTTCATATTTGGCTACAAACTTTACTCGATAGCGACTTGTTTAAAACAATAATGGAAAAAAATCGCAGCCATTTATTGTAGTTATTCTTCTTTAATTGTTATCGAGCACTATTTGTCATCGCGAGCTGCGGCCTCACGGATGCACTCCTCAAGTAAGCCTAAAGCCGCTTCTGTAAACTGCCACATATTATCTTCGCGCCGATTATGGCCGGTGCTTATTTGCAGGGTTCTTTCTATTGGCCCTGTAACGGCAAACCAGGCCGTGCCGGGTGGATCTTTATAGGGGTTGGAGGCTGGGCCGGTGGCACCCGTTTCGGCCAGCGCCCAGGTGCTCCCCAGGGTTTTGTGAATACCGTGGGCGCAGAGCAGAGCGTATTCTTCGGTGGCGCTGCGAATNCCNTTCATNTCNNNATCNNTCATAGNTGAGGAATTTTCGTCGTGATTCCAGGGTGTAAACCACTGTGCCGCCGAGAAAATAGGCCGATGCCCCGGGCACGGAAACTAGCGCCGCCGACAGCAAGCCGGCTATGGAGGACTCACATACCGAGAGGCTTTGTCCCCCTTGTTTTAATAGCTCGCCAACGGGCTTGCCTAATGCAATTAATGAATTCATCGCGTACTCCTTTTTTATAGGCAAGATATAGCCCTAAGCCCTCGCTGAATACAAGGTTATCAGCGCAATTGTTATTGTCGATTATCAACGCCATACTTTGAATTTGAACCTGCGATAAAAACAGCGAGTGTGAATTGATGGCAGTGCTTAATGACTTCATTGGTCTCGACCTTATGCTCAATGCGGTTATCGCCCTGGCGATTGTCCTTGCCCCCGTTGCGATGTGGCATGCCCTACTCTACAAGCGCGACCCCCGCGCTGCGATGGGCTGGATTAGTGTCTGTCTATTATTTCCCATCGTTGGCCCGGCACTGTATTTTTTCTTTGGCATTAATCGCGTTCATCACCGCGCACAGTTGTGGAAGGATGGCCCCTACCAGCATCGTTTCATTGATTTTGAACGGGGTGAAGTACCTCTCTCAGGTATTCCTTACAATAAAAAAATAGAAGGCGATTTTGCCCCACTTATGCGTGCCACGTACGCGCTTACCGGCTTGCCTTTGCTTGCGGGCAATAAGGTGAAAGTACTGCGCAATGGAGAAAGAGCTTATCCCGCGATGCTGGCTGCCATCAATAAAGCGACAAATAGTATCGATTTAAGTACTTATATCTTTGAAAACAATAATTCAGGGCATGCGTTTACCGAGGCCCTATGTGCTGCGGTTAATCGCGGTGTTGCCGTTAGAGTTATTGTTGATGCTTTGGGTGAGCTTTATTCATGGCCTCGGGTCAGCCGCCGCCTGCGTCGCCGGGGCGTGCGTGTTGAGCGCTTTGGACCACCGCGCTTAAGGTCTCAGCTACCGGGCCTGAATTTGCGCAACCACCGCAAATTACTGGTGGTTGATGAGAAAGTCAGCTTTACCGGCGGCATGAACATTGGTGATCGCCACTTTGTAGAGCAGGGTGCTACTCGACACCCCACAGCCGATACCCATTTTCAACTTGAGGGTCCCATCGTTGCACAGCTTGCCATGGGTTTTGCGCAAACCTGGCAGCAGGTGACCGGGGAAAAGCCAAAAAAGTCTGGGATAGAGCAAGCCGTGTTTGGCGATAGCCGTTGTCGGGTGATAGTCGACGGGCCCGATCTCAACCTCGATAAGCTCAGTCATGTCCTGTTGGCCGCTATAGCACAGGCAAAAGTATCGATTCGAATAATGACGCCCTACTTTTTACCTTCCCGAGAAATGCTAGTTGCTCTGCAAACAGCGGCCTTGCGAGGTGTGGCTGTAACGCTGATACTGCCAGAGAAGAACAATCTGATTTATGTGCACTGGGCGATGCGCAATGTGTTGTGGGAGCTGCTTTATTACAATATAAGCGTAGCCTATCAGCCCCCGCCCTTTAATCACTCGAAACTGTTTATGGTGGATGGCGAGTACTTGCTGATCGGTTCAGCCAACCTTGACCCGCGCAGCCTGCGCCTCAACTATGAGTTGAGTGTTGAAATTTATGACACAGCCATGGCTAGTGAGTTGGAAGCTGAGTTTGACCAGGGGCTTGTCCTAGTTGTCGGTGAGCCTGGCAGAGCTCGATAGCCGCTCGCTGCTGACACGCAGCCGAGATGCATTGTGTTGGTTGTTTTCGCCGTATCTATAAGCTCAGGCGTTGCTGCTACGGTTGGCCTCCCGTTTGTGCAGGTCGTGTCGCATTAGTGTTAGAGAGTACACAGCTTTTATGTTGAGGGCTGTTAGAATTGCTACATTGTGCTCTACAAATAAGCTGATAGAGGTATTGAGAGTAAAAGACGGTGATCGAAGAAGAAGAAAAAAAATTGTTTCGTGAGTTCGTTGGTGATGTCGAGCCCTTAAGTCAGTCGGGCCAGCGTTTAAAAATACCGGTAGACAGGAATAGCCCTGCTTTGGTGACGCGTCGTATGGCGGCTGTCAAAGTCACTGATAGTGAGGATAACTTCCTTGCTGGCGAAGAGCATGTGCCCCGGGTCAAGCCTCTCGATACTTTGTCGTTCAAACGAGATGGCGTCCAGCACGGTGTTTTTCGCCGTTTGAAGCAGGGGCACTATACGGTTGAGTCGAGTCTCGACCTGCACCGGCTGACGGTCGTGCAATCACGTCAAGAGGTGCTGGCCTTTGTTCGTGATTGCGTTGCCCACGATATTCGCTGTGGCTCTATTACCCACGGAAAGGGCGAGCAAAGGGAGGATCCTGCACTGTTAAAAAGTTGCGTCAATTATTGGTTGCCGCAGTTGAGCGAAGTGCTGGCCTTCCATACGGCGCCTCGCCACAGCGGTGGATTAGGCGCTACATTTATTTTGTTTCGTAAAAGCGCCGATAAAAAGGCAGCAAACAGACTCCGGTTTGCTGAATCAAAACCATCTCAATGAATAATGCCAAAAATAACAGCCATGCAATGATTGAATATTGCAAGGACTGAAAATGCCTAATAAAACGAGTGACAGTATTGATGTTGCAGCACTGGCCTTTGATGCCGGCCTGCCATCTATCATTGCCGATGTGAGAAAAAAAATAATAAAAGTTAACCAGGCTTTTTTATCACTTTTAGGCTTCCCGTCTGAAATGTTACTTGGCTCGACACTGGATGCGCTTTACACCGAGCAGGAGGATCATGGCTTCATCAATTTTCTGCAACGTCAGCAAGAGGAGAGCCTCGATGATGAGCCTGCTGACAGCTATACCGGTAAAACACTACGTGATACATGGCAGGGCCAATATATTGAATTGGTAGAAACTCTTACGTATATCCCAGGACAAAAAGGCCAGCCCGAATTCTATCTGGTGAGTGGTCAGAATGTAGGTGGCCAGATACCAAAAATCGTTGTTGCGGGTGAGTCTGATAAAGGTTTTCGCCAGCTTATTGAGTCCCTTCCCGAAGCTGCGGTGGTACTGGATGGCACTCATATTGATGCCTGTAATGAGCAGTTTGCCCGTCTCACGCAACGCGATAAATCGGAACTTGATAGTTTGCCAATTACCGACTTATCGATGCCTGTGCAAGCAGATGGCGGTGATGCCGACGAAAAGTGGAATCGAGTTTTTTCCGCGCTGGAGAGGGGCCGTTTTGGCACCATTGAATGGCTACTAACGTTACCCAGTGGTGGTTCTCGTGAGGTAGAAGTCAGTTTTAGCGGCTTTGACTACTACGACAGGCGGCTGACCTTTGCCAATATCCGGGATATTACCGACCGCAAGCGGATGGAGTTGGAGCGCCAGGGTTTACTGGATGAATTGGCGCACAAAGAACAAATGACTCGCCTTGCCACTATGGCAGGCGGTATTGTTATTTGGGAAGCCGACATGCAGTCCGACAAAATGACCTGGTCAGAAGGGGCGAGTCAGCTCTTCCGTATGTCTAATGATCAGGTGCCAAAGTCGTTTAAGGCATTGCGGGAGCTTGTTTATGAGGAAGACCTGGCACTGGTCGACATAGTTATTGAGGATGTAAATGCCGGTCGCCCCTTCGAACTTGAAAATCGTTTCCAGGGGCCGGATGGTGAGTTGCATTGGTTGAGAACACAAGGACAAGTTGAGTGCGATAATAATGACCAGCCGATGATGGTGCGCGCAGCGGTTTCCGATATCAGTGAATACAAAAATGCTCAGGAGGAGATCAGCCGTCTGGCCTATTATGACCCGTTGACAAAGCTCGCTAACCGGCGCTTATTGTTAGACAGGTTGCATCAATACTGTGCTGCTGCAAAAAGAAATAAAACCAGTGGTGTGGTGTTTTATCTAGACCTTGATCGTTTTAAATTATTGAACGACAGCCTGGGTCATGCCAGTGGCGATATTTTGTTGATAGAAGTGGCAAAGCGTTTAATGGAAGTTTTTCGCACCGATGACACAGTCGCCCGCATTGGTGGCGATGAATTTGTCGTCGTGGTGCCGGTCATTGCGGGCGGCATTCACATGGTGGTTCATAAAGCGCGTGTTATTGCCGATAAATTGCGCGCTGCTTTGGCGGCTGACTACATTATTAATGGCCTCAATTACCACATGTCATCGAGTATTGGCCTGGCTGTTTTTCCCGAGGACGGCGATACGGCAGAGTGGGTTATTCAAAATGCCGACGTTGCAATGTACCAGGCGAAGAAAAACGGCCGTAATGCTGTAGCCTTTTATAGCACTGACCAGCAGCAGGATGCCGACAGGCGCGTAATTATCGAGCAGGATTTACGCCAGGCCATTAAGCACAAACAGTTTGAGATCCATTATCAGCCGAAAGTAAATGGTGAAGGTGTGCCCGTGGGCGTAGAGGCTCTAATTCGCTGGCAGCATCCGGAAAAAGGCCTGGTGTCACCGGTTGAGTTTATTGGCATTGCTGAGGAGACAGGGTTAATTGTCGATATTGGATGCTGGGTGGTGGAGGCGGCCTGCCTTCAATTAAAGGCCTGGCAGGATCAGGCTTGCTTGATGGAAGACTTTAGGGTATCAGTGAATATCAGTCCGGTACAATTTAGGCGTAAGGATTTTGTCTTTAATATTCGAGATATTATTAAACGTAGTGCAGTGTCTCCAGGTAGTGTGATGTTAGAAATTACCGAGGGTATGTTAATAGAAGATATCGACGAAACTGTTGAAAAAATCAATCAATTAAAGCAGTTGGGTGTGAAAATTTCGATTGACGATTTTGGCACGGGTTATTCCTCGCTTTATTATTTAAAGCGCTTGCCTCTGGATGAGATAAAAATTGATAAAACCTATGTGCAAAACATTATTAACGACAGAGATGATGCGGCCATTGTGAAAACCATTATGGATATTGCTCGCCACTTCGCTCTTGATCCTGTTGCCGAGGGTGTGGAAAATAAGGAACAGGCTGTTTTTTTGCATAATATTGGTTGTCAGATATTCCAGGGATTTCTGTATTCTAAACCCATGACTGCCTCGGAGTTTTCTGCGAAGTACTTTTAATAAGCCGGGCGCTAAATACATGAAATTATTGGCGTCCAAAAGAGCCTTTGTCTAAGCTGGTGGTGGAGGCGCTGGCTGGCTAAGTCAGTCCCTCTTCACGCTTTCAGCATCAAGATTTCACTGTCGAATTAAGACGTGGATTTTTGCTTGGGGTGGTTCTGAAATTATTTAGATAAGAGGATTTCATGATGCCTGGACATATCTATAAACATATCGAGGTAACAGGTAGTTCTACCATAGGCACTGATGATGCGATTAGTGCAGCTATTGCTGAAGCGACGAAAACCATTAAGCATTTGCATTGGTTTGAAGTGGTTGAAACTCGCGGGCATATTGAAAATGGCAAAGTGAAGCACTGGCAGGCGACTATTAAAGTGGGTTTTCGTCTCGATCATTAATCCATCTGTGTTTTAAGAAACTTGTTGATTTACAGGCGGTAAGCAAGAGCTTCGCTGAGGTGCTGGCTTTGGATTTTTATTTGGCCGTCAAGATCCGCTATGGTACGTGCGACTTTTAAAACCCGATGAAAACCTCGGGCCGATAGCGCCATGCGCTCGATGGCGGAATTCATCATCTCAAGTTGTTCCTCGTCGAGGGGGCAGAATTGATCGATTTGTTTGCGTGAGAGTTGCGCGTTTGGGCAAGCTTGGCGTCGCTGTTGTTTTTCTCGAGCCGAGATTACGCGCTGGCGAATGGTTGTGCTGCTTTCACCCGCTGGATGACTTGCGGTCAGCTCCCGGTGGGGCACGCGGGGTACGTGCACCTGTAGATCTATTCTATCCAGTAGCGGCCCCGATATTTTGTCGCGGTAGCGATTGACCTGGTCTGGTGTGCAGTGACAGCGGGCCTCGCCGAGATAGCCACAGGGGCAGGGGTTCATCGCTGCAATCAGCATGAATTTTGCTGGGTATTCGATGCTCGCCTGTGCGCGGGCTATTAATATTGAGCCCGATTCCAGTGGCTCCCTTAATACCTCAAGCACCTTGCGCGAAAACTCCGGTAATTCATCGAGAAAGAGCACCCCGTGGTGGGCCATTGAAACTTCGCCGGGTCGAGGGTTGCTACCGCCACCGACTAACGAAACACTGGAGGCGGTGTGATGGGGTGAGCGGAAGGGCCGCTCAAAAAAGTGGCTTCGGGGCGTGTTGCTGCTCACTGAGTAGACGGCGGCAACTTCCAGTGCGGCCTTTTCATCCAGCCCAGGCAATATGCCGGGCAGGCGACTGGCGAGCATGGTTTTCCCCGTCCCTGGGGGGCCGCTGAAGAGAAGATTGTGGGCACCGGCGGCAGCTATTTCCAATGTGCGCTTGGCCTGGTGCTGGCCAATGACCTCATTGATATCTGCGATAGGCGTGGTGTCTCTATTCTGCTTGTGTGTTTGCTGGGGCAGGGTTTCACTGCGCTTTAGATGAGCGCAAACTTCCAGTAGATGTCTGGCCCCGTACACGCAAGTGTTGCTCGCCAGGGCAGCTTCTGCACTGTTGTTGTGAGGAAGTATTATGCTGCGCTGGCTTTTACCGCAGGCGAGGGCACTGGGCAAAATGCCACCGATGGGGCGCAATTCGCCAGA
>JGI24025J20009_10003413_pt1 | contig 10849 bp, 11 predicted proteins | sample Cruoilmetagenom3_FD_20009 | JGI IMG/M metagenome (IMG submission 20009) | reverse complement strand
GTTGTTTGGGCTTTTGGATTTATAGGTCTTTTTAGATATGAAATCACAGTTTTAATGGCGTTAATTCCGCCATTAATTATTGTAATTGGTGTTCCAAATGCCATATTTTTAATAAATAAATATCAGCAAGAAGTTAAAAAACACGGTAACCAAGCAAAATCATTACAACGTGTTATTACTAAAATTGGGAACGCAACTTTAATGACTAATGTTACCACAGCAGTTGGTTTCGCAACATTTATTTTTACTAAAAGTCAGCTTTTAAGAGAGTTTGGTACCATAGCCTCCATTAATATTTTAGGAATTTTTATTTTGGCATTATTAATTATACCTATAATGTATAGTTTTATGCCATTACCAAAAGAAAAACATTTAAAACATTTAGAGCGAAAATGGATTGATGCCATAGTTAAGTGGATGGAAAATATTGTAAGAAACCATCGAATTATAGTTTATATAACTACCATTGCTTTAATTTTTATAAGTATGATTGGTATTTATCAAATTAAAGTTTCAGGAAGTATTATTGAAGACATGCCTAAAGGAGAAGACTTTTTTAAAGATATTGTGTTTTTTGAAGAAGAATTTGGAGGTATTATGCCTTTAGAGATTATTATTGATACCAAAGCTGAAAAAGGAGTTATGAAACTTTCTACGCTTAAACGTATGAATAAATTAGATGAAACTATTGATGAGATTCCACAACTTTCAAAATCAATTTCAGTTTTAAATTTGGTAAAATACTCTAAACAAGCTTTTTATGGAGGGAACCCAAAATATTATCAGCTACCTACCAATCAAGAAAAAAATTGGATTTTATCATACACTAAAAACTCTTCAACAAACAACGATTTAATGAAAAATTTTGTCGATTCAACAGGTCAATACGCACGTATTACAACCTTTATGAAAGATATTGGCACAGACAAAATGGGTCTTATTGAAGAGCGTTTACAGCAAAAAATAGATAAAGAATTTCCTAAAGAAAATTATAATGTTACTATGACAGGAAAGGCATTGGTCTTTTTAAAAGGGACTAACTTTTTAATTAACAATTTAGTAGTTTCACTATCGTTAGCCATCTTATTAATTGCAATTTTTATGGCATTTTTATTTCGTTCATTTAGAATGATTTTAATTTCATTAATACCAAATATATTCCCTTTATTAATTACTGCAGGCTTAATGGGATATCTAGGTATTCCAATAAAACCGTCTACCATTTTAGTGTTTAGTATTGCTTTTGGTATTTCGGTAGATGATACTATTCACTTTTTAGCTAAATATCGTCAAGAATTAAAAGCTAATAATTGGAGAATTAAACAATCGGTTTATAATGCGTTAAGAGAAACTGGTGTAAGTATGTTTTATACTTCAATTGTACTATTTTTTGGATTTTTAGTTTTTACAGTTTCTAGTTTTGGTGGTACAATTGCCTTAGGTGGTTTGGTTTCTATTACATTGCTTTTTGCTATGTCATCTAACCTGTTGCTTTTACCAGCTTTATTACTTTCTTTAGAAAAAAATATTGCAAATAAAGAAACTTTTAAAGAGCCAACTCTCGATATTTTAACTACTAAAGATGATAATGGTGACAAATAAATTGTAAAGGTTTCACCTTTATTGATACTTAAGAATCAATTGTTCATGTATCTTTGCAACTCTTAAAATTTAGAAAATGAAAAGAACTAATGTAGCTGAACTTTTAAGTTCAGATAAATTTTTACAAGAAGTAACCTTAAAAGGTTGGGTTAGAACATTTAGAGCAAACCGTTTTATTGCTTTAAATGATGGTTCAACTATAAATAATATTCAATGTGTAGTTGATTTTGAAAATACTGATGAAAGTATTTTAAAACGTATTACTACAGGTGCTGCAGTTTCAGTAAAAGGAACTTTAATTGAAAGTCAAGGTAAAGGACAAACTGTTGAAATTAAAGTTTCTGAAATAGAAATTTTAGGAGATTCAAATCCTGAAGAATACCCAATTCAACCAAAAAAACACAGCTTTGAGTTTTTACGTGAGAATGCACACTTAAGAATTAGAACAAATACTTTTAGTGCAGTGATGCGTTTACGTTCAGCACTCTCATTTGCAGTTCACAAATATTTTACTGAAAACGGATTTTATAATTTTCATGCACCAATAATTACAGGATCTGATGCTGAAGGTGCTGGTGAAATGTTTAATGTTACTACATTAGATGCTGAAAACCTCCCAAAAACTGAAGAAGGAACTATTGATAGATCTAAAGATTTCTTCGGAAAAGAAACAAATTTAACCGTTTCTGGTCAGTTAGAAGCTGAAACCTATGCAATGGCTTTAGGTAAGGTTTACACATTTGGTCCAACTTTTAGAGCTGAAAACTCAAACACTACACGTCACTTATCTGAATTTTGGATGATTGAACCAGAAGTAGCTTTTAATAATTTAGATGATAATATGGATTTATCTGAAGATTTTATTAAATCGGTTATATCTTATGTTTTACAGAACTGTAAAGACGATTTGGCTTTTTTAGATAATAGATTAACGCAAGAAGATAAAACGAAACCAACTATTGAGCGTAATGAAATGTCGTTGTTAGAAAAGCTAAACTTTGTTGTTGACAACAATTTTAAGCGTGTTAGTTATACAGAAGCAATTGATATTTTAAGAAATTGCAAACCTAACAAAAAGAAAAAATTTCAATATTTAATTAACGAATGGGGAGCCGATTTACAAAGTGAACACGAACGTTATTTAGTTGAAAAACACTTTAAATGTCCAGTAATTTTATTTGATTATCCAGCAAATATCAAAGCATTTTATATGCGTTTAAATGATGATGGTAAAACGGTACGAGCAATGGATGTTTTATTCCCTGGAATTGGTGAAATCGTTGGAGGAAGCCAACGTGAAGAACGTTTAGATGTTTTAATGCAAAAAATTGCCGAATTAAATATTGACGAGAAAGAATTATGGTGGTATTTAGACACTCGTAAATTTGGAACAGCTGTACATAGTGGTTTTGGACTTGGTTTTGAACGTTTAGTTCAATTTACAACTGGAATGGGAAATATACGCGATGTAATTCCTTATCCTCGTACACCACAAAATGCAGAGTTTTAGATTTAAAAAATAACATTTTTAATAGCTAGTTTTTTTGTATTTTTAACCAAAACCATATTCAAAATAGTGAATGCTTAAACAAAGTTTAAATTTTAAATTACTTCAAAAATTATCTCCTCAACAAATTCAGTTGATGAAGATGATTCAATTACCTACACAAGCATTTGAACAACGTTTAAAGCAAGAGTTGGAAGAAAACCCTGCATTAGAAAGTGGGAAAGAAAATGAGAATGAGTTTGAAGATACGCAATCTAATGATGACTATGATGAAACTGGAAATGATAATATTGACGCTGAAGACATTAATATTGATGAGTATTTGAGTGATGATGAAATTCCTAATTATAAAACACAGGCAAATAACTATTCATCTGATGATGAAGAAAAGCATATTCCATACGCCTCAGGAACTTCATTTACACAACACTTAAAAACTCAAATAAATACATTTCGATTAACTGAAGAAGAGGAAATTATTACCGATTTTTTAATTGGAAGTATTGATGATAGCGGATATATTAGACGCGATTTGGTTGATATTTTAGACGATTTAGCTTTTACTCAAAATATTTTCACTACTCAAGAAGAATTAGAACGTTTGCTTAAAATAGTTCAGCAATTAGACCCAGCTGGTGTTGGCGCACGTGATTTAAGAGAGTGTTTATTAATTCAATTAAGAAGAAAAAAGGAAAAACCAAGTAGAACTTTAGCTATCAATATTCTTGATCAATCTTTTGATCATTTTGTAAAAAAACATTACAAAAAGTTATTGCTGAAATTTCATATTTCAGAAGAAGAATTAAAAGAAGGCATTCAACAAATTGAAAAATTAAACCCAAAACCTGGAGGTTCGTTTGTTGGTGGTAATAAAATTGCAGAACAAATTGTACCTGATTTTACTGTTCGGATTATTGAAGGAGAACTAGAACTTACTTTAAACTCAAGAAATGCTCCTGAACTACATATATCTAATGAATATAATAATTTATTAAAAGGTTATAAAGACTCTAAAGATAAATCTAAAGCACAAAAAGATGCAGTCCAATTTATTAAACAAAAATTAGATGCCGCAAAATGGTTTATTGACGCTATAAAGCAACGCCAACAAACTTTATTTTTAAATATGAATGCTATTATTGAACATCAAAAAGAATATTTTTTAACAGGTGATGAGCGAAAGCTAAAACCTATGATTTTAAAAGATATTGCCGATGTTATTAATATGGATGTTTCAACCGTTTCACGTGTTGCAAATAGCAAATATATATCTACACCTTACGGAACTAAGTTAATTAAAGAATTTTTCTCAGAATCAATGAAAAATGATCAAGGAGAAGATGTTTCAACAAGAGAAATAAAAAATATTTTAGAAACCGTTATAAATGAAGAAAATAAAAAGAAACCTTTAACTGATGATAAATTAGCAGTACTCTTAAAAGAAAAAGGATANCCTATTGCAAGAAGAACCGTTGCAAAATATAGAGAGCAACTTGATATTCCTGTAGCAAGATTANGAAAAGAAATATAGTTTAGAAATTACCTATGAAATTTTCAAAATTTATATCCTATTTTTTCCATCCAATAAATTTTCCAATAGTTGGGTCTATCTTATATTTTTTGTTAATTCCTGAGTATATATTTAAACCTCTAGAACATCTTTTTTTAGTAGTAATTTTAATTGGAACATATCTTTTCCCTCTATTTCTTTTGATACTTCTTAAAAACTTTAAAATGATTGATAGCTTTCACATGGTAACTATAGAAGAAAGGAAGTTTCCAACATTATTATTCATTTCAATCTCATTTACTATAGGAATTTGGCTATATAGATCAACAATAATTGATATACTATCTCTATTTTATTTTGGTTATGGACTAGTTTTAATTTGTTCCTATATATTTTTACATTACAAGCTTAAAATAAGCCTTCACACTTCTGCTATAGGCGGCTTAATTGGTTTTATAATCTATTTTAGTTTCTATTACAAGCTAAATTTAATTATTCTACTATCAGTATTATTTTTAATTAGTGGGTTAATTGCATCATCAAGGCTAAGACTACAGGCTCACAATTCAAGTGAAGTTTTTTTAGGTTTTGTATTTGGCGTAGTTTCTCAATTTATAGTCTATTCAATATATTACATAATATAAAATTTCAAACCTACATTAAAATCTTTTACACTTATATTTTCTCCATTTAATTGACCTTTTTGAAAAATAGAATTTAATCCATAATAAAAATATAAATTCCATGTGCTATACCCAGTAGCTAAGGTTAATCCATACTGAAATTTTTCAAATTCAGAAATATTTTTTGTTGTTAAAGTTTCTATGTTATCAGTAAAGGTAGTTTTAGAGGATAAAATATATGATAGCTTAACACCTCCATAAACTCTCCAAAACTTATATCTTTGAGCGGTTGAATTCCTCCACCTTAATTCAAGAGGTAGCTCAACTGAATTTGTAATAAATTTATTTGTATTGAAGTCTTCGGCTACCTCAAACAAAGTCAAATTATTTTCTTGAACTATTTTTAAATTTTGAATATAGGCATTGTATGAATAACCTAAACCAATTCCTAAACCAACATTACGTTTTTCGTTTAATGGAATATCTTTTATAAAACCAATTGAAAATCCACCTGAAAACCCGTTTTGAGCTATTTTAGAAGGTTTATTGAATAAAACATTATATGTTAAAGACAAGTATATTTGATCTTCAAGATACTTCGAATCTATACTATCTTTATTAACTTGAGCCTCAAGGTTCATAAAAATAAATAAAAAACTTCCTATTAACAAGTACTTACTCATACAACAAATATACTTTATAAAACTAAAAAAGGCAACCAAATATATTTGGTTGCCTTTATATAATTACAGCATATTAAATCTAATAATTCGTTTTTAAATTAGAGCCTTTCGTTGTAGAAAAACTAATCTTCAAAGCGTTTATATCTCTTAACTGCTCTTTAATATCTAAAATTGTACCCACATTAGCTCCTTTATCAGCTTTAATAGAAGTTGTCATAAATTTAACTTCTTCTTCTTTACGTAAAGCCCGTTCAGCAAAAATAAAAGCAGGTATATCTTTTATATCAATAATTTTATCATTCACCTGTATCTTATCTCCAGCAATTCTATCATCTTTAGATTTACCTACATAAATGGTACTTACTAAACTTTTGTGTTCTAATTTTTTTACCTCACTAGCTGTAGGAAGAACTGGTTTTTTTATAACCAAATCTGTCTCTCTCATTGTGGTTGACACCATAAAAAAGAACAACAACATAAATACAATATCAGGTAAGGAAGCTGTAGAAATAGCAGGCAATCCTTTTTTCTTCTTTTTAAATTTACTCATATTCTGATATTATTTAATTGGTTCTGGTTCAGAGATAATTTGAGGGTAACTATCCTTCAAAAAATCAATTTTTGTCTTTAAGCTCTCAGTTCCATTATTCTTATAATCATCTAAAAGGTCTTTATAAGATCTTCTATATTTTTTTAAGGCTAATTTATTTCTTAACTCGTTGTAAGCTCCTTCTATTTCATTTTGAATAGATACATACATCCCATAAGTTGTTCCTCTATCACTTTGTAATGAAATAATTGCTTTTGATGGATGATCAGAGGATGCCGGATCTTTTGCTCCATTACAATAATCACAAGGCTCTCCAGGATTACCATCTTTAGCAGCTGATATACCGCCGCCATTGTCAATAAAATCCATCGCCAAACGTTTAATATCAGTTACTTGAACAAATTCATTTTCAACTAATAGTTGATTGTTACGGTTTACAACAATATCTAATATATTTTTTTCTTTAATAGTTACTTCTGGAGCATCTTCTGTTTTTTCTGGTAATTTACGTGCAATTCCAGAATCAACATCCATAGTAGTTGTTACTAAGAAAAATATTAGAAGCAAGAACGCAATGTCTGCCATTGAACCAGCATTAATATCTGAGTTTTCTCTTCTTGCCATTTTTAGTTTATTTTACTAGTGATTTAACAAAGTCTAATAGAAAGGCTCCAAAACCAATAACACCTAAAATGGCACTAAAGTTAATTCCTGTACTCACCCATTTTGACACACTACCAGCTTCTCCATCTTTTAAAACCTTACCCATAGACATAACCGCACCATCATCTGCTACAGAATAAGCTACAACTAATAATATAAGTAATGCTCCAACTCCCATTAAAGTTCTTTTTAATGCTTGTGGATGTTTAATCATATTTAAAGCTGAAAATACTACTGCAATTACAGTTGTTACAACTAATATGAAAATTGAAAATGAAATAAATGGTGACAAAATACTATTTTGTAGGTCTGCATCAATTTTAAGAGCTTCATCGCCTTCAATCAAAATTCTGATGAAGAAAAAGAAACCTATTAAGCCTATTAGCCCTGCGGCTAATGTTAATATTTTTGATAATTTCTTATTCATAATTAATGTTATTTTTTATATCTAACCAAAAGGTCAACAAGTGAAATTGAAGCATCTTCCATATTATTTACAATACTATCTACTTTAGAGATAATATAATTATAAAAAACTTGAAGAATAATTGCTACAACTAAACCAAATACTGTTGTTAATAAGGCAACTTTAATTCCACCCGCAACTACTGTTGGAGAAATATCACCTGCGCTTGAATAGAGTCAAATGCTCCAATCATTCCAATTACAGTCCCCATGAAACCAAGCATTGGTGCTAAAGCTATAAATAATGACAACCAAGAAATGTTTTTCTCTAATAACCCCATTTGAACTCCACCGTAACCAACAACTGCTTTTTCAGCTGCGTCTACACCTTCATCCATTCTGTCTAAACCTTGATAAAATATTGAAGCAACAGGCCCTTTTGTATTTCTACAAACTTCTTTTGCCGCTTCTACTCCACCTGATTGTAAAGCTTCATCAACTTTATTTACTAATTTCTTAGTATTAGTTGTTGCCATATTAAGGTAAATAATTCTTTCAATTGCAATAGCTAAACCTAAAATTAAGGCTACTAATACAATTCCCATAAAGAATGGTCCACCTTCAATAAAACGTTGTTTTAATTCTTGATGAAATGTTTTTGATTCTGTTGCATCTGCAACTTGTTCAGTTTTAGCTGCATCTTGTGCAATAGCTTTAGGTGCCGCTCCAAATAACAATAATCCTGTAATTGCAAGGATAGTAAATACTCTTTTCATTGTGTAATAGTTAATTTATTAATTTTTCGGTTTAAATATATAATAATTTCAAATAAATCAGAAAAAATAAAGTTAGCAAAGCCTTAAAGTTACTAAGCTCTTCTTATTTTCACGTCTTTGCGAATGGCAAGTAACAAAAAAATGTTGAATTCTGAAAATTTTAGAACTACTTTAAGTTATTTTTTTGATAACTTTATTTTTTTATTATTCACAAAAATTAGTCCAAAATATGCTTGAATATTGAAAACTTACACAAAATACCCTTAATTAGTTACATAAAAGTTATTCCGTTTCAGAAACCTCACCTCTCAGGGAAGTTTCATATAAAAGTTTAAATTTATTTTTAGGAATATTTTCTCCTAATAAGTACATTAATTTAGCTAATGCTGTTTCAGTTGTGATATCATTTCCGCTAATAATTCCTATTTTTTCAAGTAGTATACTTGTTTCATATTGCCCCATTATTACGCTACCACCTATACATTGAGTAACATTTACAATTTGTATTCCTTTATCTATTGCATCTTTTAATAAATTTACAAACCATGTTTTGTAGGCGCATTTCCCGATCCATACGTTTCTAAAATTACACCTTTTAACCCTTTACAATTTAAAACACTCTCTACAACATTTTGAGTAATACCTGGAAATATTTTTAATATAACAACATTGTTATTAAACTGATTTCTTACTTTAAGTGATTGTTTTACTTTACTTTTATATAGTAATTGTTTGTTGAATTTTAAATGAACACCGCTTTCTGCTAATGGGGGGAAATTTGGTGATGTAAATGCCTCAAACTGTTCTGCGTTTATTTTTGTAGTTCTATTAGCTCTGTATAACTTATATTCAAAATACAAACAAACTTCCGATATAATTGAAATTCCATTTTCTTGAGCTGCTGCTATTTCAATTGAAGTAATTAAATTTTCCTTAGCATCAGTTCTTAAATCTCCAATTGGCAATTGTGAACCTGTAAAAATTATTGGCTTTGAAAGATTTTCAAACATAAAACTAATTGCTGATGCTGTATAAGACATGGTATCAGATCCATGTAAAACTACAAATCCATCATAATTTGCATAATTCTTTTCAATAATTTCAGAAATTACAACCCAATTTTCTATGTTCATATTTGAAGAATCTATTGGTTCTTCAAATGAAATGCTATCTATTGTACAGTTCAAGTGATTAATTTCAGGAATATGTTTTAATAATTTATCAAAATTAAAGGTTCTTAAAGCACCCGTTTTATAATCTTTAACCATCCCTATTGTTCCTCCTGTATAAATTAAAAGTATATGTGGAATTTTTGCCATTTTGTCAACTCTCTTTTTTTGGAATAATTTATGATGTAAATTTACCGAATTAAAATACAATAATTAAAAAGAAATTTATGATAGGTTTTTATGTTATAATTGGAATAATATCTTTAGCAAGTTGGTTAGTTAGTCAACGATTAAAAAGTAAGTTTAATCATTACTCAAAAATCCAATTACAAAATGGTTTAAGCGGAAGAGAAATTGCTGAAAAAATGTTAAGTGATAATGGTATTTATGACGTAAAAGTTATTTCTACTTCTGGAAAATTAACAGACCATTATAATCCGGTAAATAAAACCGTAAACTTAAGCGAGTCTGTTTACAATCAACGAAATGCATCATCTGCAGCAGTTGCTTCACACGAAGTTGGCCATGCAGTGCAACATGCGCAAGCTTATCAATGGCTAACTTTACGCTCAAAATTAGTTCCTGCCGTTGGTGTTTCATCAAAATTTTCACAATGGCTAGTAATTGGTGGTATAGTTTTAGGTGCTACATCTGGTAACGTTGGCATTGGATATATAATTGCAATGGTAGGACTAGGAATGATGGCTTTAGCAACATTATTTAGTTTTATAACTTTACCTGTTGAATATGATGCTAGTAATCGCGCATTGGCTTGGCTAAAAACAAATAATATGCTTACTAATAATGAACAAGACGGAGCTAAAGACGCTCTAAAATGGGCTGCAAGAACTTATTTAGTTGCAGCATTAGGTTCATTAGCTATGTTGCTTTATTGGGGATTAAGAATTTTGGGGTCTAGAGACTAAAATAAAAACTTGTTTAAAATGTAAATTTACATTTTAAACAAGTTTTATAATTTTATTTGTCTATCTATTTGTTGATCTAAAGATATAAATGTTTCAGTTCTTGCAACTCCTTTTATAGATTGAATTTCTTGATTCAGCAATTTCATTAAATGCTCATTATCTTTACATAATATTTTAATAAAAATGGCATAATTCCCTGTTGTATAGTGACTCTCTATTACTTCCGGAATTTCTTTTAATCTTTTTACCGCTGCAGAATATTTACTTGCAGCATCTAAAAAAACACCTACAAATGCCAATGTTTTATACCCTAAAACTTTTGGATTAATTACAAACTTTGAACCCGCAATTAAACCTGATGCTTCTAATTTTCTTAATCTTTGATGAATAGCAGCACCAGATATCCCTATTTCACGAGCGATACTTAAAATTGGA
>JGI24025J20009_10003412_pt1 | contig 10855 bp, 7 predicted proteins | sample Cruoilmetagenom3_FD_20009 | JGI IMG/M metagenome (IMG submission 20009) | reverse complement strand
TACCCTGGCTTGCCTGGCTGATCGTGCTGACCCTGCTGTGGCCGCTCATCTACGGCCCTCTGATCTACTTCTACGCCAGCGGATGGCGACCGCCGTGGGCTTGGCTTCGCCAGTTCCTGCTGGCTCTGTGCGGCGTGCACACGGCGCTGCTGGTTGTGGCCTGGGGCGGGCAGTGGCTGTGGCGAGAATGGCAACGGCAAGCCAAGCAACGACGCTTTGAGGCCACCCGCACCCTGGAGCAGCTTCTGGCCCTATCCCCCGGTGAGTTCGAAGAGTGGACGGCGGCGTTCTTCGAGCGGTACGACTACCGCGTGCGCAACACCCCCGATACGGCCGACCACGGCATTGACCTGATGGTCACCAGCCCGCGTGGGGAGCGCGCCGTGGTGCAGTGCAAACGCTACCGCGGCACGGTGGGCGAGCCGGTGGTGCGCGATCTCTACGGCACCATGCTGCACACGGGCGCTGACCTGGGGTTCCTGGTGACCACAGGCAGCATCTCCCACGCCGCACGGACCTGGGCGCAGGGCAAGCCGCTGGAACTGATTGACGGCGACCAGCTTGTGCGGCTGGCGGAGTGAAGCGATCCAGCCAAGGCGAGAAAGCGCCAATGCTTGACACTGACCTCTGGCTCAGAAGAATCGTGGTGCGTGGTGCATGTGTTTTGCCATAGACAGGCACTACGCCACACGCATCACGCTACACGTATCACGACTCTAGCGAAAAGGGCCAAAAGCCATCAGCGGATTGAGCCGATGAAGCGGATGAGAATGAAACAGGATCGGCTCAATCCGCTCAATCCGCTGACAATCTTGGGTTTCTCAGAGGAGTCGTATCATGTTTTCGTCACCTTCGGACCATAGTGCCGTATGTTGACAGACACGCCATCCTGTGTTATACTTGCTACCGCGATGGGCCGCTAGCTCAATGGCAGAGCAGAGGGCTTTTAACCCTAAGGTTGAAGGTTCGAGTCCTTCGCGGCTCACCCCACAAAACCCTAAGGGTCTCTGAGACCCTTAGGGTTTTCTCCGTAGCTCGAAACAGTCACCTCAAGACCTGGAGGGTGCAGGGTGGGCAGAATCGCCATCCCAGACGCGGGGGACTTCCTCGCCACAGCCGACGTGGTGATCGTCGGCGGTGGCATCGTGGGGGCTGCCACCGCCTTCTACGCTTCGGGAGCAGGGCGGAAGACCCTCGTGCTGGAGAAGTGCAACGCGTTGGCCACCCTGACGACAACCTCTTCCATGCAGTGCGTCCGTGCCCAGTTCGAGGAACCGGAACACATCGCCATGATGAAGGCCAGCATCGAGGTCTTCGAGAACTTCGCCGAGGTGGTGGACCTGCCGGGCTATGACATCAGCCTGCATCAGCAGGGCTATCTCTTCGTGTCCGACGGCCCCGAAGGCCCGACAGCGCTCGCGGAGCGGGTTGAGCGCCAGCAGAGCTTTGGCCTGAAGGACGTGGAGTTCCTGTCGGGAGACGAGGCACGCGCTCGCTTCCCCTATATCTCCCCGACGGTCACTGCCGCCACCTTCCGCGCCCGTGATGGTTGGCTCTCGGCACACGAAGCGACCTACGGCTTCGCTAAAGGATCGGCGGCCAGATTCTTCCTCGCTACGGAAGTCACCGGTTTTCTCATGGATGCGCAGGGTCTGGCGGGGGTGGAAACCAACCGGGGAACCGTACACAGTCGCACCGTGGTCATCGCCGCGGGCCCCTTCTCGGGACGGTTGGCCCGCCTGGCTGGCGTCGAGTTGCCTCTGAGCATCTTGCGCCGCCACAAGGCCATCATCGGCGAGCACCACTTGGTGCCTGGCGATGCGCCGATGGTCATTCATTGCAGCAGCGGCGTCCACTGGCGACCGGAGGGTCCCGGGGCCGCCCTGGCCTGGGCCGAAGCCCTGCCCGAGGAGCCTGGCGCTCCCCTGGAGCAGGTGCCCACCGATTGGACGTTCCCTGCCATCGCCATGGAGGCTGTGGCCCGGCTGTCACCCTTCTGGAGGGAAATCGCCGCACATCTCAAGACGAGCAACCTGTTCTTGAGCACCGGGCAGTACACCGTCACGCCCGATCACAAGCCCATCATTGGCCCCTATCCTGAGATCCCCGGGCTCTACCTGAACGTCGGCTACAGCGGCCATGGCGTCATGGGTAGCCCCGATGGTGGCCGCCTGGTGGTGGATCTGATCGCCGGACGGGTCTCCGACGCGGTGAATCCCTTCAGCTACGAACGGTTTACCGAAGGACTGGTGACCCCGGCCGGAGAGAAGATGGCGTTGTAGAACGTGAAACGAAAACCCCAAGGGTCTCGGAGACCCTTGGGGTTTTCAAGGTCAGGGCACGTCGTACCCCACCACGAGCTGGGGCCGGACGTCCGCGTTCAGGTACTCTCGGCTGAAGAACCAGTAGGCTACCTCGCGGTTCTCGCTGCCCTCACCTCGCAGGAGGAAGCCGTAGTCGTTGGTCAGCAGGTCGCTGTTCAGATCAAACTCCACCCAGCCCGGTGCATCGATCCAGGCCCAGCCCACGGAGTCGCCATGATCGCCGGTGGCCCCTGCCGCGTCCCAGGGCATGCCCGTGGCTGCCTGCAGCCAGGTCACCTGCTCCTCCACCCAGGTCTTGTCCAGCGGATAGGCGGTCATGTACAGCCGGTTGGTGGTGTTGCTGGCGAAGGGGCTATACAGCCGCAGCTTGGCCCACACGACCTCAGCGCCTTCGGGCAGGCCGGAGAGGTCGAACTGCAGCAGCGCCGAGGTCACCCCCGGCTGTCGCACCCGCAGATGCTCGTTGTGCCCCTCGTTGGCGCCGTTCCAGTCGCTGATGGTGGCATCCTGGGTCGGCAGCAGCGTCACTTGGTTCCCCGCCACACCAGCAGCCTGCATCGGCGGCCCATCCAGCCCCCACCAGTAGCCGAAGTGGCAGAAGACCTGATCCCAGTTGTTGACCACCGTGGCATCGCACTCCTCGGCGGTGGTGGGCGTCCACCAACTGCCGCCCGGTGGCGCGGCGTCCACGTGGTACGTCCCCGGATCGAGCAGGTTGAAGCTGTACCAGCCCGAGGTGTTGGTGTCGTACTGGTAGAGCTCGCCGGAGGGCAGGGTGGTTTCGGCGGTGGCCTGCTCCAGTCCCGGTTCGCAGGTGGCGGGGTCTACGTCAGTGCCCCGGCAGGGGAGGTTGAGCACGCCGTTGCCGTTGTCGTCGTGGAAGACGAAGCCGCCCACCCGGGCGATGGTCTCCAGAATGCGCAGGCTGGTCTCATCCTCGAAGGTCAGCCCACCTGTCTCCACCGTGGCCCTGTTGGTGGCCTCCTCGCAACCGTGGGCGGCAGTGAACTCCACCCAGAGCGATGTGGTCTGGCCGGGCGGTAGCGCGCCGAGGTTGTTCCACTGCAGGAAGCCGGCCATGCCGCCGTGGACGTCAGGCGGAACTTCCGCCCGTCGCGACCGCAGGCACCAACTATCGTAGTCATCCCGCAGGGTCAGGGGGTCTATGGTCAGTCCGCCATTGTTCTCGATGGTGATGTTGAAGCGCACGATCTGATCCACCGCCGCCAGGCCGCCCACCGGCAACTCCAGTTCCTTGCTCACCTGCAGGGACCTCTGGGCATTGGTGAACGTGCACTTGACCGTCTCGTCTGCCTCCAGGTTGAAGCTGGCCATGCGCGTGCCCACATCGCCGCTGCTGTTGCCATCATCACAGGTGATGGCCGTGAGCTCGAACTCCGGCGAGGGGTCTGCCTCGGTCGCCGTGTAGGTGCCGGGCAGCAGGTCGCTGACCACGATCTGTCCGTTGTCGGAGATGGTTCCCGTAGCATGGCCACTGAAGGTAAAGGAGCCCCAACTGCCATCAGGATTGGTATGCTTCTCCACGATGATGGTGCCTCGTTGCTGGGTGTTGGTGAAGGTGCACTTGACCGTCTCGTCCCCTTCCAGATTGAAGGTGGCCGTCCGCGTGCCCACGTCGCCACTGCTGTTGCCATCGTCGCAGGTGATGGCCGTGAGGTCGAAGCCCGGCCCCGGGTCGGCCTCGGTGGCGGTGTAGATGCCCGGCTGTAGGTTGCCCACCACGATGGTTCCGTCGTCGGAGATGGTGCCGGCGGCGTCGCCGCTGAAGGTGAAGCTACCCACCGCCCCGTCGGGGCTGGTCTGCTTCTCCACGACGATCGTCCCGTGCTTGATGTTGGTGAAGGTGCAGACGATGCCCTCGCCTGCATCCAGATCAATGTTCGCGGTGGCCGTGCCCAGGTCGGTGGTCGTGCCGCCGTCCGGATCGTTGCAGACGATGCTGGGCAGGTTCCAGCCGGCGGGGATGGAAACCTCGCTGACACTGTAGGTGCCGGGGGCCTGGTTCTGGAAGGTCGCGGTGTTGGGCAGGGTGGGGTCGCTGTCGTCGTCCAGGGAGAAGTTGCCCAGGTCGCCGCTGAAGTCGAAGTCCTGGGGGTCATCGGGGGCGGCGTCCTTGACAATAGAGATCGTCCCGTGCTTGGTGTTGGTGAAGGTGCAGACGATGCCCTCGCCTGCATCCAGATCAATGTTTGCCGTGGCCGTGCCCAGGTCGGTGGTCGTGCCGCCGTCCGGATCGTTGCAGACGATGCTGGACAGGTTCCAGCCGACGGGGATGGAAACCTCGCTGACACTGTAGGTGCCGGGGCCCTGGTTCTGGAAGGTCGCGGTGTTGGGCAGGGTGGGGTCGCTGTCGTCGTCCAGGGAGAAGTTGCCCAGGTCGCCGCTGAAGTGGAAGTCCTGGGAGTCATCGGGGGCGGCGTCCTTGACGATGGAGATCGTGCCCTGCTTGACGTTCGTGAAGGTGCAGGTGACGTCATCGCCAGGGTTGAGAGTGAAAGTGATGTTGTGATCGTTGTCGCTGCCCTTGGCGCCGCAGTCCACGGATGTATCGTAGCCCGCCTGCGTGGCCTCACTCAGCGTGTAGTCGCCCGAGGTGCGGTCGCTCCAGGTGTGGCATTGGCTGTCGCCCAGGTCGTCTTTCGTACCGGGCGTGGGGCCGCTGAGGGTGAAGTCCCATAGGCTGGCGTCATCGGGGACGACGTCCTTGCATACCTTGATGGAGCCGGGCTTCAAGTTGAAGGTGGCAGTGCAGGTCTTGTCAGCGTCCATGGTGACCGTGGTGGTGGAATTGGCGCCAGAGCAATCGCCGCTCCAGCCGGCGAAGTCGGAGTCCCCATCCGCATTCGCCGTTAGCGTCACGACTGTGTCCTGGTCGTAGGCTTCCGAGCAATGCGCGCCGCAGTTGATGCCCGCCGGGTTGCTGGTCACCGTCCCGTCCCCGGTCCCCGCTTTGGTCACGGTGAGCGTCTTGCGGGTGAAGTTGGTGACGACATTGTACGCGGGGCTGGCGTTCTTGAAATGTATCCAGCCGATGTTCTCACCCCAAGCGTAGCCGTCGAAGCTGCCCGTGGCCGGGTCTATGGTCACCTGGCTGTGGGTGGGGTTGAAGTTGATCCAGCCCACGTTGCTGCCCCAGGCATAGCCGGACAGATTGCCGGAAGCGTCCCTGTTCACGCCGTAGTCGGTCGCCGAGCTGTTACCGTAGGTATGCGCCCCGCCGCCCTCGTGGCTGCCCAGCCTGATCCAGCCGATGTTCTCGCCCCAAGCGTAACCTTCCAGGTGGTCACCGTAGACGGTCACCCCGCCGTGCTCAGGGCGGAAGTTGATCCAGCCCACATCGGTGCCCCAGGCCCATTTGTCTGTCGGATCAATGTTGCCCGTGGCGGCCTGGACTATCCCGACTAGGCACAACACGATCCCGGCGATCAACACGGGATGTTTGATGCGTGTGATAACCTTCTTCACCATGTCAGTTCCTCCTCGCTTGGTAGAAAAGTGGCTCGAAACAGTTGCCAAGCACTGCTTTGACCTGCTCACGGGGCTTTGGACCGCGAAATACACGAAAAGGTACGAAAGTCGCGAAAGGCTTTCGTGACTTTCGCGTTCTTTCGCGATCTTCGTGATCCAAACCGCCCCCCGTCAAAGCGTCCAAAGAGTCAAAGTGCCAAAGATTCTCATTGTCCGCCTCGAACGGGCCACACATAGTGCGTGTCCGTCTTAACGTCGAGGTTCACGTAGCCGTAGTGCAGGGACACGTACCAGGCGTAGGACGCGCTGGGGGCGTAGGTAGTACTCGACCAGTAGTCGTTCGACTGGACGCCGGTAAATGGATGACCAGCAGGCAGGGCGGGACCCGTTTGTGCACGATCAACCAAGCTACTCAACTCATTGACATTGGGCAGGCGCCAGTCCCCGGCGCTGGAACCGTCTGTCAGCCCGCAACTTCCGCTCGCCAAACCATTGGCGTCCGACAAAGCATCCGTCCAGGTCCTGCTGCCTAAGCAATTGGCGTTCTTCAGCCAGATCAGCCCGGTTAGATTGTCGGTGACCGTACCATCACCATTGTGCGTGAAACCACGATTGAAACCCTTCGAGGCCCAAGGAGGATAGACTCCCGGTCTGCAACCCAATTGATATTCCCCGTCATCCCCTGCAGCATAGGATGTCGTCTGCCCCGTCGCCCGGACAGCCCTGCAGATGCCGCTCACCCCAAACAGGTCTACCCCTCGCGCAATACTGCCAGCCACCAGGTCAGCGTCGTTGGCCGTCGCCTTCTTGCCGGAGTAGAACCCGTCCGGGATGTCGAACTCCTTTGCCCCATCCGACCCCGGCACATCGCTCCCTGCCGCGGCGGTACCCGTTTGCGTCCCCCACGTGCCGCCCGATGTGCGCAGGCTCCAGTAGGTTTTGCCGCTGAGCACCTGGGCTGTGGTCGCGCCATTGGTGTCGTCCACCACCGGCGCCTTGCCCATGATATCGTTCAACGTGTGCATGGTGCTCCCTGGCCCGCTGCTCGGTTCGGTGAAGGTGCTCTGGGAACCGGCCGTGCCGTCATCCAGGCGGTCGTAGATGTCCTCCAGGGTGTACGAACTGGTGGCTCCAGGCGCGGCAGGGGAATCCAGATTCCCGGCCAGCACCACGACCACCAAGGAGAGCAATACTCCCACCACAATTCCCATCACTATGTACTTGCTGCGCATTTTGAATCTCCTCTTGTAAGCTGTAAGTTCTCAGTATCTGATTTCCGGTTTTCCAGTAGGGGCAGGTCTTGCGCCCCTCGGGCTGAGCCTCGGGACGAAGCCTGCCCAAAAGGGCGACCGCCCTTCGGTGAACTCAGGAAGGATCAAGGGTTCGCCCCTACTGCTCAACACCAGATCGTCAGCGGATTGAGCGGATTGAGCAGATTGTGTCCCTTCTCTATCCGCTTCATCCGCTTAATCCGCTGACAAAACAAAGAAGCGGCAACCAGCAGGGCACATTCTACCCTAATCCGTTGCCGCTCGGCGCGTTGCAGGATGTCGTTCGACCGTTGGAGNCAGTATTCTGTGTGNGGGGGGGGGAGTTGGTCAGCATTATTGTCCCCACGTATGGATGAGTAGAAGGCTGCTTGCTCTACGAAGTTGGAGCCACTATATCGCAGTTTCGTCAAAACGGCAAATTGGCGTTGCACCGACCTGAAGAGTAGGAACTGACGGGGAGGACGGTAGGAAGTGAGCATATGAACCATTTGGCGCGGCATGCTTTTCGTGCTAGAATACCGCCCGGCTGGTCAGTCAATGCGGGTCAGCCCCGCACGATTCTCTCGTAGCATTCGCAACCGCAAGGAGTTCACCCATGTCACCCTCCCTCTTCACCCAAGCGGTTCACGCCGGCGAACGGGCCCCCAGGCCCGATTTCACCCCCGTGAGCACGCCCATCCATCGCTCCGTCGGTTACGTGTACGACGACGTAGACACCCTGGATGGTATCTTCGGCGACGAGAGGGCTGGTTATGTCTACTCCCGCTACGGCAGCCCCACCGTCGCCGCGCTGGAACGAGCCGCGGCAACGCTGGAAGGCGGCGAGGCGGCGCTGGCGGTCAGTTCCGGCATGGCCGCCATTCACCTGGCGCTGCTGGCCGCCGATGCCCGCAGCGGCTCCAGCGTCGTGGCCGCCCAGGATTGCTACGGCGCCACCTACGCGCTGCTGCGCGATCTCTTCACCACCCAGGGCGTGGAGGTGCGCTTCGTGGACATCACCGATCTGGCGGAGGTGGAGAGCGCTCTGGCCGAGGCCCGGCCCGCCGCACTGCTGCTGGAGACCATCTCCAACCCGCTGCTGAAGGTCGCGGCCATCCCGCCCATCGTGGAGATGGCCCACGCCGTTGGGGCGCAGGTGATCGTGGACAACACCTTCGCCACGCCCTGCCTCTGCCGCCCGCTGGACTACGGCGCCGACGTCGTCCTGCACAGCAGCACCAAGTACTTCGGCGGCCACGGCGATGTGATGGGCGGTATCGTGATCACTTCGGCGGCGAATCGCTCACGGCTCTTTCAGTTGATCAAGATGATCGGCTGCAACCTGGGACCGGATGAGGCCTGGCTCACTCTGCGGGGGCTGAAGACACTTCCCTTGCGCATGAGGCAGCATTGCGCCAACGCGCAGGACGTGGCCCAGTGGCTGGAAGGACACTCGCGGGTGGAACGGGTGCACTATCCGGGATTGCAGAGCCACCCTCAACACAGTGTGGCCAACCACCTCTTCGGCGACGCTGGCTATGGCGGTATGGTCAGTTTCGAGCTCAGGGACGCCGGCCGCGAAGCCGTGTTCCGCTTCCTGGAAGCTCTGGAGCTTATCCTGCCCGCCACCACGTTGGGCGATGTGTACAGCCTGGTGCTCTATCCGGCCATGAGCTCCCACCGGGCGCTCTCGCCGGCCGAACGGGCGCAGGTGGGCATCGGCGAAGGGCTGGTGCGGCTGTCGGTGGGCATCGAAGCCGCAGAGGACATCATCGCTGATCTGGATCAGGCGTTGGCGAGGTAGTCAGCCGATTGAGCGGATGAAGCTGGTTTTGTTATGTAATCTGCGTTGCTACTCAACCTATGCTCCCAGCCCCCGTCCCGGGGGCGGCTTGTGCGGCAAATAGCTGCTCAGAACGAGATACTCTCGCCAGAGCCGCCCTCAAGGACGAGGGCTAAGAGCCTAAAACACCCAATTCCGTGGCAGCCTGAGTAGTACTAATCCGCTTCATTTGCATAATCCCCTGATGGAGGAGTTTGACATGACATTGCTCTTGCGGATCTTGCTGAGCTTCCTGAAGGTAGGGCTCTTCGGTTACGGCGGGGGGCCGTCAATGATTCCCCTGGTGCAGGAAGAGGTGGTGGAGGTCAACGGCTGGCTGAGCACCGAGGAGTTCGTGGACGCGCTGGCTATGGGCAACTCACTGCCAGGCCCCATCGTGGTCAAGATGGCCACCTACGTGGGCTACAAGCTGGCCGGCGTGCCGGGCCTGCTGTCCGCGGTGCTGGGCGTCTCCCTGCCCGGACTACTGCTCATGCTGGTCATGACCATCTTCTTCTTCCGCTTCAAGGATCACCCAAGGGTGCAGGCGGTGCTGCAGGCAGTGCGGCCGGCTGTGGTGGGGTTGCTGGCCATGGTGATCTACAACGTCTGGCCCACGGCCGTCAACAGACGCTGGGACAGCGCGCTGATCGCCGTCGCCACCCTGCTGGCGGTCACCCTCCTGAATGTGCATCCGGCACTGGCCATCCTGGCCGCGGCGGCGCTGGGAATCATCGTGTATTGAGGCGACGATGGGGCAGTTGATGAGGATGGACAGACGCCGTTTCGAACAACTGATCGCGGAGGCCCTCGAGGATCTGCCTGACTTCTTCCGGCAGAAACTGGACAACGTGGCTGTGGTGGTCACAGATTGGCCTTCGCGAGCCGATCTGACGGCCGCTGGTCTGCCTCCCGGCCAGACGCTCTTCGGCCTCTACCAGGGCGTGCCCCAGACCAAGCGCAGCAGTCACTATGGCATGGTGCCCCCGGACAGGATCACCATCTTCAGAGGGCCCATCCTCAGTGCCTGCCATAGTGAGGCAGCGATCCGGGACAGGGCACGCCGGGTGGTGCTGCACGAGTTGGGGCACCATTTCGGCCTTTCGGAGGAGAGGTTGGCGGAATTGGGGGTTTAGGTGCGCCGCACTGGGCAAGTGCGTTGCACCCAAAGGGACTCTACTCCAGCGGCGTTAGCCAACGTGTCTCCTTGTCGCTTTCGGCCCCCCACCCCTCCATGCCATCGTCATCCACCAGCAGCCACCAGAGGAAGCCCTCAGCGTTCTCCGGCCCATCCTTCACGGTGAACTCCGTCCCTGCTGGCACGCGGCGTAGCAGAGTGGCGGCCGCCTGATAGCGCAGCGCCAGCCACCTATCTCCCTTGGTGGTGACGACCACACGGTCGCCGAGGCGCACGGGCCGGTTCACCGGCCGCGGCTCGCCGATGTCACCCGTGAGCCAGACATCCTCAGCGTCGCCATCGGCCACCCAGCCATTCAGCCCCTGCCCGCTCTCCACCCGCCACCACCGATAGCCGTCCGCTTCCACCGGGCCTTCACGCACGGACACCAGCGTGCCAGGAGCAAAGCGTCCCAACTGCTTGCTGCTGGTGGTGGCCGCCTCCCGCACGTTGATCCCCCGGCGGGCGATGACCCGCGCCCGGGCGTCGGGCCGCAGCGCGCGGGCCGGCAGTGGTGTAGGCGTGGCCGTAGGCACCGTCGGGGTGGGCGTCGGCGTGCGAGTAGGATACGGCGTGGGCGTAGAGGTCAGCTCAACAGCCGCTGGTGTGGTCGTGGGTATGGGAACCGTGGCCTCAGGTCCAGGCAGCACGTTGCCGCAAGCCAGGCCGGGCAACAGGCTCAGCACCAGCCAGCCGAGCAGCAGCCAGCGTCGCCAAGAGGACGATGAGGCAACGAATGGCGAACGAATAGCTGCACATTCGTTCATTCGCTGATCCGCTTCTTCGTTCATTC
>JGI24025J20009_10003411_pt1 | contig 10857 bp, 9 predicted proteins | sample Cruoilmetagenom3_FD_20009 | JGI IMG/M metagenome (IMG submission 20009) | reverse complement strand
CTCCCAGAATTTTAAGCGGGTCTTCACTAGCACTCAGCCTGTCTTTTACAATCTTAAGAGCCTCTTGTTCTTTCAAATCGGCTAACGTGTTAACCAGGTCTTGAGCCATCTTCCTTTACCTCCTTGGCCTGTATTGGACTATATGATCCGCTAGAGCTAATGTTACGTGAAATGTGAAAAAGGATTATAACAAAGGCAGAGAAATTTTGCTAACTATCCTTCAGCAAAGCGACGAATTGATCTACTTCACGTAGATGGGTGACACTTTACGTGTTTGTAACATTGGGTAATAACCTGCCGTGTCATTGCGAGCCCCGACTTGTCGGGCCCTGAAAATCTTATTGCAAAGCTGGAGCCTGCCATAATTGGACTGGGGGACCTTGCTTAGAGATTGCTTCGTCGCTATCACTCCTCGCAATGACAAGAGAGGAGTGGCATTAAAGTACTGAACGAGGACAGCACATTGGCAGGAAGCCGTTTATTAATGATACAATGCGGGCAACCTAAAGTGGAAAAGGAAGCAGAATAACCATGGTCAAGCTCACAAAGACCAAGGACGAGATTATCAAGAAGGCAGATGACCTGGCTATAGAATATGAGGCAAAATACAAGGGCTGCGGCCAGTGTACATTTCTGGCAATAATTGATGCCCTGAGGTGGGGGGGCCTGGAGATTATTCCCAAGGATATGGAAGATAGGCTTTTTTCTGGGATATGTGTTCTGACTGGCGGTGTTGGCTTGACTGGAGATGGTACCTGTGCCGCCGTAGCGAGCGGTGCTTTGGCGGTTGGCTTGGCTTTAGGAATTCAACAGGAGACCTTCGATGAGGCCGGTTTCCGTGAGAATTGCGCTACCGTTCGGAATGCTCTTCTGAATAAGTATTACCAGAAATATAATTCCCTGCTCTGCAAGGACGTCCAGAGGAAATTTTTTGGAAAAGCGTGGGACTTGACACGTGATGACATGGGTGCGGAATTCCTGGGAATCACAAAAGGCTGTGTTATTATGGAAACAGCTATGTTGGCCACTGAAATCATCCTGGATGAATTTGAAAAAGGGAATGTCAAAGGTTATGTCGGTAGCCCGGCTTTTAAAACTTGAGTTTTTCAGCCACAGCGACATAAAATGTATTCAATTGCAAAACTTCCTATAAGTCTCCCTCCCTTGGCGGGAGGGAGTTAGAGGGAGGGGGATTTCACCTTCACCTTAGTCCTCTCCCAGCAAGGGAGAGTTATTTTATACGAGACTATGTGGTCAACTATACACAGACTGAGAAATTGACAAGGAGGGAGATATGCCAGGAGTATTAAAGGACAAAATAGCTATTATAACCGGTGCCAGTCGTGGTATGGGGAAAGCCTTCGCCTTGAGGTTTGCTGAGGAAGGGGCCAAATTGCTATTGACTACTACTAATCTGGAAAGGGCTCAGGGCACGGTTAACGAGGTAAAGGCTAAAGGTGGGGAGGTGGCACTCATGGAGGCTGATATATCGCATGAAGATGCTGGTGAGAAGATAGCTGAAAAAGTCATGCAGCAGTATGGCAAGGTCGATATCCTCGTCAATAATGCTGCTATATGGTATGGAATCAATGCCCAGCCTTGGGATGTTTGGACGGTGAAGGAATGGGATCAGATGTTTGTGGTGAATGTAAGGGGAACATGGGTAGTCTGTAAGGCCATAGCTCCCCTGATGATAAAGCAGAAAAAGGGTAAAATTATCAATATTGCCTCTAATGTTGCCAGAGTCCCCGCGGCTCAACTCTTTTTGCCATATGCCTGTACCAAAGGAGCGGTTTACATACTAACTCATGCCCTGGCTAGAGCTCTGGGTCCCTCCGGTATTAATGTTAGCGCTGTTGCTCCGGGATACGTGGCTACTGAAGCCAGTCTAGGCCAGACGGATAGCGACAAAATATTCGAGATTGCCACCGGGGAACAGTCAATTCACCAACGTTTAGAGCGAACTGACCCGGTGGGGGCAGTCCTGTTTTTGGCCTCAGCAGCCTCGGATATGATCTCGGGACAGATTATCTATGTTGATGGTGGGACAGTGATGATATAGGCAAGGGAAGGTCCCCGTTTGCGCCAATTTAAGCAGCCTATACTGCTGCCCGAATTTTTGTTTAGGTTGTCCCGGCTAAGGCCAGAGTTCCTGAGCCACGTCTGCCAGCCCCAGTTCCAGCAGCTTCTTTTTACTCGGCTTGGCTGTCTTGAGGTCCCAATCCATGGCAGTAAGATACTCTTTTATCATAGTGTCCTCATCAACAGTTACTCCAGCCACGGGACCTTCCTTTAGCGGCGGTCGGCCCAGAACCCTGTCGGGGACTTTGAACTCTAGCGGGTTCAACCCCTCGCGGATATTGAAAGCCTGCCGGAGGTTAGAAATTCTCTCCCCCGTCTTAAGCAGTTCGTCATCGGTTATTTCCCAGCCGGTAACCGCCCTCATAAACTCAGCGATAGGGTCAATGTTGGGGAAAGCCCAGTACACGAACAGGCACGTCCCGGTACAAACCACAGCCTGGTGGAAATTACTACCTAACTTGCGTGCTTCTCCCCTGCCGGAAAAGGACTTTAAGTCGAATTCAGGCAAAAGTCCTGAAGGATATGCGGGTGCGTCTGACAACTCTGAGCCCACAAAATGACGACCCGGAGTGGGGTCCAGCCTGTAGCTAGTTGCGTAGTTAAACGCATGCTTCGGGTCATGTGCCGGAAGCTCCTGCCCCCCAACATGTATGGCATATTTGTCGGCGCTCCTGCCAATCTTCTCCGCTGCCGCCTTTACTCCATCGGCTAACACAGCACCGAAACCTTCCCTCCTGGCCAATTTTTCAGTCATGGCAACGATAGATTTATGGTTGCCCCAGGTCATTTCGATACCATCGGTGTCTGCCTTGGTAATTAGCCCATTCTCAAAGCATTCAATAGCCAGGGCGATGGCAGCCCCGGCCGAGATAGTGTCAAGCCCATAGCGGTTGCAAATATCGTTTACCTTGATTATCGACTCCAGGTTGTTATTGAGACAATTGGTGCCAAACATGGCAGTAGTTTCATATTCCGGTCTATGGGAACCTTCCTCATATTTATACTCTCCAGCTCCTGCCTTCATGACCGCATTACAACCAATAGTACACAGGTAACAGGCAAGCGGTTTTGTCTGACGCTCAAGCACAGCCTCTTTTGCCAAGGGTTGAAAATCTGGAAAGTCAATAACCCCTACTCCTGCCCAGTTTTTAACCGGCGAATCACCAGTCTGAACGCCGATATCAACGAGGAAAGGCGTGCCGAACGGCTTTAACCAGACAATATGCCCTCCCAGTTCAGCCTGCCACTTCTTTCTTAATTCCTTAGTTTTTTCTTCATTGGCTAGGGGAACCTTCATTTTGCCCTTCACCACCACCGCTTTTAGTTTCTTTGAGCCCATTACGGCGCCTAAACCCGAACGAGCTGCGGCAAAGCCCTTTCCGTGCATAACTGCAGAAATGAGAGAGACCTTCTCTCCTGATGGACCAATGCAAGCTACCTCCACATCCTTGCCCAATTCCGATTTGAGTATCTCTTCGGTCTGGTAAGTGTCCTTCCCCCATATATGGGCAGCATCCCTCAGCTCAGCTCTACCATTATTGATAAAGAGATAAACTGGCTTTGCCGATACGCCGGTGAAGAACAGGGCATCGTAGCCGGCGAACTTCAGGAAAGCACCAAAATAACCACCAGAATTGGCATCACCCCAGCCCCCGGTCAGCGGTGATTTCCCCACCACGGTATACCTTGTACCCGAAAGTGCCGGGGTACCAGTAAATGGGCCAGTAAGGATGCCCAGGGTATTATTCGCTCCCAGTGCGTCAATACCAGCCTTTTGTCGACTGAAGAGTATTCTGGCGCCGATGCCATAGCCCCCAATGAACTGGCGGCAAAGTTTTTCGTCGAGCGCCTCATCCTTTAGTTCATTTTTGGAAAGGTCCGCAAATAAAACCTTTCCCATATATCCTCGTGCCATACTTTACCTCCTTACTGTCTTATTCTTAATTCATAGTTCCCCGATTTTATCGGGATTGCTCACTTCACCTCGAATAAACAAATCCAAATACCAAAATCCAAATGACAATTCAAATCCAAATGATTAAATGCCAAAACTACTTCTTCACTTCAATCCCCCCCGAAAGTAGGGGCTCTCTCCTTCAATCTCCCCCTTAAAGTAAGGGGGATGAAAGGGGGTTATTTTCATAACTCCCCCCGCCCCTCTTATCTTAAGAGGGGTGACTTTGGGAAAGCGTTAAGAAATCCAAATACTTAAATGCCAAAACTACCTCTTTTTGTCATTGAGATTTTGGGCTTTATTTGACATTTGAGCTTTGTCATTTGTCATTATTTAGAGATGGCGCATCACATCAGTTAAGCTACAGTCCCAAATAGGCTTTCTTTACCAGTTCGTCTTGTAGAAGGTCTTTACCTTTTCCCTCTAAGACAATCTGACCGTTTTCCAGCACATATACCCGGTCGGCTGTCTCAAGGGTCTGTCGGACGTTTTGTTCAACCAGGAAGACGGTGATTCCTTCCTCACGCAGGCGCTTTATGACCTCGAGAACCTCCGATAGTAATCTCGGTGCCAGACCGTACGATGGCTCATCAAACATGCATAGTCTCGGGTTGGACATTAAGCCCCGGCCTATGGCTACCATTTGCCCTTCGCCGCCGCTTAATTTTTTAGCTGATTGCCCCGCTCTTTCTTTTAGCACTGGGAAAACTTGATAAACCTGTTCAAGCGTTTCTTTCCTCCGCTTCCAGGCTTCGGAGGTATAGGCACCCATCTCCAGGTTTTCACGCACTGTCATGTCGGTAAAGAGCTTTCTGCCCTCGGGTATCTGACAAATACCCAGCTTCATAATCTTATGAGGTACTAGCCTGTCTATTCTCTTGCCGAGAAACTCCACACTACCCGAAGCTGGGCGTAGCAAACCGGATATAGTATTAAGCAGCGTTGTTTTACCGGCGCCATTAGTGCCCACTAAAGCGACTATTTCTTTCTCATCAACTCTTAGAGAAACGTCTCGTAAGGCTTGAGACTTGCCATAGAAAACATCCAGGTTACTAACTTGCAGCACGAGTCTCCTCCCCTAGGTATATCTCGATAACTGTCTCACTGGCGGCAATTTCCTGTGGTGTCCCCTCGGCAATCTTCTCACCATGATGGAGCACCATAATCCGCCCGCATATGCCCATGATAGCCTTCATGACATGCTCAACCATAAAAATGGTAATCCCTTTATCCCTAATCTTTGTTACCAGCTCCATAGCCTCGCCTACCTCTGCGGGGTTTAGACCGGCCATCAGTTCATCAAGCAACAACAGTTCCGGCTTGGTGGCTAGTGCCCTGGCTACTTCAACCCGCTTCTGGTTGGCTAGGGTCAAGTCCTTAACTGGAGTCGCTCTCATTGCCGATAGCCCCACAAACTCCAGTGCCTGGCTAACTTCTCTGGCTGCATCTTCCGCTGGTACACGGTTTGGGCTCCCGAAAAACGACCCCACTAACACATTCTGAAAAACCAACATATTGCTGAAAACTTTAGTCTCTTGAAACGTCCTGCCTACCCCCCTCTGGCAGATTTGATGGGGCTTTAAGCCGTTGAGCTTTTGATCTTTAAATCTTATTTCCCCTGAGCTAAGAGGCAGAGCCCCCGATATTAAATTAAACAGCGTTGTCTTACCAGCTCCATTGGGACCAATCAGACCTAAAATTTCGCCCTGGTCAACGTAGAAGTCAACCTTGGATACCGCGGCTAACCCCCCAAAATATTTACTTACGCCTTGCCCTTCAAGTATTCGCATGTTGATTTGCTTGGCCTCCTTTCCGCAACTTCGCTATCACACCCCCCAGCTTATTCTGCAACATTGGTACGAGACCCACTATTCCATTGGGCAGGAATAAGATAACCACCACTAATATAATACCAAAACCGAGCATAAAATAGTCGTATAATTGGGCTCTAAGAGTTTTTGCTAAATAGCCAAACACAGCGGCACCTATTACCGGGCCATAAAGCTGTCCCATGCCGCCAAAGACAGCCATCAAGATTGGCATGAAAGAATAAAATAAACTGAAGGCAATACGATTGTCAATATATATAAGAGCAGGCGCCGTGACTACCCCGGCTGCCCCCATAAACAGGGCGCTGATGGCAAAGCCGAGAACCTTCACCCTAGTGGTATTGATGCCCATGTGTGCCGCAGCTTCTTCGTTCCCACCGATGCTCAGCAGGGCCAGGCCCAATCTGGAGCGCCTGATAAAATAAATGGCGATCACAGTCACCACTGCAAGGCCGAACATTGTGTAAAGAAGCGTTGCGCGAGGTTGCGGCATGATATCTATACCACGCGTTTGCCCTACTTGGCTCGCTACGTAGTAGACCATCTCGCTCAGGAACACAACGAGTCCGAACGTGAAGATAGTAAAATATATGCCTTTCAGCCTTAGAGTGACCAGACCAACCAGAAGGGCAAATGCAAAGGACACGAGACCTCCAACAAATATGATAACGTAGAAGGGCAAATAATCCTGCGCCAGGGCTATAGTATATACGCCGATACCGAAAAATGCCGCTGGCGCTAATGACATGTAACCAGTGGAACCGGAAAACATAGCCCAGCTTACTGCCAGGATAATATACATAAGCATGCTGGTCAACACGCGGATATCAAATGCCCTAGCATACAGGGGAAAGGTGGCCACGAAGACTGAGAGCAGAACGAAAAGTCCCACCAACAATAACTTTCTATTTCCAAATAATCTGGCTATTGTATCCAATTTCCTTTACTTCTTCCCTAAAATACCTGTCGGTCTCACGAGCAGCAGGAGCAAGAGTATTGCGTAATAAACAGGCACGGTAAGAACCGGCTGCCATAAGCCGAGAACCAAGAAGGAAACAACACCAATTATGATTCCGGCAATAAAACTACCCGTGACACTGCCCAGTCCTCCCAGAACGACCACAATGAGGGCGATCACGGTATTTCCGAAGCCCATAGCTGAGCTAGGTGCGGAAATCATGGCTGTCAGTGAGCCGGCAATGCCAGCCAGTAAGGCACCAAGTCCGAAAGAAAAAGCCAGAATTATGTTGGTATTTACCCCCATCAGCCCCGCCGTTGAGGGGTCTTCAGCTGTTGCCCTGATCGCTCTTCCCATGCGGGAACGGCTCAAAAAGAGATAAACAGCCACGCCCATGGCTACTGCAATTGCAAAGGCTACAATCTGGTTGAGGAAAAGCGTCATCCCTGCAAACATCACTTTATCGGATAAATAATAGCATGGCAGTCGCAAGCTACCCCATTGTATCTGGGCTAGGTACTTGATGATGTACATGAGACCAAAGGCGGCTAACAAAGCGCTCCCTTCGAAGACAGCCGGTGATGGTGACCTAGCTTTGAGGCTTCTGAACAGAGTTAGTTGAAGCACAAAACCGAGGGCAAACATAAGAGGACCAGTAATAGCCGCTGCCACCAGCGGATTAATCCCAATGGTAGATAGCGAATAGGTGATCAAAGCCGCCAGCATAACAAATTCGCCATGAGTGATGTTTAGCACTCGGGCAACACCATACTGCAGAGTTAAGCCCATAGCCAGCAAGCCATATATGCCGCCCGCTAATATGCCATAAATGATTAGCTGTGGAACCATCTCAATTATAACGCTAATTTCGTATACTTATTGTCTTTGTTTACCGCACACAAGGGCAGGCTGTCTAGAGAAGATACCCCGGGGATTCCCCCATCATCCTTCTAGACAGCCCGCCTTCTATTCTCGACTCCTCGCCTTCTATTCAGAGTCTTAGTCGTTGATGATCCAGCCCCACTGGTCCGTCATGGGGTATCTGATATCTGCGGTAGCAAAGTGGTTAGGCAGCTCATTCGTAATTCCCGAATAGCCCACCACCTCCATGGCGGCGTTTTGCCACTGGCCAATCTCCCCAGTGTGGCACTTGTAGTCTATGATTCCACCACCAAAGCCATCTCCCCATACTGTGTACCAGGTATCACCGAAGACCGTTTGAGCCGGATTTGAAGGTGAATACTCGGCAAGAGCATTTCTTATGGCAACTGAGTCAAGGTCTCCAACTTCCTCTACAGCATACTTCCACATCTCTGCTGATGCCACGTAGCAAGGATAGCCCCAGTAGTCGAGGAGCAGTGCGCCAGGCAGGGGAATGAGACAGTCGCCGGCCGCCACGTCTGCATCTAGCTGGGCCATCATGGCATTGTACATGTCAGCCATTGACATCGTGGGCGTGCCAACCGACACTTCTGTCTCCGAAGTGGCGACGGCGAAACACATTATTCCTTCCACTAGGCTTGCGTCTCCCGGAGGTGTCACGATATCTTGCTCTGCATCTCCGAACGAATATGCGTAGTACCCGAAGTTGGCGCCCGGTCCGAATACGATAGCCGGCGGGTTAAAGTTGTTGTCTATAGACGCTTGAGTAAGGGGTTCGACAAGCCAGGGATAGCAAAAACCACAGAAGATATCATAGTTCGGATTCGCCGGGTCCCCCAGAGCAGTTATAGCATTCTGAATTATCGTGTCTGCCTGTGTCTTATCTATATTATAAGGAATTCCAATCTCGGCAACGACGTTCTCCGCACCGAATACCTCCTTGAATGCGCCGCGATATTCGTAGCCGTGCGTGTCATTAATATAAACTACATATGCCTTCGGGTCATCTACCTCTGCGTTCATTATGCCAGACAGAACTGGCATCTCGTACCAGTTGGCAAAGCTCAGACTGAGCCACACATAGGGCCAGTCATCTAACATATCCTCCCAAACCATTTCACTAGCGCCACCCTCAAGACCGAACAGCAGGACCCCATTCGCATTGCAGACAGGGCCTTGAGAGTAAATAGGAGCCGTGCCCGGGCCGCCCCATATGAAGTCGGCCCCTTCATCTATCAGCGCTTCCGTCACGTCTCCTATGTCCCATTCGGCAAGGCTGAAATCCCTTACTACCATATCCACCGGCACATAACTGGTGTATCCCGCTGTGTCATATGCGCTCAGATGGATGCCGGGGTCATCCCATAGTTCATCGTAATACCTGTAAACTGGTCCGCCTGCACACCAGTCAAAAAAGGCTAGGTCTTCATCTACGTCTCTAGCCAGACCAATTACGATGCTTTCTGGCTCCTCCGGCGGCAGCTCTTCGCCCCCACAGCCGATGAGGCCCACGCTCAAACCTAGCACAACCGCTAATGAGATAAAAAGTATTTTTTTCACTGTTTTTCCTCCTTTCTCAAAGTTTTCAAAACTACATCACATCTTTTGGTCATCAAACCATACACCTACCTCCTTTTATTCATAATTCGGTTCCGCTACCTTACATAAGCTTTTCGTCGTAAAACTGCGCCTCATCACCTCCTTTCATTTATCTTATCTTTATCATATGCTACTTATGTTAAAATCCCGTTAATTTAAGTATATGGTACACTGATTTTCCATTCAATTTTGGGCACTGCTGGTTATTTTATAAGAGCTCAGGTTTTATGCTCTCATAATCTAAGTGTATTCCCTCCCCCCACGAATGAAAGGACCCTAATGAACTCAGCATTTTCTTTGCCTTTATGCTGACCTTATGCTAATTTGGAGTTTAATAGTGTGCATGACATTGAAATTTTCGACGCACGCTGGTATTATACAGTTATATATATAAGCTGTCAATACCTTATACGAAGTATCTAGCGGATTTTACTATCTATAAAGTTTTATATGAGGCAAATGCGTAAACTAGATCATAATTCTTATGAACCAAGTTATGCTCAGTTGGTGCGAATTCTGCAAGAGCAGATTGCAATGGGGAGACTACGGCCTGGAGATCGACTGCCCTCTGAATCCCAGCTCTGTGAGTATCACGGTGTTAGCCGCATGACAATACGCCGAGCAATCAACATTCTCATCGAACAGGGCGTAGTAATCACTAAACAGGGGCAGGGCACCTTCATTAAGCCTATGCAATTTTGGGCTGCCACCTTCAACCTTGGTCAATTACAGAATCTACTTTCTGATGAGAGAGGGATAAGGATTAAGATACTGGAGGCTTCGATCAATTTAGCCAGAGGAAGAGTCACGCGTAAGATGGCTATAAAAAGAGGACAACGCATACTTTTCATTCGCCGACTGATATTATCACAGGATAAACCAATCATGTATCATCGGGAATATCTTGTATATGACCCGTCACGACCCATAGTTGAATCCGAATTAGAAGTAACTTCGCTCAGGGGCCTATTTGAGGGAACAGGTAACTCCTTTATAAAACGCAGCATGCTTTCTATAGAGGCGACGGTATTGAAAACAGGAGAAGCTCAGCTGCTACAAGTACCAGTTGCTACTGCCGCTTTCAATCTAGAACACCTATTTTACGATTTTGAAGATCGACCGGTTAGCTGGGGGTGGTTTATCTGCCCCGGAATCAACTTACGTTTTACAACGATAGTCGGAGCTCATAATAAGGAGTTGTGTAAGGTATGAGTAGAATGAAAACACAGTCTCAGCTGATATCAGCCATCGCTAATCTAAATGAAAAATTAGCTCTGAACTTGATCCGAGAGCGGCTAGCTGAAAATGACGATCCGCTAACCCTCATCGCAGATTGCCAGAAGGGTCTGCGGCGGGTGGGTGAACGCTATGCTCAGCATAAATACTATCTATCTGGCCTGATTATGGGAGGGGAAATCTTTTACGAGGTTATGGAATTAATCCGGCCAGCTATGGAAAGTCGCATTTCGGGTACTAGTTCCGGTAAGATATTGCTGGGTACTGTAGAAAGCGATATACATGATTTAGGCAAGAACATCTTTAAATTATTGCTG
>JGI24025J20009_10003410_pt1 | contig 10859 bp, 11 predicted proteins | sample Cruoilmetagenom3_FD_20009 | JGI IMG/M metagenome (IMG submission 20009) | reverse complement strand
AGCCCAGGCCCTTCAGGTGGACCAAGAGCGCCGAAAACATCCTCACCCGCGAACGCCGCGCGCTCAACGCTCTCGATGAAATCAGGGGAAACAGGTAACATGTGTCAGACTTGGAACACTAGCGCCGTGAGCCGGTCCAACGGGCTCTCTTCTGAATCTGGCGCTCGTGAGGAATTATTCCTGAGGCTTCTCCAGGTTATTCCCAAAAGAAAAGGGAAGGGAGGAAGAGTCGCCCCTCGGCACTGTTGCGATCCTGCCGCCCGCGCCGCCGCCCGGGTCCGGTGGTCTCAGACGGGCACGACGGCGGTCACTTCGACCTCGACCTTGAATTCCTCGCGGGTGAAGCCGGTTACGATCAGCAGTGTCGAGCAGGGCTTGACCGCAACCTCCGCGAGCCAGGCGTCGCGCACGGCCATATAGGCGGGGAAATCCTCGCGCGCCGTCACGAAGGCGCTCACGCGCACGACGGTGTCGCGCCCGGCGCCCGCCTCCTGAAGGATCGCGTCGATATTGGCGAAACACTGGTGCGCCTGTTCCTTAACGTCTTCGGGGCAGCTGCCGTCGGGCGCCAGTCCGAGTTGTCCCGAGGTCACGATGATCCGTTTGGCAGGCGCGCTCGCGATACCGTGGTTATACGCCCCGAAAGGGCGCGCGATGGAGGACGGGGTGAGGGGGTCATGCATGGTCAGCTCTGCCTATGAGATTCGCGTTTCGTCGCTTACGTGATGTCACTTTCACGCGGCCCGCGCCCGTTCAAGCCGCGCAGCCCCATATTGCGGGCAATATCGGGTCGGGCGCCGCCATAAGTTGCACAGTTCTGCGGCGAATTGATTGAATCTGCCCGCATTTTCATCAATGTCCGTGAGCACGAAGAAACTTGTGCCTCTAGAAAGTGCGTTCACCCCGCTTTCCCCTCTAATCAGGTCTTCGTAATTTTCCCACGGAGATGCTTCATGACGACAAAACGAATTCTTGCGGGACTGATGCTTGCCGCCACCACGTCGAGCACGGCCCTCGCCGCAGATCTCACCCCGGTGTCCTTCGGCACCAACTGGCTGGCCCAAGCGGAGCATGGCGGGTTCTATCAATCCGTGGCCGACGGCACCTATGCCGAATGCGGCCTCGACGTCACCGTGGTGCCGGGCGGCCCGCAGGTGAACAACCGCGCGCTGATGCTGACGGGCAAGATCGACTACCATATGGGCGGCGATCTGCTTCAGGCCTTCAATGCCGCCAAAGAGGGCATCCCGGTCGTCGCGGTCGCCGCGACGTTCCAGAAACACCCGCAGGTGATCATCGCCCACCCGGGCAAGGCCAAGACCTTTGCCGATCTCAGGGATCTGACGCTGCTGATCGGCGACAACGGGTTCACCTCCTACTATCAGTGGATGATCGCGGCCTACGGGTTCACCGTCGAGCAGCGCCAGCCCTACACGTTCAACCCGGCGCCGTTCCTGGCCGATGAGAACAAGGCGATGCAGGGCTACCTGTCCTCCGAGCCTTACGTGATCGAGACCGAGGGCGGCTTCACCCCGGACGTCTTCCTGATCGCGGACGCGGGCTATTCGACCTACGCCACCACGATCGAGACCATGGCCGGCACCATCGCCAAGAAGCCCGAGCAGGTGAAATGCTTCGTCGAGGGCTCGGCCAAGGGCTGGTACAACTACCTCTACGGCGACAACTCGGCCGCCAACGCCCTGATCCTGCGCGACAACCCGGACATGACGCAGGACAAGACCGACTATGCCATCGGTAAGATGAAATCCGAGGGCATCGTGGACAGCGGCGACGCGCTGGAGCTGGGCATCGGCGCGATGACCGACGAGAAGATCAAGGATTTCTACGACAAGATGGTGGACGCAGGCGTGATCGGGGCCGGTATCGACTATTCCGCCGCCTACACGACCGAGTTCGTGAACAAGAAGGTCGGCATGGAGCTGAAATAACTCCGTCACGATGATACTTGCGGGGGCGGTCAACGCCCCCGTTTCCCTCGACCGAAAGGCACACATGACCCTCCCCACCTCCATCCTCCCTATGGGCCAGCGCGAAAAGCTTCTGGATATGTCCAATGTGGACAAAGTCTTCAACGGCAATGTCCTGGCCCTCAAAGACATGAACCTGACCGTCAATCAGGGCGATTTCATTTCGCTGCTCGGGCCATCGGGCTGTGGCAAGTCCACGGCGCTGCGGCTGATTTCCGCGCTGATGCGTCCGACCTCCGGGCAGATCACCTGGGAGGGCGGGATGAACTCGGGCGATCTGGGCGTGGTGTTTCAGGAACCGACGCTGATGCCTTGGGCGACGGTCGAACAGAATGTCTGGCTGCCCTTCCGGCTGCGCGGCAAGTCGCTGCGGGCGGTGCAGGACGAGATCATGTGGGCGCTGAATATGGTGGGGCTGGAGAAATTCCAGCGGTCCTACCCGCGCGAGCTGTCCGGCGGAATGAAGATGCGTGTCTCGATCGCCCGCGCGCTGGTCACCGAGCCGCGCCTGATCCTGATGGACGAACCCTTCGCGGCGCTGGACGAGATCACTCGGCACAAGCTGAACAACGATCTTCTGGAACTGCGCAAAAAGCTGAAATGCACGGTGATTTTCGTCACCCACTCGGTGTTCGAGAGCGTGTTCCTGTCTGACCGCATCGTCGTCATGGCGGCGCGTCCGGGGCGGGTGTCCTCCGAGGTCACCGTGGACGCGCCCTATCCGCGCACCGACGAATTCCGCACCTCCGCCGAGTATGCCGAGCTGTGCCGCAAGGCCTCTGACGCGCTGCACGGCGCGATGAACGAACATGGAGAGAGGGCCTCGGCATGAGCGCGACCGACATGAACATTGCCCCCGTCGTGGACGAGGAAGAGCTGCGTTACGCCCGCGCCCAGAAGCGCGAGAAGATCGGCAAATGGGTGCTGCCCGTTCTGGTCATCGCGCTGGCGATCTTCCTGTGGGACCGCGTCGTGGTGTGGAATGAGATCCCGCATTACATCCTGCCCGGGCCGGGTCTGGTGATCAAAACCCTGTTTCAGGACTGGGGCATGCTGTCCTCGGCGCTCCTGGTCACGGTGAAGATCACGCTGGCGGCGCTGGCGGTGGCGGTGATCGGCGGCGTCGGGCTTGCGATCCTCTTCACCCAATCGCGCTATTTCGAGATGTCGTTCTACCCCTTCGCGGTGATCCTGCAGGTGACGCCGGTGGTCTCGATCGCGCCGCTGATCTTCATCTATGTGGACAACCGTCTGGCGGGGCTTCTGCTGTGTGCCTGGATCGTGGCCTTTTTCCCGATCCTGTCGAACACCACGCTTGGCCTCAACTCAACCGACCACAACCTGCGCGACCTCTACAAGATCTACGGCGCGACCCGCAGGCAGCGCCTGCGCTACCTGCAGCTGCCGACCGCTCTGCCCTATTTCCTCGGCGGGCTGCGCATCGCCGGCGGCCTGTCCCTGATCGGGGCGGTCGTGGCCGAATATGTCGCCGGGACCGGCGGCATCGGCTCCGGCCTTGCCTTCCGCATTCTCGAAGCCGGCTACCGGCTGAACATTCCGCGCATGTTCGCGGCCCTGATCCTGATCGCCGCCACCGGGGTGGTGATCTTTACTGCAGCCTCGCTTCTCAGCCACCTCCTGCTTCACAAATGGCACGAGAGCGCGATCAAACGGGAGAATTAATGGAGTTTTGCGTTTTGCCCAGCGGCGTGAAGACACTTCAGAATGTCACAGTTCCTGCCTGCCTACTCGGCCTTGACGGGGACCTCATCAAAACAGACCTGACGATCAGAGACGGTAAGATCACGCAAACGGACGCTGGTGCTTCAGCCGAAACCGTGCCCCCTGCCGTCATCGACATGAAGGAAGCCATGGTGTTCCCGGCTTTCGTCGACATGCATACGCATCTGGACAAGGGGCATATCTGGCCCCGCGCGGCGAACCCCGACGGCTCTTTCCTCGGGGCACTGGAGACCGTGCGGGCCGATCACGTCAACTGGACGGCCCCGGATGTGGAGGCGCGGATGGATTTCGCGTTGCGCTGCGCCTATGCGTACGGCACCCGCGCGATCCGCACCCACATCGATAGTCTCGACAATCTGGCCGCGTCGTCCTTCGGCGTCGTTGCCAGGATGCAGGAAAAATGGAAGGGCAAGATCGAGCTGCAGGCCTCCTGCCTCGTGGCCATCGACCGGATCTTCAAGGATCAGGGCGATTTCCCCGCGATTGCCAAGATCGTCGCGGAGAGCGGCAACGTGCTGGGTTCGGTCACCTATCCGGTGCCGGATCTGAAAGAGCGTCTGCTCGACTTCTTCCACTTCGCGATGCTGTACGATCTGGACGTGGATTTCCACGTCGACGAGACGGACGACCCGACCTCGGACACCCTGCGCACCATCGCCGAGACGGTGCTTGAGCTGGGGTTCAGCAACACCGTCACGGTGGGCCATTGCTGTTCGATATCGGTGATGCCCGAAGAGGCCGCCGACGAGGTCATCGCGCTGGTCGCGAAGGTCGGCCTCAACGTCGTCTCGCTGCCGATGTGCAACATGTATCTGCAGGACCGCTACAAGGGACGCACCCCGCGCTGGCGCGGCGTCACCATGGCGCATGAGCTCAAGGCGGCGGGCGTCAACGTCTCCTTTGCCTCGGACAACACCCGCGATCCATTCTACGCCTATGGCGACCTCGACATGATCGAGGTAATGCGTGAGGCGACGCGGATCTGCCATCTCGACCACACCGACCAGCCCTGGGTGCAGGCCTTCCTCGCCAACCCGGCTGCGGCCTGTGGCTTCGACACCCCGACTTTGACGGAGGGCGCCCCCGCCGATCTCGTCATCTGTAACGCGCGCAACTGGACGGAGCTTTTCGCCCGCCCTCAGGCAGACCGGATCGTGCTGCGGGACGGGGATCCCATCGACCGCACCCTGCCGTCATATTCTGAACTTGATGCAATCGTGAGCTAAGCCATGAAACCGAATGTCGCTGCCGCCAAGGCCGAACTGTCCCATCTCGATATGGACGAAAGCCCCGCAACCATCCGCAACAAGAGCCGCGATTTCTTCTGGTATTCGCCGGTTCTGAAGGCCGAGATGGACCATCTGGAAGCCGATTTCGTCGTCAATCCGAAGTCGGAGGACGAAATCATCGAGGTCCTCAAAGCCTGTTACAAACACGACGTGCCCGTCACCATGCGCGGCGGCGGCACCGGCAACTACGGCCAGGCGATGCCGCTGGCCGGCGGCTGCGTGATGCATGTGACCGGCATGAACAAGATCAAGGAAATCGGGCTGGGCTATGTCGTGGCCGAGCCGGGGATCATCATCAAGGAGCTCGACACCGAGCTGAAAGAGAAAAGCGGTCAGGAACTGCGCATGGTCCCGTCGACCTATTCGCAGGCCTCCCTGGGCGGGTTCATCGCAGGCGGCTCCGGTGGCGTGGGCTCGGCGAACTGGGGCGCGCTGCGCGATCTGGGCAACATCAATCGCCTGCGCGTCGTCACCATGGAGGAAGAGCCGCGGGTGCTGGACTTCACCGGCGAGGAGCTGCACCGCGTGTCCCACGCCTATGGCACCAACGGCATCATCACCGAGATCGAAATGCCGCTGGCCCCCGCCTATGACTGGGTGGACTTGTTCGTGCGTTTCGACACCTTCCGGGCCGCGACCGAATTCGCCGGTGCCCTGGCCGCCGAGCCGGGCATCCTGATCAAGCTGGCCTCGGTCTATGCCGCCCCCATCGCGCATAAGTATTTCCAGCGCGTCAAAGCCCATGTGAGCGAGAGCGACCACCTCTGCGGCGTCATGGTCGCGCCCCATTCCATGGATGGGTTCAAGACCCTGCTGGACCGGTTCGACGAGGGCGAGGTCATCTATCGCTCCGACGACGTCAAATGGGATCGCCACCCGGGTCCGGTGTTCGAGTACGGCTGGAACCACACCACCCTGCGCGCGCTGAAATTCGAGAAGGATCTGACCTATCTTCAGGTCCGCTACGGCGATGATATCGAAAAGATCATGGAAGCCTACGAAACCTTCTCGAACGATCTCTACATGCACCTCGAAGTGATGCGCGAGGGCGCCGGGCTGTCCTTCGCCGGTCTTCCGATCGTCAAGCCGCTGGACAAGGCCGGGCTCGACAAGCTGGTCGCCGCGCATGAAAAGATGGGCTGCCTGATCTTCAACCCGCATCGCTACACCCTGGAAGAGGGCGGGCGGCAGGCGGCGGACCAGCGCCAGCTTGATTTCAAGCGCGAGGCGGACCCGAAAGGCCTGCTCAACCCCGGCAAGATGATCACCTGGGACGAGCCCGATTTCGACTATTCGGACATGTATTCCTATGCGGGGATCCTGCCGAAACCGGAGGCTGCGGAATGAGTGCGGCGGCCAGCAAAGGCCGCGTGCTCGTGCTCTACGCCCACCCATGCCCCGAAAGCTTCAACGCGGCGGTGCATGAGGTGGTCGTGGACACCCTCGCCAGGGGCGGCTGGGAGGTCGACGATTGCGACCTCAATGCCGAAGGGTTCTTTCCCGTCCTGACCGAGGTCGAGCGGCGCGGCTATCACGACCAGCCGGAGAATATCGAGGCGGTGCGGCCCTATGTCGAGCGGGTACAGGCCGCCGATGCCATCGTTATGGTGTTTCCGGTCTGGAACTTCGGCTATCCGGCGATCCTCAAGGGGTTTCTCGACCGGGTCTTCCTGCCGGGGGTGAGCTTCAAGCTGGTGGAGGGCAAGGTCCGTCCGGGCCTGACCAACATCAAGAAACTCTATGCCTGCACCACCTACGGGGGCACCCGCTGGCGCGCCATCCAGAACGCCGATCCGCCGCGCAAATGCGTGACCCGGGCGGTGTGGTACGCCTGTGGCATGCCGGCAAAGAAATACATCGCGCTCTATGACATGAACCGCAACACCGAGGCCAAGCTGAAGGCGCATCTGGAGCGCGTTCGCCGGGAAATGGAAGCATTCTGAGCCATGCGCGCTTTGGTTATCTATTGCCACCCTCGGGGGGGCTCATTCAACGCGGCGATCCGCGATGTGGTGGTGGCGCGGCTGGAGGCCGCCGGTGTCGAATACCGTCTGCGCGATCTCTATGCCGAAGGGTTCGATCCGGTGCTGTCGTCCCATGAGCATGAAATCTATGAGCGGGTCCCGGACAACCGGGCCTCGGTCGAACGGGACACCGCCGATCTTGAATGGTGCGACAGCCTGATCTTTGTTTACCCGACCTGGTGGTACGGGCTGCCGGCAATGCTCAAGGGGTATCTGGACCGTGTTTTGGTGCCCGGCCTGTCCTTCATCATGCCCGAGACGGTGGGCGGCGACATCAAGCCGGGGCTGACCCATATCAGGAAGCTCGGCGTTTTCACCACATGCGGCGCGTCGCGCTGGCTGACGTTTTTCGTGGGCGCGCCTGGCAAGCGCACGCTGCTTCGCGGCCTGCGGGTGATCCTCGCCAAACGCTGCAAGACCGCCTTTGCCGCCCATTACCTGATGGACAGCTCCACCCCCGAAAGCCGCGCCCGCCATCTTGAGATCGTTGCAAAGCGTCTCGACAAGCTCATTCACGCGACCGCTTGAAGGAGGCCGGTATGGATATCCCCGTTCTCGACTGGCAACGGTTCGCCTCCGGCGACGATCCTGCGGGCTTCGCGGTCGATCTGGGCAAGGCCTGCCGGGAGACCGGGTTCTTCCTGCTCTCCGGTCATGGCATCCCGCAGGCGCTGATCGACGAGGTCCTGGCGAAGGGGGACGCCTTTTTTGCGCTGCCGGACAGCGACAAGGACAAGGTGTCGATCGCCAACAACCCGCATAACCGCGGCTGGGCTCGACAGGGCAGCGAGGCGCTGGATGAAAAATCCGGCGTGATGGACCGTAAGGAGGCGTTCAACGTCGGTTTCGACCTCGCCGCGGACGATCCTCGCGTTCTGGCGGGCGAGCCGTTTCGCGGCCTCAACGTCTGGCCCGATCTCGACGGATTTTCGGAGGTGTTGCTGGACTATTACGACCGGGTTCTCGCGCTAGGCCGGGCGCTTCACCGCGCCTTCGAGGTGGATGTGGAGCTGCCGGAGGGATATTTCGCCCCGCATTTCACCGAGCCGATGGCCACCCTGCGCCTGCTGTCCTATCCCGCCGCGCCCGACGGCGAGGGGATCGGGGCGGGGGCGCATAGCGATTATGGCTCTGTCACGCTGTTGATGACCGATGGCGTTGGCGGCCTTCAGGTCCGGCCTGTGGGCGGCGACTGGATCGACGTGCCGCATGTTCCCGGCGCCTACGTCGTCAATATCGGCGACTGCCTTATGCGCTGGTCGAACGACATCTACATCTCGACGCCCCACCGCGTCCTGCCGCCCAAGGCGGCGCGGCGCTCGATCGCCTTCTTCCTCGACCCCAACCCTGACAGCGTGATCGCCGCGCTGCCCGGCACCGGCGAGGCGAAATACCCCCCTGTCACCGGCGCGGATTACCTGCGCTCGCGGCTTGATGCGACATATAAACTGGAGAAGACAACATGAGACGGCTTGATTGGGCAGAGTATCGCACCACCGAATTCGCAGGGCTGGATCCCGAAAAGACGATCGTGATCCTTCCCACCGCGGCGGTGGAACAGCACGGGCCGCATCTGCCCGTCGGCGTGGACACCTATATCAACGAGGGCATGCTGGCAGAACTGCGCGCCACCTGTCCCGACGATCTGGATATCCTGATCCTGCCGGTTCAGGCGGTGGGCAAGTCCAACGAGCATATCCACGCGCGGGGCACTCTGACCTATACGGCGGCAACCGCGCTGGAGGCCTGGACCGAGATCGGCCTGTCCGTCGCCCGGGCGGGCCTCAAGAAGATGGTGATCGTCAACTCGCATGGCGGCAACCTTGACCTGATCTCCATCCTCGGACGCGAGCTGCGGGTGCAGGCGGGGATGATGGTGGTCAAATGCCAATGGGGCAATTTCGGCAAGCCCGAGGGCATGTATTCGGCGCAGGAAAGCACCTTTGGCATCCATGGCGGCGATCTGGAGACCTCGCTGATGCTGCACTTCAAGCCGAACCTCGTGGATATGTCAAAGGCCGAGGATTTCCGCTCCACCGCCGAAACCGCGCCGATCCCGCCCACTGGGCCGATCAACCTGGCCTGGGCGTCGAAAGACCTCAATCCCGCCGGCACCGTGGGCGAGGCGCATCTGGCCACGGCCGAAAAGGGCCAGGCGACCTGCGCCCATCAGGTGGCGGGTTTCATCGACATGCTGCGAGAGCTGCGCGACCTGCCGACAGAGGGCTATGCACGTACCATCCCCGACTAAGGGGCGCGACCACCACGATGCCGCCTCCGCCCGCCGTGTCGGAGGTGGCCCCAACCGGAGTTTCAACCGGAGTAGAAGCTGTCAGCGCCTCACCGCGTGGGTCATTGCTCCCCTTTCTCTCAAGGAGACCAAGTCATGACGACAGAAAAACCCTACGACCTCGCCGAGCTGAACAAGGAAGCAGGCATCGGCGACTATGGCGTGGAGATCGACCGCGATATCCCGCAGATTGACATGTCGGACTATTTCAATCGCAAGGAGGAGATCGCCGAGGCCCTGTGGAACGCGGCGACCGGCATCGGATTTTTCCAGCTGATCAACCACGGCATCCCGCAGACCCTGATCGACGAAGCCTTCGACATGTCCGCCCGTTTCTTCGATCTGCCGACCGAGGTGAAGGCGAAATACCCGCTGCGCCCCGGCACCAACGCGGGGTGGGAATATATGGCGCAGGTGCGTCCCTCGACCGGGACGGCGGATCGCAAGGAAAGCTATCAGATCACCCTGCCGCGGATGCGCGAACTCTGGCCCACCGGCGCGGAAATCAACGGGTTCAAGGAAACCCAGCTGGCCTTCGAGCGGCACAACTGGGCGCTGGCCATGAAGGTGCTCGACTGCTTCGCGGGCCGTCTGGATTTCGGCCCGGGCTTTTTCACCGAGGGGCATGATCCCGACACGCCGGAATACCAGTCGACCCTGCGTCTGATCCATTACCTCGGCATGGAGGACGCCAAGCCCGAGGATTTCAAATTCTGGCGGGCGGGCGCGCATACCGATTTCGACTGTCTCACGCTGTTGCATCAGAAGGAGGGGCAGGGCGGGCTGCAGGTCTGTCCCGGCAAGGACAGCCAGGGCCGGGCCATCGCCTGGACGGATGTGCCGCCGATCGGGGGCGTTGTCACCTGCAACATCGGCGACATGCTGATGCGCTGGTCCGACGACAAGCTGTTGTCCAACCTGCACCGCGTCCGGATGCCCAAACCTGAGGAGTATCTCGGATCGCGCTACTCCATCGCCTATTTCGCCCAAGCCAATATGGACACGGTCCTTGCCGGCCCGGAAGGCAAATACGAGCCGATGACAGCCCATGACTACATCCAGATGCGGCTTGGCGCGAATTTCGCAAAGACGTGACAAGGCGGACGCGGGGCAAGATCCCTTGGCCCGCCGTTAATTTCCGCTTTCCGGTCGGCCCGTGCGACCCCCGGATGCAGCCAATCAGCCCGTCCTGCGCCCGGAGTTCAATCCTGTCGCGCATCTCCTGGTGGCTGCATGGTTCGAGATGATTGTACAAAAAACGGCGGAAATGGTGCAGTATTCTGCCCCTGCATGCCTTTTCCCGACGCCTGTATCGAAGACGTCAACTTCGCCGCCAGCCGCGGCTTGGATCGCCGCAATATCCTGTCACTCGCCCAGGGAGACTGGATCAAGGCCAGCGAACAGATCATCCTCACCGGGCAGACAGGAACCGGCAAGACATGGCTGGCCTGTGCTTTTGGGCATCAGGCTGCAAGGCTCGATTACTCCGTGCTCTATGTCAGAATGCCACGGCTGTTCGAGGATA
>JGI24025J20009_10003409_pt1 | contig 10859 bp, 11 predicted proteins | sample Cruoilmetagenom3_FD_20009 | JGI IMG/M metagenome (IMG submission 20009) | reverse complement strand
GATGGAACCTATGAAGAGGGGACAGTGAATTATCTCGTTAATAAGAAGCTTCAAGAATTTGCTGATAAATGGAAAAGCTTTAAAATTGGATCAGAAGGTCCAACCAAGATCTAAATAATAAATTTTTTTTAATTTTTTATCATTTTTATTTAATAATAAGAAAAGAAATTATTATTCTCTCTGGTTTTCTTTTTTGACCACGCAGGTTCCTTCTGCTTTTACAACTAATATTGGTTCATCTAAATAATCAGCAGCACTATCGCTTATATCTTTCCTTGCCTGGATGACCTTATAAGCTTCAAATACAATATCCCTGCTGGTACCACCTATTCTTGTGATTTCTCCTCTGGCTTCAATATAGTCTCCTGCATATACAGGAGCTAAAAAATCTATCTTTTTATACCCTGCTAAAAGCCCTTCATCTCCATCATTTTCTATTAATAGTTCAGTGGCTACATCTCCAAATAACTCTAAAATCTTAGCACCACTTATCAAATTTCCTCCATAATGTGCATCTGAACTACTCATCCTGACTCTTATCATAATTTTCTCCTTCTTAATTATATTTTTAATCTTAATAACTCTCTTGCTTCATCAGGAGTTGCTATTTTTCTACCCATCTCTTTTGCAATTCTAACAATTCTCTTGACTAATTGAGTATTGCTTTCAGCTAATACTCCTTTTTTATAGTAAATATTATCTTCAAATCCAAGTCTTACATTTCCACCCAAAGCAATGGATGTAACTGAAATAGGAATATGAGTTTTACCTATTCCAGTAGCTGACCACATTGATTTTTCAGGAAGTGATTCAACAAGATACATCAAATCTTTTATTGTTCCTGAAATTCCTCCTGGAACACCCATTATCAGACCAAATTGAAAAGGTGGATCAATCAATTCTTCTTTGATAAGCTTTTTTGCATTGGCAATCATCCCAACATCAAATATCTCCATTTCTGGTTTTATTTTTAAACTTTTCATTTCTTGAGCTAAAGATATGATTAGTGATGGAGGGTTAAAAAAAACACCATCTCCAAAATTCACTGTTCCAGTAGTTAGCGATGCCATCTCCGGTTTCAATTTTAATGGAGCTCTTCTTTCCTCAGGACTCATACTGATAGCACCACCTGTTGATATCTGTATTATCAGGTTACATCTTTTTTCTATTAACTTGACCATCTCGTTGTATATTTCTGGATTTTGTGTAGATTTTCCATCTTTATCTCGAGCATGAAGATGAATTATTGATGCTCCTGCTTTATAACAATTATAAGCTTCCTCAGCTACCTCTTCTGGTGTTATTGGAAGATTCGGATTATCATTTTTAGTTACCTCAGCACCATTTGGAGCTACAGTTATTATTAATGGTTTCATAAAAATTGACTCCCTAACTATATTTTTTAAGATAAAATTTTTTTAATTCTTTGTTTTCTCTTAGAAGATTTAATGTTAATTCTGGTGCGCCTTCAACATATCCATTTCCAATTAAAAGTTTTATGTCTTTTCCCACTCCTTCCGCTCCTAATGCTGCCTTAGTGAAATCTGTTGACATGTTAAAGAAATATGCTGTTCCATTCTGCCTGGTACAAAGAATACTTGCCATTTCAGTATCAGAGATATTTATACAATTTATAACTACATCTGCTAATTTCCCTTTAGTTACTTTTATAAATTCATTAAAAATACCCAATGGTTTTGTGGCATCTCCCTGCAAGATGATATCTGCCAAATTCAATCGTTCTACATTTTCACATGATTCTTTAGAACGAGAAAGGGAAAATCAATATTCCTTCACTTTCCAATTATCTTTCCTTGCCTGCTCCAAGCAAAGCATTCCTGATTTACCACCTCCACCTAAAATAAATACCAATATCTCCTTTTTTCACTAACCTCTTTACCTGAGCTGGTGCTCCACATACATCCAGAACTGCTAAGGATAAAGATCTGGGTAGGTCAAGAGGTAATTTTGCATAAATTCCACTTTCAAACAGAATAGCTTTCCCATCAATTTCAACCTGTTCAATATCTAATTTCACCTTTTTGATTTTATTTATACTTAAAGGAGTTAATGTCAATGAAACCAAAGTTGCTATCTCATCACCTACATTAATATCTACTTTTTTAATTAAATCTGAGCCAATCTTTTCAACATTTCCAATTAACATTCCTCCAGAATTAGTAACTGGATTATGCATCTTACCTCTCGTTTTCACTATATCCAATATTGCAGAAGCTATTCTTTCTTTACTATTTTTATATTCTTTTTTTAATTGGTTAAAACTGGCTGAATCTATGTTTAAAGCCCTCACATTAATGAGTATTTCGTTATCATAAATTTCCGGTAAATTGTCAAGTTTCCAGGCAGTTTGTGGTAAGACACCTTTTGGCTCCAAAACTCTATGACTCCCAAAGGGGCACTTTTTCATTCTAAATTTCCTAATTATTTTTATTTTACGATTATAGAAATTATTTAATAACTAAATTTGAATTTCCATTTAATTTTTTATTATATAAATTTTAGTTCTTTATGATAATAATACTTCTAGATTTCTTTTTTCTCGCTTTTTAACCATTTAGGTTTTATTTCTTCATCCTTTTTTCTATAATAAGTAATCCTACCAGGCCATATACTAACACCTCTTGTTGACATAAGCTTGGTTGGACCTTGATCAGGAGCAAAAATTCTCTTAGATTCATACTGCTCTGCTTCCTTTCCTACCAACTTTTCGGGTTCTCTATATATTGATATTGCTCCTTGATAGTTTCTCAATACAACCTTTCCATCCCCTTTAGATATTAAATATTGAGGAGATACGGGAATTTTACCGCCTCCACCTGGGGCATCGATTACAAATGTGGGTATCGCTAATCCTGAAATATGACCTCTTAATGCTTCGATTATCTCAATCCCCTTATCAACTTTTGTTCTAAAATGTTCTAACCCCTCTGATAAATCACACTGATATATGTAATAAGGTCTTACCCTGACTTGCATAAGATCTAAACAGAGATTCTTCATTACAGATATATTATCATTTATACCTCTAAGTAAAACAGTCTGATTTCCAACAGGAATTCCGGAATCAACAAGTTTAGAAAGTGCATATATTGAATCATCCGTAAGTTCCTTAGGATGGTTGATATGAGTGTTGAGATAAATGGGGTGGTATTTTCTTAACATATTACAAAGTTCATCTGTTATTCTATATGGTAACGTGCAAGGAAGACGTGAGCCAATTCTTATAATCTCTACATGATCTATTTTTCTCAATTTAATTAATATTTCTTCCAGCTTTTTATCAGATATTGTTAGTGGATCACCCCCAGATAATAAAACATCTCTAATTGTAGGGGTGTTTCTAATATAGTCCAAAGCAATATCTATCTCTCTATCATCTGCTACTTTATCAGTCTTACCTGCATATCTCCTCCTCGTGCAATGTCTACAATATGACCCGCATTGATCTGTTACTAAAAAGAGAACTCTATCAGGATATCTGTGTGTGATACGAGGAACCGGGGAATCTCTATCTTCTGCTAAGGGGTCTATCATATCTGTTGGAGATGGAATCAGTTCTAAAGGTGATGGAATAGCTTGTTTTCTAACTGGACATTCTGGGTTACGTGAATCTATTAACATAGCATAATATGGAGTTATAGCCATTCTGAACTTTTTTAAGGATGCATTTATACCCTCAATTTCCTCATGGGTAAGCTCAACTATATCCATAAGTTGATCGACAGATTCGATACGATTTCGCATCTGCCACTTCCAATCCCTCCATTGTTCCATGGGTATATTCTCCCATCTTTTTATCTCTTTATAATCTCTCATACTCACCTCTATCTAAATTTTTAATTATTTACTTTTATACCGATATCAAAATATTTTTAACTCACTAAAATTTTTTAAAATCTCTAAAAAACTTTTATTATTTTTATTACCAATACAATTATAAAATATTAAATCTAATCCTTTTATCTATTTTATTTATAATTGGTATATATATTTACATCTATCAATCTTTTTTATTAAAAATAGGAAAGGAAATAAGTTTGATTGTAAAAACCCATTTCCCTAATAAATAGCCCAAATTTTTAATTATCCTTTTTTCTTGGCTAAATCGTATCCTAATTGAAGAGCTTTTTTATCCAGCTCAATTATTGCTTCGCCTTTACCTTTGAGAACATCTTTTAAACTATCTTTTAAAGTTTTTAGATTGATTATTTCATTTCTTCCAATTAATGCTCCTAATGCTACCATATTTGCTGCCATTTTATTACCAAGTTCTATGGCTTTATCAGTTGCTGCAATTTTAAATATATATACTCCTTCTGGATATTTCTCTAAATCTTTATCAACAAGTGAAGTGTTCATAATCAAGATTCCACCTTTCCTCATCTTAGGAGCAAATTTTTCTAATGAGGGGAGATTCATTGATATAACTAAATTTGGATTGTCTACTATAGGAGATGCTATTTCTTCATCTGAAATTACAACTGAGCAATTGGCAGTTCCACCTCTCATTTCAGGACCATATGATGGCATCCAGGTTACATTTTTCCCTTCCTTCATTGCAGCATATGATAACAATTGCCCTATAAGTAAAACTCCTTGTCCACCAAATCCTGCAAATATCGCTTCATACATCATTTTTCCAATCTCACTTTCCTTAAGTTTTGTTTTAAAATTAAATTTTATGTCCCATGTCAAGACCTGACCCTATTAGACTAGCTTTGTGGTATACTTTCGCAGACATTTTCAGCCAATAAAGTATACTTAAAGCTTTTATTATTTTTATTAGTTAAATTTTGTTATATTGCAAGACCTGATCCCTAAATGTCTTTAAATTTTTTTAAATGAAAAGTCTTTGACATAACTTCATCAACCCATTTTACTGAATCAACAGGTTTCATATGCCAGCCCATTGGGCATTGTGAAAGCACTTCTACCAGTGAGAATCCCTTTCCCGCTAGTTGAACATCAAATGCATGCTTTATAGCTCTTTTAGCCTTCACAACATTTTTCGGTGAACTGACACTGACTCTTTCCAGATATGCCACTCCATCTAAAGAGGATAAAAGTTCACATACCCTAAGTGGAAATCCGGCTATATTAGAATTTCTTCCATAAGGAGATGTTGTTGTTTTTTGATCCAGAACTGTTGTAGGAGCCATCTGTCCACCTGTCATTCCATATACCGCATTATTTATAAATATCACTGTTATGTTCTCTCCTCTGTTTGCTGCATGAACTATCTCTGCTGTTCCGATAGAAGCCAAATCACCATCACCTTGATATGTAAAAACAATTTTGTCAGGTTGTGCTCTTTTTATTGCAGTTGCTGCTGCAGGAGCTCTTCCATGTGGTACTTCTTGAAAATCAACATTTAAATAGTTATAAATTAAAACTGAACACCCTATAGGCGCAATGCCTATGGTTCTTTCTCTTATTTGTAATTCATCTATTGCATCAGCAACTAATCTGTGTACTATTCCATGTCCACAACCAGGGCAGTAATGAGTTACAACATCCTCTAAAGTCTTTATTTCTTTACCTTTTTTAATCTCTTCCACCTACACCACCTCCTTTAACATTTTCTTAGCCTTCTCAATAATTTCATCAACTACTGGCATTACTCCTCCGGTTCTTCCATAAAATTCAACCGGTACTAAACCCTCAATTGCTAATTTTACATCCTCTATCATCTGACCCATGTTCATCTCCACTACTAAAATTTTTTTTACTTTTCCTTTTTTAACTACCTCCTTTAATTGGGTATAAGGAAATGGATATAGTGTAAGAGGTCTAAAAATTCCAAATGAAAGACCTATTTCTTTTGCTACTGTAATAGCTTTTTTAGAGACTCTTGCTGCAGTTCCATAAGCAACTAAAAGCAACTCACAATCTTCTGAACTAATCTCTTCCCATCTAATTTCATCCTGCATTCTTTTAAATTTCTCCTGAAGATGAATATTGTGCTTTTCCAATTTTTCCGGGTCAAGAAATAGGGATTTAAGAATGATTTTTTTCCTATTTTTCGCACCAGTAGTAGCCCACTTTTTTTGTGGTAATTTTGATATATCAACTTCTGGTAGAAACTCTACAGGTTCCATCATCTGTCCCATTACTCCATCAGTTAATATTATTACTGGATTCCTATATTTATCAGCTAATTCAAAAGCTAAAAATACAAACTCTGCAAGTTCCTGTAGAGTTGATGGTCCTAAAACAATACAACTATAATCTCCGTGACCCCCTCCTTTCGTTGCTTGAAAATAATCTGATTGTGCTGGTTGAATACCGCCTAAGCCTGGTCCACCTCTCATAACATTCACAATCACACATGGTATTTCAGCTCCGGCTAAATATGAAATCCCTTCCTGCATTAAGCTTATTCCTGGACTTGAAGTTGTTGTCATAGCCCTAACACCTGAGCCACCCGCTCCAAATACCATGTTTATTGCTGCAATCTCACTCTCTGCCTGTAAAAATACCCCACCAATTTCTGGCATTCTTCTCGACATATATTCTGGTATAGCGTTTTGTGGTGTTATAGGATACCCAAAATAATATCTACATCCAGCTCTAATTGCTGCTTCTGCTATCGCCTCATTCCCCTTAAATAGTAGTTTTTCTCCCATTATCTCACTCCTTTATACCTTAAAAACCTTAATAGCTGAATCCGGACAAATAAGTTCACAAAATTTACATGCTTTACACTTAGAAATATCTATAACCTTGACTGGATAATAACCCAATGAGTTTAGTTTTGATGAGAACTCTAATACTTCTTCCGGGCAGAATTCTATACAAAGACCACATCCTTTACACTTGTCTTTTTTATTTTCAAATCTTACCAAATCAACACCCCTTTAATTTAAGATTTTATTTATGAATTTATAAAATATAAAATTAATTAAAATTATATTTTTAATATCTATATTGTTTAGGATCCCAATATAAACTACTAATAATACTTATACACGAGATAGGTTTACAGTTACTATTTGAATAATAAATATATTAAATGTAGTGCAAGGCTTTAGCCTTACTAAAGTAAGCAACCCTAAAGGGTTGCCCTACATGAATATTATTTTGTAATTAATTTTTAAAAGCTATAAAAAATTGTTAACCTAACTTGTTTACAATACATATAAATATATATAACTATATATTACTACTAATAAATATTTTGAAAATAACTATCTTCTTTTTTTCACAGGTAAATGATATTCACTTAAAGTAATATCAATAACCTAGTCTTATTTTTGAGCCATCAATTTTTGATAGTATTTCTAATCCTCTTATTTTCGCTATTCTTTCCTCAGCCATTCTGTCTGCTGCTATATAGGTTGGAATATCATCTCTCTTCGATATCTCTACTACCTTTTTAATATTATCATAAATTTTTAAAACCATATTTGTAGCTCTTTCTTCACTATATTTGGTTAGTTCATTATATACATTTATCAAACCACCCGCATTTATCACATAATCAGGAGCATACAAGATTCCCATCTCATGAAGTTTATCTCCATGTCTTGGTTCAGCAAGTTGATTATTAGCTGAACCTGCAATTATAGGACATTTAAGTTGTGGGATTGTGTCATCATTTATAATCGCACCAATTGCACATGGTGAAAATACATCACACTTTACAGAATAAATTTCGTCTTTATCTACTGATTCTGCATCAAACTCTTTTTTTACTTTATCTACTCTATCTTGAAAATAATCAGAAACAATTAATTTAACTCCTTCCTTATGAAGTAATTTGCAAAGATTGTAGCCAACTTTTCCTAATCCCTGAACTGCTATTTTCATCTCCTTAAGTGATGTGCTTCCAAAAACTTTCCCAACGCAAGCTTTAATTCCCTGAACTAATCCTAAAGCAGTAAATGTGGATGGATCTCCACTCCCTCCATGAGCTTTGCTTATACCTGTTACAAAAGGAGTTTCCTGTAGGATGATTTCCATATCCTCTACACTTGTCCCCATATCTTCTGCAGTTATATATCTACCATTTAATGAATTCACAAATTTGCCATATGACCTCCAGAATTCCTCACTCTTATCTTCTTTTGGATCAGCAATTATAACTGCTTTTCCTCCTCCTAAATTTAGTCCAGTTGCTGCAGCTTTATAAGTCATTCCCCGAGCTAATCTTAAACAGTCAGTAATTGCATCTTCCTCAGCTGGATATATTCTCATTCTACATCCACCTAATGCTGGTCCTAATGTTGTGTCATGAATAACAATTATTGTTTTTAGGTTAACTGATGAATCATGGCAAAAAACAATTTGTTCATAATCATATTCTGCCATTTTTTCAAAGATTTTCATTCACTCTCCTTCCTTTTCTAATTTCTTTTTAATTATAAATTTACGGATTTGTGAATTATTAATTATTAAAAATAAAAAACTTTTGCAATTCATTCCAATAATTCTTTATAGGAGAAATGCAAAAGTGCTTGAAAATAAAATTTCGTTTTTAAAGATAAATAAGATATTAATAATTGTTATCCTCCAAATATGGAAAATAAATGTAAGTATCATTTTAATTATATTATAATTACTAAAAAATATATGTCAAGAAGCATAAATAAAATGATTTTAAATTCAATTATTACATTATTTTATGATATAGACAACAATATTGAATAATTATTTAGTATATTTTTAAATAATTAAGGAAGGTATTTTTTGAAAAAGTGGATTATTGCTCTTCTGATTATTGATTTATTGCTTGTCAGTATCTTTTGTTTTCTCTACTTTAACAATTTACTACCAAACCCTCCAAGAATAATAAATAATTTATTTAATATAAAATTTTTCAATAATCTAAAAGAGAATATTAAAATATTTTTTTCAAAGTTATTAAATTTACACTTACATTTATATAGCTCTATCTTTAAAAATAGAGAGGATTCNGAATCTAAAGNTAAAAACTCTGAAGTNGGTGTAGNATCTAAAGAAGAAAATAGAGAACAAAAAATAACAGAATCAGAGAAAAGATCAGGAAAAGAAGCAACTGAACAATCTGAAGAATCTAAAGAAAAAACCAGTGATAAAAAAGAGATTAAATTAGAGAAAATTTGGGAACACCATTCTGGAAATTATTTCTGCATTTTTGGATTTCTTAAAAATATGAGCAGCGATTATGCGGCAACAAATATCAGTTTGTCTTGCAGTCTTTATGATTCAGAGGGATCTACTGTTTTAAAAACATCAGAATCTGTAAAACTTCAATATATTCTTCCTGAACAATCAGCTCCCTTTTCTTTGATTACTGAAATAAGTAACGATATACATTTTGAATCTTATAAGATAGATACAATAAGATGTTCCTGGATTCCATTTGATATTAAAAAAACTTTTGAATTTGATGTTTCAAATGTAGATTTAACTTACTATAATTCACATAATTTGGCTAAAGGTTTTGTTGAAAATATTGCCGGGAAGGATTTTTATAGTGCAAAAATTTTAGTTGCATTTTATGATGAGAAGGAAAGGATAATTGCATTAGGTTCAGATTATTTAGTAAATTTGAAAGTTGGCGAAAATATACCCTTTATAGTTGATACAGAAAATCTTCCTTGTATACAGAAAAAAGCTAAAAATATAGAAGTATTTTTGTTTCCACAATTTAATGAAATTTAAATTATTTATCACCAATAACTATTCTTTATTATAGTGAAGGGATATGTATAAATAAGTGATAATAATTATTTAATTTTTATTCCTTCACTTATTTATCAGGAAAACGGAAATGCCCTGCTATTAACCATTTTTGAAGTACATCCTCTTCTGTTGTATAACCTGGCTCAATATAATTATGTATCACATAAGGGACATTCTCCTTATTCGGCCTGTCAGATAATATTCCACAGTGGTCAACACTTCCGTTTCTATTAACATCCCAAAAAACTATGTCTCCTGGAAGCCATTTAAGTAAATTTTTAGATTTTTTTGGATCTATATCTATAATTAAAGATTTAGCATTTCTCTGAAAAAAAATTATTAAGTTTTCTGGCCTTCTATAGTCAATATTTGGGTCTGCTACTTTTACTTCCCATAGCTCCCAGGGATATTCTCCAAAATTATTTCTTATATCATTATCAACTAACATTCTTAAGTCATAACCAGTATCAGTAAATGCTCTTGCTATTATATCAGTACATATTGCTTTATCTTGGGGAGGATCTCCTCCCTCAAAATAATTAGCCGATCCTTCAGCAATTATGTTTTTAGCTTTTCGTTCAAGTTCGAGTTTTGCTCCCTGAAGTATGTCCTCCTGATCATTTATCCCATCAGTGTCTGCATCTGTTACTACATTTACAATACTTATATCAACTTTTTTTATCTTAGGCAATTGATTAATAAGAGCTATTGGGAGTTCCTCTTCTTTAAAGGCTTGATCCGACTTTGTCTTAAAATTATTAAAAGTATTAAAACAAGAATTAATATGACAATTGTAAAAAATGTTCTTCTTCTTGTTTTTTCTTTTTTCCTATATTTATGATAACTTTCCAACTAAATATTACCTAAAGTTATTTTAGAGTTTATAATAGATTTTTCTTTTCTTTCTGGCTTTATTTATCTTTCTTTCCACCATTGCATTAGCAGCTTTATTTGTAGGTACATCCTCATCCTTACTAATACTAAATATTTTGAGTAAAGAGTTATAAATATTTTCAACTTTTTTACATGCTTTCTCATATTCATAACCAACAAATGTTTCAGCAGCAGTAATAGCTCCTCCAGCATTTATCACATAATCAGGAGCATACAAGATTCCCATCTCATGAAGTTTATCTCCATGTCTTGGTTCAGCAAGTTGATTATTAGCTGAA
>JGI24025J20009_10003408_pt1 | contig 10862 bp, 9 predicted proteins | sample Cruoilmetagenom3_FD_20009 | JGI IMG/M metagenome (IMG submission 20009) | reverse complement strand
CTTTCTGATAGAATTCTATGGTTCCGAACATGTTACCATGGTCTGTCATGGCAACGGCGGGCATTTTATACGCTTTTGCCTTTTTAAAAAGGTCATCCAGGCGTATCGCCCCGTCAAGAAGACTGTACTGCGTATGGACGTGAAGGTGTACGAAATCGGAGTGTTCCATAATTTTACTCATTATTGTTTTGATGCACTCGTAAAAAGTCTATCATTCCCGCACAGGCGGGAATCCATAGAGGGCTAAGCATTTGAAAAAACTGGATTCCCATCTTCATGGGAATGACAAAGCTTGTCTTCGACCTGATCGGGGAAGGGTAAAAATTCGACTTTTTACAAATGCATCTGTTTTAATCCACCCAGTAATTAGGGGCTTCTTTAGTAATAATCACATCATGCACATGGCCTTCCCTGAGTCCTGCCGATGTTATTCGAACAAATTTTGCTTTTTTTCTCAATTCTTCTAAAGTTTTACAACCAACGTATCCCATTCCTGCTTTCAACCCGCCTACCATTTGATAAATACTTGCAGAAAGCGCTCCCCGAAAAGGTACTCGCCCCTCTATCCCCTCCGGGACCAGTTTTAGCTTACTTTCTATATCATCATCTATATAATAGCGATCCTTACTTCCAGCTTTCATTGCTTCGAGAGACCCCATACCCCTGTAAACCTTGTAACTCCTCCCCTGGAAGAAAATTGTTTCACCGGGACTTTCCTCCGTTCCCGCGAAAAGCCCTCCTATCATAACGGAATGAGAACCTGCAGCAAGCGCTTTTACCATATCACCGGAATACTTAATGCCTCCATCTGTTATGGCAGGAATGTTGTACTTTAAACATGCCTTACTGCAATCTCTGATAGCCGTCATTTGAGGAACACCAACCCCGGCAATAACTCTCGTTGTACAGATCGATCCGGGACCCACACCTATTTTCACTGCGTCAACTCCAGCCCTGATAAGCGCTTCCGCCCCTTCATAAGTCGCCACATTCCCAGCTATAAGTTCGCAGTTCGGAAAATTTGCCTTCGTATCCTTAACAGCGTCCAATACTCCATCAGAGTGCCCATGTGAAGTGTCAATAACAATGACGTCTGCCCCGGCCGCAAGAAGGGCGTCGATCCTTTCTTCCCTATCGAGTATTCCTACAGCACCGCCTACTCTCAATCTGCCCAACGAATCCTTACAGGAATTGGGATATTTTTTTATTTTTTCAATATCTTTTATTGTAATAAGTCCCTTTAATCTATAGTCGTCATCTACAACCAGGAGCTTCTCAATCCGGTGCTCATGGAGAATCTTTTTGGAGTCTTCCAGGGTGATGTCAGCAGAAACGGTCACCAGGTTCTTTTTGGTCATGACATTGGAAACCGGTTGGTCTAAATCAGTCTCAAATCTGAGATCGCGGTTTGTCAGGATTCCCACAAGTTTCTGTTTCTTTACAACGGGAACGCCGGATATCCTGTACTTGCCCATTAATTTGAGGGCATCAGCAACTTTCTGCTGGGGTTCTATGGTTATGGGATCGATAATCATTCCACTTTCAGACTTTTTAACCTTATCGATTTCGAGAGTCTGTCTTTCAATACTCATATTGCGATGAATAATCCCTATACCGCCCTCCTGTGCCATACATATAGCCGTTCTCGATTCTGTTACAGTATCCATTGCGGCACTGATAATCGGTATATTCAGGGGAATATTTCTTGTCAGCAAAGTGGATGTATCAACTTCACTTGGCATCACACTGGATTCCGCCGGGACAAGAAGAAGATCATCAAATGTAAGACCCTCCTTTATTTGTTCTTCTATCATTTTGTGCCTCCGCTATCTCTTTTAGAAATCAATCTTCATAAGTCTGTGAATCAAAACCTTTGATATGATAAATCCGGTTATTTAACGATATATAATACAAGTCTTTTTCTTCATTGTATTCTATCCAGTTTGCAATCTGGTAATAACCTGCCCTGGAAAATCTCGCGTCAAATTTATTGTTCTTGACACAGCAATACAGCACGTTATCTTTCCCAATCCATAAACTTGTCGGATCAAGTTCTTCAAGGTCGGAACTATTCAATAGAATTTTTATGGTCTCATTGTTGTTTTCCCCTGAATCAGATTTATATACGGCCTTTACCACATATGGAGTATCTTCGACCTCAATGTAACACCGGTCATTTGCCATTTCAATGATATATTTTCCTGATACGTCCCTCCTCAAATTTTCATAAAAGAGGTTGAGAATATCCTTCCTGAACATTTTCGCGCCATTGTAATACCACCCACCCGTCTTATCCACTCTGATATTACAGGGGGGGATATCATTATCATTTTTCAGATTCATAGTTGTCCGCCTCTAACGCGGATTTTGCAAGAACAATCCAATATCACTAATTTAAGCGATTTTATTATCAATCACCACGAAGAAATAGTTCGGCAAGCGTTCGACTGAGCTCACGCCGAAGCCTCACTACAAGTCATCCTGAGCGTTCGACGGTTCGACTGAGCTCGCCGAAGGCTGAGCTCACGCCGAAGGCCTGTCGAAGGAAAAAGAAAGTGCGAAATTAAATTTTCTTTTTCGTGTTTTCGTACTTTCGTGTCTTCGTGATAAAAATATATCTTGTTTGGTTCCGGCTTGTTCGGGTTAGGTAATGATGCTATTTTCTGCTGTCCAGAATAATAGTAACAGGCCCATTATTCAGCAGTTCAATCTCCATCATGGCCTGAAATTTTCCGGTTGCCACCTTTTGTATTTGTCTCCGTGTATTTTTTACGAAATACTCATATAGATTCTCGGCAAGTTCGGGATTACCAGCGTTTACAAAGGAAGGTCTCCTCCCTTTTCTACAATCCGCAAGGAGTGTAAACTGAGAAACCACCAGCATTTCACCTGATATGTCCAAGAGAGAAAGATTCATCTTTCCGTTATCATCTTCAAATATCCTGAGATTGACTATCTTATCGACAAGGTAATCAGCATCCGCTTTTTTATCTTCTTTCTCAACACCGAGAAGCACGAGGAATCCCTTTTTTATTTTTCCAATTATTTTTCCATCGATTTTTACTCTTGCAAAATCTACTCTTTGAATAACGGCTCTCACGAAACACAACCACCACTTTTAAAATTGTGTGATGCTATCAATAATTATTTTTTGCTTCAAGTCTTTTCTTAGAATTATTCGAATACGTGGAATCTAATGCTATGATTTGGATCCAGGTCGGCATGCGGCAAAGCCGCAAGGGTAAAGGGATTAGGAATCAAGGGGAATCTTTTAATCCGTCAATGGCCTTGATATTATTCTTCATCTCATCTTCAAACTTTATCAGACTACTATGAATGCGGTCGAACTCTTCCTCCCATAACATTTCCATTTCTTTCTTCAGGGAATCAATCAGTTTACCGGCATTCTTTTCCAGGATTTTCCCGTAACGGACGTAAAATCTGTAGCCAAAAAAGATATTGATCAACACATAACTTCCCAATGCCGCAAGACCGCGGGGAGTAAAAATGGCGTACGTTGCTGTTACTATGAAATTAAGACCACTTGCCCATCCCGGGTATTCAAAAAGTCTGTGCCATGCCCCCTCCCCTGCCAGAGAAATGAGCAAGATGAAAAAAATGAATAAGTAGGTAACATACTGGATACCCTGAAATGCAAAATGAGAAGAATTCCCATAGGATGTGAGACGAATATTAAACAAATACTTTAACCTTTTATTCAAATCCGCTCCAGTATTTGCCGCACCTGGAATATCCTCCAGACTGTCCGCAAAAGATGAGGGAATTCCCTTACGCAGGAATTGACTGACAAGACGGTTTTTCAGCCGGCTTGTCTGACGTTGAACCATAACGATGATTTCTTCGATAAGATAAGAAAAACTCGCGTTCTTTTCACTCTCGTGGTTTCTTAGCAAATTTTTCCATCTCTTGCCTAAAAAAGCAAAACCGGAGGTGGGGCCAATCAGAAGGGATGGATTCTTCATTTTCAGAATCAGTTCCGATTTTAATTGCTTCGTTTCCATACACGAAATCGCTGATTCATGAACATTTCGTCTCCATTCCCAGCTTTCTTCCTTTAGTTCAGCAATGAAATCTTCCACGGTCTTTTGTAAAATTTCGAGATTCAGTAACTCTTTTTCAAATTGTGAAAGGAGTTGCGTCACTTCCCTGCCAATATTGGCTGCCTTTATATTCCTGATTTCCTTCAATTCCCTCTGTTGAAATAATTGCCGGGCAAAACCTGAAAACTGGTTCCAGTGAGCGCGACTTTGCATCTTCGCAGCTTCCACCGTTGATATTGTGAAGACCAGAGGATCGTGAAAACCGTTTTCATTTAGATACTGCCGGAGTGAAGTAGTCACCTTTTCCCAGTTCCTCAAAACCTGCATCGAAAGATCGTTCCTCAAACAGGATATCCACTTTATTAAGGACAAAATAAAAATTCTGCTTTGCCTTGGGGACAAGCTTCAAAAATTCATAAAACCGCTCGTCGGCATACTTCTCCGGAGAGATAACCCACACCAGGACATCCAGGTATTGAAGAAAATCAATGACATGACTACGATGCTCACCGATAAGACTGTCAAAATCAGGAAGGTCACAGAGCAGTATCTGCTGAATCGATTCTGCTTCGTGTGTATATTCTGTCCAGGGAACGTCGGTCACAGGAAGATCTGATGGAAAAGGTGTTTTCACATACCGGTATATTAAAACAGAATCGGTATGAGGCCGGCGGTGGCTGGTTGCCGCAATTTCAGATCCTGCAAGGGCATTCATCAGACTTGACTTTCCCACTCCCGTTCCACCCAAAAGTCCCACCATTAATGAGCTTTTTGTGAATGAATCGAGTCTTTCCAGGAGATTACCGGAAGTTATGAAGAGAGCTTCTTTCTCATCGGTGGTAAGGGTATAAAAAACACCTTCTCTCAATATTTTTCTGGCTTTCGTCAGATCGTCTCGCAGTTTTTGAACGGAATCTATCACTTTAGTTCTCCAGGTTTTCATCGATGGATCGAATGCTTTCAATGGCTTCCCGCGATGTCGTTAGATAAACAAGACATAATTTATATCTATCTTTTTGCTCCTGTAATATGGAAAGTAGTCCATTCCGGTAACGGTGGTCCAGGTCACGAGCAATTTTTTTGATCTCATGTGACGCGAAAAGTTCAGCCGACCCCCTGGTAATCAGAGGGGCAAGAACAGAATCCAGAGCTGCCTCCAGAATGCTGATGCCACCACCCAAAACAATTTCAAAGGACAAAATGATAATCCCCCAAAGGATTGATGCTGAATAAATACCCCATTTCTTGCTTTTCGGAATACTCCTGGCAAGTTCCCGAAAAGTTTCTTCAACCCAGAGAGCCAGCTTTTCCTGTTCTTCCAGAACCCGATTCCTTATTTCTGTATTTGTAAGGACAATGTCCGTCTCGCGCATTTTGTTGTAAAGAGGAGATGTGTTATCCCCGGGAGAAAGTCTCTCTAAAACAAGTCGATTGAATCGTTCCACAGTTTCCAGAACGGGAGAGATATCGACCCTTTGTCTAATAGTTAAAAGCTGTTTGGTATGTGTTTCGGACAATCCTCTTTTCTTTAATCCCAAAAATCTAAAGGGTACCAGAAGAAACTGGCCAATATAACGCCGGGGTTTCCTCAATAAATCATATTTATTAAAGATTTTTCTGACCTCGTTCTGGAGATGACTGCGAGATACCTCTTTGTAATGAGCGTTAAACTGCTCAAGAAGATCACGGCTACTGTCTTCAAGGACTGCGTCGAGTCCTTTTAACCATTCCTTACCGGCCAGATCTTCCCCTTCCAGCAAACTTAAAAGACGGTTAATTCTTCCCGAGAGTTTCCGGGCATTTCGCCTCTTTCCCTCTTGATGGAGCTGAAAGGAATGGTCCTTGTTGAACATTTTAAAAAAAAGGGACGTAAATTTATCAAATTCTTCGTTGTTTGAAATCGTTTCACAGGTGGGCGATGATATGTAGGGTATAAGCCAAAAATGATCGTCGGAAATTTTGATATCCTGCTGTCGGAAAAAAGTCAGAACTTCTTCACGGGTCAGAATCTTATCTGCTTTATTTAAAAGAAAATAATAAGGTATTTCTTCCTGATAAATCCGGTAAAAAAACCGGGAAGGTACTTCATCGGCATATTTTTCCTGACTGGCTACAAAAACAATCACATCAGCTAACAGGTAAAAATCCTCAGCCATCTGCCTGTTTTTAACCTCAAGACTATCGAGGTCAGGCGTATCTACCAGCGCAAGATGTTTGATTTCTTCGCGATGATGTTCAACAACGACATAATTTCCGGAAAGGCCATTATATTGAACAGGGTCATGTTTTTCCTCATTAATGCTTCTTATTTGAAATTCACGAAAAGGAAATTCTTCGCCGACAGAGTCTTTCGAATAAATGTATACGACGGGTTTTTGCGTTTTTGGTCTTTCCACGCCGGTTTCGCTTATATTCTTTCCACAAAGAGCGTTAAAAAGGGTGGATTTACCTGTTCCCGTTCCCCCAATAAAAACAACCCAGGACAAAAGACCGGCCTTTTTGTAGTAATACACGGCCAACTCTTTTTGAAGGGCGTTCTTCAGATGATTGATTTCCTCTGCCGATGAAGTGAGCCCGGGCCATTGAACTGCCTGTAAAGAATCAGCCATTGAAGTGCCGCTCCATCCAGATTTCATAATATTTTATTTGCCACAACAAAACCGCTCAGAACGATTTAGAACATGCCTAGGAACCGGCAGGAAATGTGGTCTGTACATAATTGTCTCAATTATAAAGCCGATCTACCCATTTCGGGTCGGGCGGATTATGTTTGAACTGCTTCGCCCAGAGAGAATACGCATTGACAATCGTTCCTATGGACAAACCCGGATGTTCCGACTCGGCTTTCTGTATCGTGTTTCTATTCTCGCGTCATAGCGGTTCCACACTTAGGACATTTTTGCTCGTAGCAGGGGGTTCCTAACTGATGTGGCGCCTTTTCACCACAGTTCGGGCAAACACAGTATCCGCCGGGCCCTGCTGCTGTGCCGCCACCCAGTCCACGGCCACCGCCACCGGTTCCACCCATGCCTCTGCCTGTACGAGGTCCCTGGCCTCTCGGGCCTGTTCCGTCTCCTCTTGGCATTTTGATTACCTCCTTTCTGATATTTTTATAATCACGGATAAAGATATCTTTTTCCTTTCCCAGGGATAAAGCTCGTGGGAATATTGATGTCCATGTCGCAGCAGTACCGGTTTTATCATATACTCAACTCCAGGATATTATGACCGGTAAATTTGCAGAGCCTCTTCCACTCCTTGGGCATCCACAGTGATAGCATAAACAGCATTACACATCTTCACTGCTTCTTCCAGGGATTTCTGGTGAATATTCCTACCGGTAGCATTTCCTAAAGCCCCGCTGACAAATATCTGATCGTGCAGCCGCTGCAGGAATGATTTCACATCTACACTTGAACCGCCTGCGCATACGACCCTTGTACGCCCTGCGGCCAGAACAGCTTCCTTAAAAATTTCTTGTGATTCATATCCCTGTTTCTCAGGATAGTTCACCTTAACAAAATCACTTCCAATACACGCGGCAACACCAGTAGCGCCGGCAATCAGGTGGGGATCTTTTTCATCCGCCACGGCCTTGCCCCGGGGATAAATCCACAGGACCGTTATCAACCCATAGCAGTGTGCGCTGTAAACAATCTGTGCCGCCTGACGCAGCATATCGGCCTCATACTCACTTCCCAGATATATGGTGTAACCGACTCCCGGTATCTTAAGGCCGCTGTTCTTTTGAAAATCCACTACCTGTTTTACATCGATCCACTGATTGTTGAAGGGATCAGACTGAGATGTTTTTACAAGGTTGGTTTTTGAGTTCAATTTTATCAGATATGGGATATCAGGATAGTCCATTCCATATCTGGCAATAAGCCCAAGCTGGGTAGCAAAAACTCCTATATTCGCCCGGCCGGCAATCTTAAACAGATGCTCAGGGTCGGCGTCATCCGGATGAATACCTTCACCGAAAAAGTCATGATTCAGGTGCTCCACTTTCTGGTCACCTGCAAAAAGCATCAATCGCCCGCTTTCACGGGTGATCGTCTGATAATTTCTGGTATAGTTTTCCCGCATTGCCTTCGGGATATCCAAGGGTACAATTACATCATTTGCTTTGATAGTCATTATTATCTCCTTTCTTCCAAATTTATTTTTGGAACCAAATAAAACATCATCATACTTGCACAGTGCAACTCATAGCCTCAATGTTATTGCAGTACCTGCAGCCACGGCAAGAGCAAGTGCATCCCTTTAACCCCTTTCTCTTTATACTACCGCAAAGCGGCATAATAGAATTTTTTACGAAGCAGCCAAATTTGATGCATTCGTAAAAAGTCTGTCATTCCCGCGTAGGCGGGAATCCATAGAGGGCTAAGCACTTGAAAAGACTGGATTCCCGTTTTCACGGGAATGACAAAATTGTGCATATTTCTACTTTTTACGAGACTGTCAAGTTTAAAGTTTTGAGTTATGAATTACTTTCATTATGTAGAAAATGAGCTGTGGTGCGAAGAAGTTCCTGTTACTAATATTGCGGAAGAAGTGGGAACACCATTCTATTTATACAGCCATAGAACTCTTGATCGCCACTTTAATGTTTTCGATGAAGCATTTGCCGATGTTCCACATATTATCTGTTTTTCATCCAAGGCAAATTCTAATATAGCTATTTTAAGAGTAATTATCAAAAAAGGCGGGGGAATGGATATTGTCTCCGGCGGTGAACTATATCGGGCGCTTCTGGCTGGAGTGGACCCGAAAAAAGTAGTTTATTCCGGTGTCGGAAAGAGAGAAGATGAGATAAGATTTGCCATTGAAAATGAAATATTGATGTTTAATGTCGAATCTTCTCAGGAACTTGAAATCATCAATTTCTGTGCAGGAAAGATGAACAAGAGAGCCCGGATATCCCTGCGTGTAAACCCTGATGTGGATTCAAAAACACATTCCTATATATCTACAGGTCTCAAGGAGAATAAATTCGGTATAAATATCCATAACGCTTTTGATGAATACCACCAGGCAAAGAAACTTGAGCATATAGATATTATAGGCATAGATTGTCACATAGGCTCTCAGATTACCAAAGTTTCTCCCTTCCTGGATGCTCTGGGCAGGTTGACAAATTTGATAAACCTTCTAAGAGAGGATGATATTGACATACAGTATCTTGATCTTGGAGGCGGTCTTGGCATTACCTATGACGAAGAGAACCCGCCCCATCCCACTGAATATGCAGAAGCTATTATCAGCAGGGCGAAGGGCATTAATTGTACGTTCATATTTGAACCCGGAAGGGTAATTATGGGGAATGCGGGAATACTGGTTTCCAGAGTTCTTTATACCAAGAGTAACGCCGATAAAAACTTTATCATAGTGGATGCGGGTATGAATGATTTGATAAGACCCAGCCTGTATAATTCATACCACCAGATTCAGGCTGTCATTCAGAAAGAGAGGGGACTTTTTTCTGCAGACGTTGTTGGCCCTATTTGTGAGTCCGGAGATTTTCTTGCAAAGAACAGAGTAGTTCCGAGATTTGAGAGAGGAGATCTTCTTGCAGTAATGAGCGCGGGTGCATATAGTTTTTCCATGTCTTCGAATTATAATTCAAGGCCGAGGGTAGCAGAAGTTCTTGTTAAAGATGATCAATACTATGTGATCAAAAGAAGAGAAACATATGAAGATATAGTGAGAGGGGAGGATATACCGGGATTTCTGCAGGAATAGACATAATGTGTCCAGACTATTTATTATTCATCCGGATTAAAATATCTAAAAAAGTAAAGGAAAAAGGAGGAAATAATGTTTAGAGGAGCTATCGTAGCGATTGTCACACCTTTCAGGAATGGAGAGGTGGACGAGGAGGCATTGAGGGAACTTATCGAGTTCCAGATTGAGTCGGGAACCGATGGAATCGTTCCTTGTGGAACGACGGGTGAGTCGGCGACTTTATCCCATGAGGAACATGATCGAGTAATTGAAATAACTATTGATGCGGTTAAAAAGAGAGTGTCTGTTATTGCCGGTACGGGATCCAACAGTACGCGGGAAGCCATACGATTAACAAAACATGCTTACGAAGCGGGAGCAGATGGCGTATTAATGGTATCTCCTTATTACAACAAGCCCACACAGGAAGGATTGTATCAGCATTATAAGGCCGTTGCCGGGGAAGTTCCGATTCCGATCTTTCCTTACAATGTTCCGAGCAGGACTGGATCTAATGTTTTGCCGGAGACCGTTGAACGGCTGTCAAAAATCAGCAATATTGTCGGGATAAAGGAAGCAACAGGAGACCTCAGGCAGATTAGCAGGGTCATCGATTTATGCGGTGGCGATTTTATTGTTCTATCAGGTGATGATTTTACTGCTTTACCTATCCTTGAAGTCGGTGGAAAAGGTGTCATCTCCGTTATATCAAATGTTGTCCCTGCTGACATGGCTGGCATGATTCATGCCTTTGAAGCGGGTGATATGGGAAAGGCGAGACAGTTGCATTACAAGATGCGACCGCTTATGGAGTCGCTTTTCTTCGAGACCAATCCTATTCCGTCCAAAGCCGCTTTATCCATGATGGGAAAAATTGAATATGAGTTGAGACTGCCCTTGTGCAGGATGTCGGATGCAAATTATAACAAGTTGAAGAATGTTCTGATAAATTATGGGTTGATCTAAAGGTGATGCATTCGTAAAAAGTCCCAAAAACGTCATGCCGGACTTGATCCGGCATCCAGAACATATTGAAATTACTGGATTCCGGCTTCCGCCGGAATGACGAAAAAT
>JGI24025J20009_10003407_pt1 | contig 10863 bp, 10 predicted proteins | sample Cruoilmetagenom3_FD_20009 | JGI IMG/M metagenome (IMG submission 20009) | reverse complement strand
AAGACAATTATTCGTGCCACAATAGATGGTTTTATAGCTAAAAAAGAAATAAAAAAAGGAGAAGTAGTACTGGCAAATGTTTCAGTAATTAGCCTTATGGCAAAAAAAGGATTACAGATTAAAACATATGTTCCTGAGGTTGATGTTTCCAAAATTAAGGTAGGGGATAGGGTTTTGATAATTTTAGATGCTTTTCCTCGGAAAGAGTTTTTTGGGGAAATAGTACATATTGATTCTGCTGAGACTATTGTTGATGGCGTAGTTCATTATAAAGTAAAAAGTACAATTGATACGAAGGATATTAATGTTAAATCAGGAATGACTGCTGATATTATTATTATCACTGATTCAAAAGAAGATACTTTGATTATTCCAAGAAGAGCCGTAATGGAAAAAGATAAAAAGAACATGGTAAGAATTCCTGTTAATGGGGATTTTCAAGAAATTGAAGTTGAAACAGGTTTAGTAGGTTCTGATGGAAATATTGAAATTATATCTGGATTAAAAGAAGGTGATAAAGTAATTACTTTTATCAGAAAATGATAATTTTATGATTGAAGTAGAAAATCTTAAAAAGATTTATCGCAATGATTCTGTTGAAACCCCAGCTCTTCAAGGGGTTTCTTTTAGGATTAGGCAAGGAGAATTTGTTTCCATTATGGGACCTTCTGGTTCTGGAAAATCAACTTTAATGCATATTATGTGTTTTTTAGACAGACCAAGTTCAGGAATTTGTAAATTTGAAGGAAAGAGCATTGATAGTTTAACTGACGATGAGCTAGCAAGGATCAGGAATAAAAAAATGGGTTTTGTTTTTCAATCATATAATCTTTTATCAAGGACTACAGTTTTTGATAATGTAAAATTACCCTTAATTTATACTGGTTTTTCTAGACAAAAAGAATATGAGATGGCAAAACAAGCTCTTGAAGCTGTTGGTATTTTGCATAGGGCTTCTCATTTTCCAAACCAGCTTTCCGGTGGGGAGCAACAAAAAACAGCAATCGCCCGGGCAATAGTTAATCATCCTTCAGTGATTTTTGCAGATGAACCAACCGGTAATTTAGATAGTAAATCTGGTCAGCAAGTAATGCATATTTTTCAAAAACTTAACAATCAAGGTCATACTATAATTTTGGTTACTCACGAAAAATATACTGCTGAAATGGCAAAAAGAATTATTTCATTAAAAGATGGAAAAGTGATTAGTGATGAATTAGTAAATTCAAGACATTATGCTAAAGACGGTTTAATTAAATGAAATCATGAAACTCAATAATTCTTTTAAAACAGCTATAATAGGACTAAAAACGAACAAAACGCGCTCCTTTTTAACTATTTTAGGAATTGTTATTGGCATAGCATCAGTTATTTCAATGATATCATTAGGCGATGGAGCTCAGAATTTAATTTTAGGACAGATTATGTCTATGGGCTCTAATAATATTTATGTTCAACCAGGCACCTTTTCAGGAGAAATCGGGGGAGGTGACATGATGCAACAAATGATGGAAGAAATGGAAATTAAAACATTAACTCTCGAGGATATGGAGGTAATTGAAAAAGATCCGTTAGTGGAAATGGTTGCTCCATTGGTCTATGGTGTTAGTAAAGCAGTTTATAAAAATAATGATGAAAAAATCACTCTTTTTGGTACTACTCCAGCATATAATAAAATAACCGATGCTCAAACTATATTAGGGTCTGATTTGACTGATTTTGATGTTCAGAGCATGTCAAAAGTGGCTGTTTTAGGATATAAAATAAAAGAAGATTTATTTGAAGATGAAAATCCTATAGGTAAAATTATTAGAATTAAAAAGACCAATTTTAGAATAATTGGTGTTATGGAGGAACGAGGAACACAGATGTTTCAAAATTTAGATGAATATGTATATATTCCAATTACTACTGCCCAGAAATTTTTATTAGGCATTAACCATGTGCAGTCTTCTGTAATTAAAATAGTGGGTCAAGATGAAATTGATGAAGCTGTGGAAGATATTCGCTTAATGCTACGAGAACGGCATAATATATATAATCCAGAGGGTGATTTATCTAAAGATGATTTTAAAGTAGTGAGCGGAAAAGAAACTGCTAAGATTATGAATACGGTTACAAGCATTCTTACATTACTTTTATCTTCTGTAGCCGCTATCGCTTTAGTGGTTGGTGGAGTTGGGATTATGAATATCATGTTAGTTTCAGTCGTTGAAAGAACAAGGGAGATTGGTTTGAGAAAAGCAGTTGGCGCTCGTAAAAAAGATATTCTTTATCAATTTTTAATTGAATCAGTGATTCTTACCGTTTTAGGCGGAATATTAGGGATTTTATTAGGGGCTATTTTTTCTTATCTTATAAGCATTGCTTTAGGTATGGCTTTAGGTATAAAGTGGGACTTTGTTCTTTCTTTAAGTTCTATAATTCTAGCCTTTGGAGTGGCTACAAGCATTGGTCTTATTTTTGGAATTTATCCTGCCCGCAAAGCAGCAAAATTAAGCCCAATTGACGCTTTGAGATACGAATAAATTACAGAGATACTTTTATTATTCCTGAATCGGAAAGATAAAAAATATAATTTATTGAAGGATCGTAAAAAAAATTATTATTTTTGATATTACTGGCAATAGGCCAGGTTTTATTATTTTTAAGCGCGCAGATATTAAGCAGATCATTATTTAGGAATAGAAGGTAGTCGTTGTTAAGAAACCAGGCAACTGGAACATCAGAATAAAGTTTTTTAGAAGACTTAATTTCGCTTTCTAAATTATAAATTTCAATTTTATCCTTTGAATATAATAATATTTCTTCTCCATTTAAAGAAAAAATGCCATCAATAACATTTTCACCAATTAATTTTGGTAGATCTTCAAATTCTTTCAAGTAATAGGCTCTTTTTGACCCTTCAATAATCAAGAAGTTATTTTCACTTTTTTCTTTTCTAATTTTAGCTTTTTCTAAATCTTCAGGGGAAAAACTATACAAAGATGTTTCCATTTCTTTTTTTGTTTCCAAAGAAATTTTAGTAAAGACCCCATTTTCTTTTATAAAATAAATATAATTATTACTAAGTATAAAAGGGGAACTTTTACCTTTATATATTTCCTTGATAGATTCTGTAAGAAAATTAAGAAGATAAATTGCATCAGGGGTTTTAGCAATTATGTCGCCATCATTTTGTGTGTAGAAAATAGCCTGGTTTATAGTTAGAGAGGTTTGTTTTTTTCTTAATCCCGCCTGGTCTAATGCTTCTTTGAAGGAGCTATTTAGAGAAATGCCATTTTCAATAAGGCTTTTTGGCAAAAAGACAATTTCCCAATTATTTTTTCCTAAATGGATTAGAATCTTTTTTGGAGAAAAGATAACATCATATGGCAAAGAAGGGGTCTTATGAAAGTATTCTTTTTGCTTTGTGCTTCTATCAAAAATATACCAATCATAATCAGAAGATTTTTTTATGAAAAGAATACGATTAGAGTCTGGGCTTAAATAGAAGCGTTCGATTTTTTCATCCGTTATAATTCTTTCCTTAGGCCAACTATTAGGGAATAGATAAACATAGTTAAGATTAGTTGTTTTATTGCTTTCAATTTTTACTTTATCCTCCAAAAATGAATAATCTGGGCAAGAAAAAAATACAGAATGTTCACCAGGATGTAATTTGATTCTAAAAACACCGTGCTTATTCTGATAAGTTTTATTATTAATTTTTAAAGTAGCTTCAGCAGGATAAACTCGGGCTTCCAAAATTCCTTGGGATTCTGAATATCTTTGAAAGGAACGAAAACCAAAAAAAGCCCCCATTCCCAAGACTAAGATTACTGCCAAGATTGTTAAAATTCTATTCATATTAATATATTTGCATCATTAAGATTATACAGGATTTGAGCTTAGAAAGAAAATATTATACAATAAGAGAGTATAAAAAAATAAATGACTAAATCAAATAAACTTAACCATTTGCTTATTACTTTTACTTTTATTCTTTTAGCAGTAGGTTTAGTTGCTTTGATAAGTGCCTCTGCTGTAATAGGGGAGCAAAAATATGGAGATGTTTATCATTTTGTTAAAAAACAATTATTTCTTGGAATATTTTTAGGATTAATTTCTGCTTGGATTGCTTCAAAAATAAATTATCATTCTTTAGCAAAACTATCCTTAATTTTATTAATTTCTAATATTTTTTTACTGCTTTTATGTTTTATTCCAGCATTTCAACCAATAGGTTCGGCAGCCAATAGATGGTTGAAAGTCGCTTTTATAAATTTTCAACCCTCTGAATTTATAAAACTAACATATATCCTTTTTCTTGCCAGTTTATTAAGTCGTTTTTCATTAGATAAAAGGCGAAGAATACATATTACGCCTTTTATTATTTTTGTATGTTCTTTGGCCATTATTGGTGCTATTATTATAAAGCAACCAGCCACGGGCACTTTAATTGTTTTAGCTTTATCCAGTGTAATAGTTTATATTGCTGCAGGCATGAGCGCAACTCAATTTTTATCTTTAGTAGTAGTTGGAATTTCAGCTTTAGTCCTAATTATTAAAACAAGTTCTTATCGGTCTAGAAGAATTTTATCATTTTTATCACCAGGAAGTGACCCATTGGGTAAAGGTTACCATATTATTCAATCTTTAATTGGGATTGGTTCCGGAGGATTATTTGGTATAGGGTTTGGAAGATCAATACAAAAATTTAATTATTTACCAGAGAGCCATACTGATGCTATTTTTTCTATAATTGCCGAGGAATTTGGTTTTTTGGGATCTTTAATAATAATCATTCTTTTTATTTTTCTTATATCAATCGGGTTGAAAATAGCTAAAAGAGCGCCAGATAGCTTAGGGAAATTTTTGGCAATAGGTTTAACTTGCAATATTGGTTTTCAGGCATTCATTAATATTGCAGCTATGTGCCAGTTGGTTCCCATGACAGGTATCCCTTTACCGTTTATAAGTTATGGCGGTTCTTCTATGGTAGCAACTTTAATAAGCATTGGAATTTTAAGTAATATAGCAAAACAAACATAATAATTAATTCAAAATCTAATAATATGGACCTCTCATTTTTAAAACCTAAATTTTATTTTGATAAAACCGTACGCATAGTCCTGACTGGTGGTGGCTCTGGTGGGCATACTTTTCCTTTGATTGCTGTTTATAGAGAGCTTAAGAAAGTGGCTAAGACGCAAAAAGTTTCTTTAGAAATTATATATATAGGACCTGGTGATTTTACTCTTCCATACATTTTAAAAGAGCAGGGGATAAAGGTGAGAACAATCACAGCTGGGAAATTTATGGGTTCTTTTAATCTTATTGAAACTATTTTTGGGTTTTTTAAAACAATAGGAGGTATTTTTCAATCCCTTTATTATGTTTATATTTCAATGCCTGATGTTATTTTTTCTAAGGGGGGATATGGTTCTTTTCCAGTAGTTTTTTGGGGGATTCTTTTTTTTATTCCCACTTATACACATGAAAGCGACGCTGTTCCCGGTTTAGTTAATCATATTATAGGAAGATTTTGTCAAAAAGTTTTTATATCTTTTGATTATACAAAAAGATATTTTTCGTCGAAAAAAATATTGCTAACAGGAAATCCCATACGATTAGATTTGTTTGACAAAACATTGGATAAAGAAAATACTAAAAAATTATTAAAATTAGATACAGAAAAGCCGGTTGTAACAATAATCGGCGGATCGCAAGGCTCTCGTCATATTAATGATTTTATTTTGGATATTCTTCCAAAAATTATTAAAGATGTAGAAATAATCCATCAGACAGGCAAAACAAATTATAAAGAGGTAACAAGAGAAGCTGATATTGTTTTTCAGGAAATCATAGGGAATAAGGAACAACAAAAATATTATCATCCCTTGCCTTTTTTTGAAGAAACAGCAATACCAAGCATTTCCTCTTTAAAAGAAGTATTTGCTGTTAGTGATTTAATTGTAGCTCGCGCTGGGAGTGGTTTAATTTTTGAAATTGCCGCAAGTGGAAAGCCCTCGATTCTTATACCCTTGCCATGGGCAAGTCGCGGGCATCAAAAGAAAAATGCCTATAAGTATGCTAAAAATGGAGCAGCTGTTGTAATTGAAGAAGGAAATTTAAAACCGAATGTATTTTCAGGTTTAATTCTTGAGATTGTTTCCGATGAAAAAAGAAATGAAAAAATGAGTCAAGCAGCTCTTGACTTTGCTAAACCACAAGCAGCGCATGATATAGCGCAACATCTACTTCAAAATGTATAGGGGATAGGGTATACTGTATAAAATATACATTTATGGATGATCCTAAAACTCCACAATCATTATTCGGGCCTAGGGTAAGATTAGCTCCTAGCCCCACTGGTTTATTTCATTTAGGTACTGCCCGGACAGCTTTATTTAATTATTTATTTGCCCGTAAAGCAGGCGGAAAATTTATTTTAAGAATAGAAGATACTGATAAGGAGAGATCAAAAAAAGAATACGAGAATAATATACTTGAAGGATTAGAATCTTTAGGAATTGAATGGGATGAAGGCCCTAATATAGGTGGACCTTTTGGTCCTTATCGCCAAAGTGAAAGATTAAAAATCTATGAAAAATATCTTCGTCAATTATTAAAAGAAAAAAAAGCTTATTATTGTTTTTGTTCTCCAGAGGAAATTGAGGCGCAAAGAGAAGAAATGATTGCTCGTGGCGTTCCACCTAAATATTCAGGTAAATGCCGTGATTTATCAGAAAGTGTAGTAAAAACTTATTTAGCTGAAGACAAGCCAGCTGTTATAAGAATAAAAATGCCAAATAAGGTAATTAAATTTGAAGATATTATTCGTGGAGAAGTAAAATTTGATTTGAGCTTAATAGGCGATATAGTGATAGCTAAAAGCTTTAAAGAACCTTTATACAATTTTGCTGTGGTTATAGACGATTATTTAATGAAAATAACGCACGTAATTCGTGGAGAAGACCATATTTCCAATACACCTAAGCAAATAACCATTCAAGAGGCATTAGACCTTCCTATGCCCAATTATGCGCATTTACCGATGATTTTAGGGCCTGATAGGTCTAAATTAAGTAAAAGACATGGAGCTATGGCTTTAACTGAATATAGAAAAATGGGTTATTTACCTGAGGCCTTGGTTAATTTTTTAGCGTTTTTAGGATGGCACCCGATAGGGAATCAGGAGATATTAAGTTTGGAAGAGTTAATTGATAAATTTGATTTAGAACGTGTTCAAAAAGGAGGCGCTATTTTTAATATAAAAAAATTAGATTGGTTTAATACCCAATATCTTAAAAGAATGTCTTCAGATGGACTAATGGATAGGGTAATGGATTATATTAAAAATTTTTCATCTGCACCTCAAATAATCAAAAAATATAATATTGATTATATAAAAAAAGTTATTGATATAGAATTACCAAGAATGAATAAATTAAGTGATTTAATAGATCTATCAGATTTCTTTTTCAAAAAAAAGATTGAATATTCAAGAGAACTTTTAGAATGGAAGAGGATGACTGATATGGAATTAGTGAAATCATTACAAGATTCTTTAAGCATCTTGGAAAAAATAAAAGAAAATGAATTTAATAGAGTTAATCTACAAATAAAGTTTTATAATTTCATAGATGAAAATCCAAATTATACAGGAAATAAAGGTAAACTACTTTGGCCTTTAAGAGTTGCTTTGTCTGGAAAAGAAGCTTCACCAAGTCCATTTGAAATAGCTGAAGTTTTGGGAAAAAAGGGAAGTATTCAGAGGGTGAAGCAAGCTATGTTGTTAAAGGATTGAAATATTATCTCAAAAACACGCTAATCGCTATAGTTTTTTTCAATAACATTTCAATCCTTATTACTTATTACTTGTTATTTGTTAATTATTAAAAATATGGATAATTTAAGCCAATTAATCGCGCAAGCTTCACAAATTTTTACAAAGGTTTTTTATGAGATAAGCCATCTTACCGATCAGGTTTTTATATCTGGAATATTAGAACACCTATGGGTGCTTCTAAAAGCAATAATTCAATTTGTTATTATAGCATTAGAAGCATTAGTTAGAATCTTAAAGTTTTTCGTCAATATACAGTAACTGGGGGAGTACTCTTGACAACGTCTTAAAAGACGTTAAAATATAGATAGTATACTTCGCATAATGTAGCTTTATCGAAATTTAACATATGAAAATATGAAGAAAAGCAATAAAACAATCATAGAACATATTCCAGGCTTTTTAGAGTATTTAGACATAGAAAAAGGCCTTAGTCATAATAGCCAGACAACCTATACTCGCCTGATAAATAAATTTAAACAATGGCTTGAAGATAATAAAATAGAATCTTTAAAACCTCATGAATTAAATACTGATCATATTTGGAATTATAGAGTTTTTTTATCAAAACAATATAATAAGAATACTCATCAACCATTAAAAAAGTGTTCAATTAACTATTATCTGATAAGTTTGAGGAATCTACTGAATTATTTTACTGATAGAGATATTTTATCCCTTCCATCAGAAAAAATAAAACTAATTAAGGAAAAAGAAGATAAAAGTATTAAATTCCTTGGTTTGAAGCAAATAGAAAAACTTTTATCAAGCCCTGACACTTCTAATCGCATTGGATTAAGAGACCGGGCTATTTTAGAAGTTTTATTTTCTACTGGTTTAAGAGTAGCTGAATTAGTAAGTTTAAATAGAAATCAAATCAAAATTGAGAATTTAGATAATGAATTAGAAATAAGTATTGTTGGTAAGGGCGGGAGAATACGACCGGTTTATTTATCTTCTCGGGCTTTAAAAGCTTTGAAAGAATATTTAGATACTAGAAAAGACAAAGACAAAGCGCTTTTCATTAATTATAGAGGGCCTAAAGGCGATTCCCGTCGTCTAACTACTCGCTCTATAGAAAATATTGTTAAAAAATATATTTTAAAAACAGGTATTTCTATACAGGCAAGCCCTCACACTCTTAGGCATAGTTTTGCAACTGATTTGTTAATGCAAGGAGTGGATCTAAGAATTGTTCAGGAGTTTTTGGGCCATCAGAATATAGCTACTACTCAAATTTATACTCATGTAACTTCTAAAAAACTTAAGGATATCCATAAAAAATTTCATAGCGGCCGTAAATTAAAAACATAAAATAAATAAAATAGCGACAGGTACTTTTTATTCCCTGTCGCCTCATTTTTTTATCCCCTTTTCTATTTTATCTATTTCTATCTCACGACCTTTTTTTCATACGTTTCACTAAATTCAACAAAACCCCCCTCATCAAATTTTTTTGTCTTGTTATACTTTCTAGCAGCAAGTTTTTTAGCTTGTGCTAAACTAAATCCTCCTTGCCAAATATGATATTCCTCATTATCTTGTTCAATTATTATTAAGTGGAACATAAAAGGCCAATATCTTTTTTTAATTTTAATCTGCGGAACATCAAACAATTTCAATTGCTCTTCTTTCATTACAATCCCCTCCTCCTTTTCTATATATCTATATATTTTTATTATTTAGAAATATCTCGGATTTAACAGTAATAGCAGGTGCTAATCTATTAAAAGCGTTCTTAATCATTCTCTGAAGTTGTCTAATAGAAGTTATTACATTAGAAATGTTTTCTAATCTTTTCACTGATGGAAGATTAACCCTTTTTTTATATGGATTTACAATAATCATGTTTAATCCATTCATAAGGTTAGCGCCCTTTCCAGCAATTTTGTCTTTGATTCGATTTTTATTTAATTCTGTAGGATGATCTGCGAGAGATTTATAACTTTTCACTAGTTCTTTATACACATTAAGAATAATTTTTTGAGATCTAATGATTTCTTTTTTGATTATTAATCCCCTCTTCATAACAGCAAAATAGATTTTTATATTTCTTTTATTTTTTTTATCAACGTTTGTAAGAATTGCTTTTTGGCTAAGTTCTATCTGATGTTGTATAACTAAACCCGTGCTAAAATCAATAGAATTTGATTTCAAGAATTTGAGGGTTTTTTCGACGATATCTTTGAACTTCTTTAATTCAGCAATTTTTCCAAGGACAATTATAGTTTTGCCATTAATTGTGATTTTCTGGTTTCCATATTGTTCGAGAATATGGATTGTTTGTCTAAGAACTGTTTCTATGTCAGTAAAATTATGAAATTCTGTATATCCCTTCCATGTAACAGTCAATGTTCCATCATTATTTACTTGAAGCCATTTTGAGAAATTCTTTGTAGTAGTCATTTTTTCTTACCTCCTCTTTTTTCTTTTCTATATTTTTTAATTTATTCAGTTTTCAAATTGCAAGTAATCTTATTATATCACTACATATTAAATCTGTCAACGTATGAAACTAAACGGATATATGATAAAATAATTCAGATTGTTATATTGTTTCGAATTATTATTTAAGGCGAAAGCGGTTGTTGAAAAAACCATAGCGATTAGCGTGTTTTTGAAACAATCGCCTGAGCCTAATATCCTTAATATAATGGCTATATATTATGCGTATTTCTTATTCCAGTTTGGAGGATTTTAAACAATGTCCTCTAAAATATAAACTTTCAAATATAGATAAAATAAAAGAGCCTAAAAGCAAAGAGGCTATTTTTGGCACTTATATTCACAAGATTCTCAAATGGTTTTATCAAAAAGATCCTCACTTCCCTACTCTTGATGCCTTATTAAAATACTATCGTGATTATTGGCCCAAAAAAACAGGAGGATTCGAATGGAAAGATCCTGAAGAAGAAAAATCTTATTTTAAAGAAGGGCTAAGAATATTAGAAGAATTTTATAATAAAAATATTCCTCACAAAACATCAATTTTGGATTTAGAAACAAGGTTTGAAGTTATTCTTGATGAGAAC
>JGI24025J20009_10003406_pt1 | contig 10863 bp, 8 predicted proteins | sample Cruoilmetagenom3_FD_20009 | JGI IMG/M metagenome (IMG submission 20009) | reverse complement strand
TGTAATTGTAACCATAATCGTAACCGTAATTGTGAAAACGCAAAATCCAAATCATGCAATAACAAAACACTTTTTATTCTTACGAAGACTACAGGAGCTAAAAGAAAAATGGGCAGGATGTCTGATAGAGTTGCCGAGCGGGTAAGGCAAATGAAGGGCTCGGGGATACGGGAGTTCTTCGATATCGCACAGCAGATGGAAGGTGCGATTTCGCTGGGTGTCGGCGAGCCCGATTTCGTAACGCCCTGGCGCATACGGGAAGCGTGCATATTCTCTTTGGAGAAAGGATACACTTCGTATACGTCTAATTGGGGGCTGCTCGAATTACGCGAGGCGCTTTCTGATTCTATTCATAAAGAGACCGGAGTGTATTACGAGCCCGAAGGCGAGCTGCTGATAACCACGGGCGTGAGCGAAGCGGCTGATCTGGCACTTCGCGCTCTTATCAATCCCGGGGACGAGGTAATACTTCACGAGCCTTCCTATGTGAGTTACAAGCCATGTGCGGCATTCGCTGGTGGGACTACCGTATGCGTAAATACCAGCGTTGAGGACGAATTCAAGGTGCGAGCAGAACAAATCGAAGAGAACATAACGGATCGCACGAAGGCGATTATCCTGAGCTATCCGAACAATCCCACCGGGGCGACCTTGAGCAGGAAAGAGCTGGAAGAGATAGCCGATGTGGTGAACGAACACGATTTGCTCGTTATATCCGACGAGGTCTACGACAAGTTGACCTACGAAGGTACGCACACGTGCTTCGCCTCACTCAATGGGATGAAAGAAAAAACGATATTGCTGAATGGCTTCTCGAAGGCCTATGCCATGACTGGCTGGCGATTGGGCTATGCTGCAGGCAATAAAGAGATCATCGAAGCGATGATGAAGATTCATCAATATGTAATGATGTGTGCACCAATTACCGCGCAGATGGCGGCGATAGAAGCGTTGAGATGCGAGGACGATGTCGAGAAGATGATAAGCGAATACAACAGGAGAAGGCGAGTGATGGTGGACGGGCTGAATAATCTGGGATTGGACTGTTTTGAGCCCAAAGGCGCGTTTTACACCTTCCCTTCTATTCAGACTACAGGGCTCACATCGGATGAGTTTGCAAAGCGACTGCTTTTTGAGGAGAAGGTGGTCGTCATACCCGGAAGCGTATTTGGTGCGTGTGGCGAAGGGTTCGTGAGGTGTGCTTACGCGGTATCGCAGTACGAACTAAAGGAGGCTTTGGAAAGGATAGAGCGCTTCGTGAACGGGATAAGGTAATAGAATAATGCACAAATAAGCATCCTTTCCAGAGAAAGGTTGGTTGGGTTGAAATGATAGAGATATGTATATATGGTAGAGGGGGACAAGGAGGGGTTACCTTAGCAGAGGTGGTCGCGCATGCTGCTATCCTGGAGGGTAAACATGCGCAGTCAATGCCTGCTTTTGGACCAGAGCGACGAGGAGCACCAGTGCTCGCCTTCTTACGCGTGGATGAAGCGGAGAGGGTAAAAATAAGGACGGAGATCGCAGAACCAGACGCGTTAGTCGTACTTGACCCAGGGTTGCTTCAGGTAGGCGATGTCGTTTCGCGGCTTAAGAAGGACGGAACGGCGGTGATCAATACGAAGAAATCGCATGACGAAATGAAAGCGGGAATCAATGCAGGACGCTTGGCAACGGTGGATGCAATGAGTATCGCGAAGGAGATTTTAGGACTGCCTATCGTCAATACGACCATGCTTGGCGCGCTGATCAAGGCGACGGAAATAGTCAAGCTGGAATCCTTGGAGGGGCCTCTGAACGAGCGATTCGGAAAAATTGCCGCGAAGAACATCGAAGCAATGAAGAGAGCGTACGAGGAGACGGTGGTACGTTAGGTGAGCAACGCGTACGTAGCGTATTCAGATTGGAAATGCAGTGTTAAATCTGGATGGAGGAAAAAATGAGTGGTAAACAAAAAGGGTGGAAAGATTTAGAACTCGGCTGTGTGGTTACCGAGCCCGGGAGTGCATCGTCGACAAAAACGGGCGAGTGGCGGTCCGAGCGGCCGATTCGTGACAATACGAAATGCATAAAGTGCGGGGCGTGTTATCTGTACTGCCCTGAGGCGTGCATCAACGAGGACGAGGACGGATTTTTCGAGGCCGAATTGTATTATTGCAAGGGTTGCGGTATTTGCGCGCATGAATGCCCGCGCGGTGTCATAACGATGGTTGAGGAAGAGGAGGAATAGGCGGTATGTGTAACACGCCTAAGAATCCCAGATCAAATCAAAAGAAAATGGGAGGATTTATCTGATATAAGATGCCAGAAGGAAAAATAGTAGGTTTGGAAGGGTCCTTTGCTGTTGCGGAAGCGGTGCGGATGGCAAACGCCGATGTCATCTCGGCATATCCAATTACACCACAGACACACATTGTAGAGCGCCTGGCGGAAATGATCGCCGATGGCGAGTTGAATGCGGAATTCATCTGTGTGGAATCGGAGCATTCCGCGATGAGCGCTTGTGTGGGTGCTTCGGCGGCAGGCGCGCGGGTTTTTACCTGCTCTGCGGGTCAGGGTTTGGAATTAATGCATGAGGTCCTGTACATACCCGCGTCTATGCGGCTCCCGGTGGTCGCGGTGGCAGCGAACAGAGCTTTATCCGCACCTCTTTCGGTGTGGTGTGATCATTCGGACGCCATGGCCATTCGGGACATAGGTTGGATCCAAATGTTCGCGGAGAACAATCAGCAAGCATTCGACCTCACGGTCTGCGCTTTTAAGATCGCAGAGGATAAAGACGTCATGTTTCCTACAATGGTGCACATTGACGGCTTTTATCTCTCGCACGTGATCGAGGACATGGTGCTGCCGGAGGACGAAGCGGTAGTGAATTTTATCCCTGACTTCGAGTATCCGTTTGCGTTAGATCCCGAGAACCCGGTGAGCATGGGCTGTTACGCACCGCCGTTTATCTATCCCGAGGCGAAGAAGGCGCAGGAAGTGGATTTCGAGAACGCGAAGTCCACGATACTGGAGACGTGGAAGGAGTTCGGAGAGACCTTCGGCAGGTCGTACGCACCGGTTGAGACGTACAGGATGGAAGATGCGAGTTCTGCGCTGCTAACAATGGGAAGCAGCAGTGAAACCGCAATGCTGGCCGTAGACGAGCTGCGAGCAGAAGGGAAGGATGTCGGCCTTATACGGTTACGATTATGGCGGCCTTTCCCGTTCGCGGAGTTGCGAGAGGCGGTAAAGGATCTCGAACTTCTCGTGGTGATGGATCGTGCCATATCATTCGGCATGGGCGGTCCCGTGACTTCGGAAGTAAAATCGGCACTGTACGATATGAAAAATAATCTTAAGATCGTGGAGTTCATTGCAGGAATCGGTGGCCGAGACATCTCGATAGCAGATTTTAAATACATGTTAACTCACGCTCCGGATCGAGCGAAGGCAGTAGAGCGAGGCGAAGATATCGCAGCCAGAATGATAGGGGTGAGAGAATAATGATAGAAGGAGAAAGGATAGAGATGGAGCGAGAAGAGGACTTGTTTGCGCCGCGGTTGATCACAACAGAAGAGATCTTCGCTCCTGGGCATCGTGCTTGTATCGGCTGCGGGGAGGCGCTCGCGGCTCGACATGTGTGCAAAGCCCTCGGGGACAATGTCGTCATTATTAACGCTACGGGCTGTCTGGAGATCTTCTCATCACTGTTACCGCTAACCTCGTGGAAGGTGCCCTGGATTCACACGCTGTTCGAGAATGTGGGCGCGGTAATGTCAGGCGTCGAATCGGCATATAAAGCGCAGATACGAAAGGGAAAAATCCCGGATCGTGGCGTTAAATTCGTAGGGTTCGGTGGCGACGGTGCCACTACCGATATCGGTCTACAAGCGCTATCAGGCGCGATGGAGCGCGGGCATGACTTCCTCTATTGCTGCTTTGACAACGAGGCGTACATGAACACGGGCATTCAGCGGTCTTCGTCTACCCCGTACGGTGCGTGGACAACCACCGCGCCGGTGGGCAAGCATAGCATCGGACAGGGGACCTGGAAGAAGAACATGCCTGAGATCGCGGTTGCGCATAAAATACCGTACGTGGCGACGGCGTGCCCCTCGTATCCCTTTGACTTGCTGGATAAGGTGAAGAAGGGTTTGGAAATGGAAGGCCCGGCGTATATCCATATATTATCCGTCTGTCCAACGGGCTGGCGAGCTTCTCCGGATCAAACGATAGAAATTGGTCGTCTGGCTGTGGAGACCGGCATATTCCCGCTTTATGAAGTGGTTAACGGCGAGTACCGGTTAACCGTCGATGTACCGCAATTGAAACCCGTGAAGGAATATATGAAGTACCAGAGGCGGTTCCGGCACCTTACCGAAAAGGATATCGAACGAATTCAAGTGAGAGTGGAGGAAGAGTATGTGAAACTGAAGGAGAAAGAGGTGGTGAAGTAGCATGAGCGGAGATGTAAATGCGGACACGGTTAAAATGGAAGAAAGAAAATATGTGCGGTTACCCACGTTTTTAGAATGCGGCTTTGGCAATTTGACGAATGAAGTAACAGCGAAACGACTCTGCTGCCTTTGTGGTACGTGCGCAGCGTTTTGCGATAAGATAAAGATAACAGAAGACGAGGCAGGTAAGAAGAAGCCACGGTTCGTTGAGGACTATGATACTGTATGTGGGCTGTGCTATGCGTTCTGTCCACGAACGTTCTTGCCTCATGCCGAAATAGAGCGGAGAATATTTGGACAAAAACGAAAACGTGCGGAAGAAGATATTATTGGCATCTCTCGACGCTCTTATACGGTTCGGTCAAAGAGAGCGGACATACATGAAAAAGGACAAGACGGCGGCGCAGCTACTTCTCTGCTTGCGTATGCACTTGATGAGGGGATATTAGATTGTGGAGTGGTTACGACCTCGGATGACCACTGGAGACCGATAACGAAGGTGGCAAGAAATTACGAGGAGTTGAAGGAAGGTGCAGGCACGAAGTATACGCTTTATCCAAGCGTGACCGGTGTGAGAGACGCGATAGAAGATGGATGCGAGAAGATAGGGTTTGTAGGGCTGCCCTGTCAAATACAAGGATTGAGAAAGGTGCAAACTGCTGACCAACCGTACGATGTGGGCATAGAGAAGGTAAAATTGTTGATAGGCTTGTTCTGCATGAAGAGTTTCGTAGAGGATTTGCTGAAGTTCATCGGAGATAAATGTACCAAAGGTTCGTTAGAGAACGTGAAGAAGTTTGAGATACGTGGTAGGGAATTGTTTGTCTTTGAAAAGGAGAAACATGAAATCTCCTTGGAAGAGATAAATGGCTATGTTGGCGATGGCTGCCTGGTTTGCATGGATTATACTGCTGAACTCGCGGACATCTCCGTCGGCTCGGTTGGTTCAGAAGAGGGCTGGTCAACGGTATTCGTTCGCACGGCGCAAGGAGAAGAGGTACTCAACGGTGCACTGGAGAAAGGATACATCGAGGTTATGAAACTAGAGCGAAACGGGTTAGAATCGATACGGAGATTGGCGAAGAGGAAGAAGGAAAGCGGTATGCTGAGGAGTGTGTGATTATTTGGAGTATAAATCTTCTTCTTTTCTGAGAGTCGTAACACCTTCATGCTGAAATAAAAACTCTTTCTATTCTTTCTAATAATGGTTACCCTCTCTGCTAGTGAAGTGTCTATCAAAATATGAGAGGTGAAAAAGAAAAAGATGGATAACAAAAGGAGATTAGTAGGAGTAGCTCTTACAACGATAATGGTGATTTCTGTTTTTGTGGCATTGACAGTGCCGGTATATGCAGCAGAAGATATAACGACACTTGGAGAGATACAAAAAGCGATAGAAGAAAGCGGAGCAGAATGGCAGGCAGGGAATACCTCGGTTTCAGGGCTCTCTTTCGAAGAGAAACAGCAGCTGTGTGGCTTGAAAATCAGACGGTATGCCACGGATCTTAGCCGGGAAGGTGGACAGCGATTCGGGGCGCTGCAGGAAGATTCGACTGCAAAGACCGCTCAAGGCATATCGCCAGAAACGAAAACGCCCGGGGCATCCCAGCATCCATTCGCATCACCGGGAGAAGTGCTTGCGTCATGGACAGCTACCAATGATGATACGTGGGGTGTTGGATTCGACGGCACGAATGTTTGGGTATCCGACACATGGAACCTCAGGGATTATGAGTACACGACGACCGGTATGTACCTCAACAATTTCACTACACCGTGGGTTGGTAATTGGCCCGCGGATTTCGCATGGAACAGCAACACAAATACTTTGTGGCAGGTGAATGTCTATGGTGACAATTGCATCTACGAGCTCAACCCTGCTGATGGTGCCGTGCTGGATACTATCTGCGACCCTGATGGAATATGGAATCTGACTTCACAGCGTGGGCTAGCATACGATGCTGGATCAGATACCTTCTATGTCGGAGGTTGGAACGATGGCATTGTTTACCGTATCCAAGGACCCACATGGGGTAATCCGGGAAAGATTATCGACCAATTCATACCACCGGATCCGGCGGCGAGGTCAATATCCGGACTTGCACTCGCGCCTGATGGAACACTCTGGATTGCCACCAATTGGTGCCCAGACATGCTCTATCAGATAGACCTCAGTACGCATAAGGTAATCCAGTGCTTTGCGCATCCCGAGTACGTAACAACATGCTACACTGCCGGGGGTCTTGCATGCGACAGTATCGGCAATCTCTGGATGGTAAGCCAAGACACAAATACCATCTATTATGTTGATACGAGCGGAGCACCGCCATATCCTGATGCATTCGACTGGCGGCACTACGGTGGAGACTGGACGACGCCGATAAAGGATCAGGGAGCTTGTGGAAGCTGTTGGGCTTTCGGTTCACTGTGCTCGATGGAAGCGTACATCAATATCCAGAAGGGAGACCCAACGATTGACAAGGATCTCTCAGAGCAGTATCTGCTCTCGTGTTCTGATGGTAACTGCTCTGCCGGTTGGTACGAGGATTTAGTCTTGGACTATTTGCGTGATGTAGGAACGGTGGATGAGGCTTGTTTCCCCTATCAGGAGAACGATACTATTCCGTGCGATGCGGCTTGTCCTGATGCTGACTGCAGGATGTGGCAGATTACGGACTGGGGCTGGGTACCTCCCTCAACGTCAGAGATACAAGGACATTTGCTTGACGCACCGCTTGTCGCCGCCATGCCCGTGTATGAAGATTTCTTCTCTTATCATGGAGGCATTTACGAGCACGTTTCTGGAGCGCTGTCTGCCTATCATATGATCAACATAGTGGGATATAATGATACCGAGCATTACTGGATCTGCAAGAATAGCTGGGGTACGAACTGGGGAGAAAACGCGGACTTCCAGCCTTTTACACCTGGTGTCGGTGACGGTGGCTGGTTCAGGGTAAGGTATGGTGAGATTGAGATTGAGTTGGGAGTGGCGTATATTATTCCGCCGATAACCGAATCAATTATGAGTGTTAACAAAACGGTCTTTGACGAAACCACCCACGAGTGGGTTGAAATTGTCAATGCCGATGTCGGCGACACCGTGCGGTTCCGGATCGTTATACCAAATCCATGTTACAACCTGACCAATGTCGAAGTCAACGATATATTATCAGATGGCCTGGACTATGTGGGGCACGCAACGATCAATGGCATAGCATGTGAACCCGTAGAAATGCTTTCGAATCCCGATGGCACCACCACGATTACATGGGGATACAATGCCAGTGAGCCATGTACAGAGCCATTTCAGGAGCTTGGAGTATCTGAGGAGATCACAATCGAATTCGATGCGCGAATAACAAAAGTTTGCAGTGCTGAGATTAACTGTGCAAATGCTACCGCATACTGTGCCGAATGCATGCCACTAGAACAGATCTTTACCCAAAAGGACTGTGCAAAAGTTCTATCAACACCTCTTTATGAGGACTTTGAAGTGGCTTTTCCACCAGTAGGCTGGACTGTTATTGACACCCTTGTTGGCATGAACCCCGTATGGGAACGGAACGACGTTACCGGTAGGAGTAATCTCGCAGGTGACGGTTACAGTGCTATTGCTGACAGTGACTATTATCAGTACGATCCAATGAATACCGACCTGATCAGCCCGGCCATTGACTGTACCGGCTTGAGCGATGCGTACCTTATATACGACACGGCATACGAGAACTATGCAGGGTATGATTGGGCAAATGTGTCTGTGCGAAGTGCAGCAACTGGAGGGGCATGGATAACCGTTTTGGCATGGAACGAGGATCACCCCGGACCACTGACCGTTGACTTGAACATATCGGCATACGCGGATAACCAGCCAGACCTTCAGATACGCTTCAACTATGATACCAAGGGAAACGAGTACCTCTGGTATTGGGAAGTGGATAATGTGAAGGTGTGTGGGATATCAAAAGAATTTGTATTCGACACAGGTCCAGGCACCTATTCGAGTATCTCTGGAATGCACAACGGCACAATCACACCGACGTATAATATCAATGTCTCTCGTATGTACACCTACCCCTGCCCCGGGACCGGCGGGCATACCAAGTATGTCCACATTTGGGGAAATGGCGTGGACGAGAACGCTTCATGGACCGGTTACAGCGGCGATTGGCATAACTTGACCTTCAGCGCACCGTTCGCGCTCGACGCAGGAGAGACGTACAACTATACCATCATAACCGGCTCTTACCCCCAGATCATACATGCAGCCAGCAAGCCAGTTACCGGAGGAACAATTGCCTGGGACTCGTTTGTTGATGTCAACGGGAAGGAGCACAGTGACTGGATACTTGCGATGCGATTAGAATAAGAAGGACTGGAGGGCGGAATTCCCCTCCTTTTTCTATTTTTATATCCTTAAATGTTCAACCTCGTCTTCATCCAGCGGTGATACGATTATAGACATTTTTCCTTCTCCGTTCCAGTATTCCACCAGCACCTCTCTTTTATCCACACCGGCATCTGAATATCTCGCAGTCAGCTTCGCTGCGAGTTCGATCGCTTCTTTACTCTTTGTCTCAGAACATTCTAAAATCGTTATCGGACTGCCACAGCCGGGGACTTCAAACGCATAATCCTTGGATTTCTTTAGCTCTAAAAGAAGCTTATTCTCATCTTCATTCCTGCCTACTATGATTTTGTAATCTTTAAACCGGAAATGCCTGCCTATTCTCAGTAACAAAACATCTTGCGTCGTCGCTTTTTCTTTATGCGCGAATAAATCGCGGACTTTCGATGCGAATTCCTTGTTGGTTAGGAGACACCCGCCAGATGGAGATGGATATTCATCTTGCAGACCGAACTTTTCTGCAAGTGCGATCTGAGGCTTTCGACTCTTTCCCGATATGGCCAAAAGCGTGTTCCGATCCACCCAGCCTTCAAGTTCAGGGATCGTCTCCGGCAGGAGCTTTGCGGAAAGCGGTCGCAAGATCAGGCCCTCTAAGCATGCTTCTTTCTCCTCGAGTATCAACGCCTTCCGGTACTGGCTCATCGGTCGTTCACCAAGCACATCGCCGGTAACAATAAACTCAGCCCCAACTTCTCGCGCAATCCGTTTTGCTTCTCGCAGCATATAAATCCTGCAATCTATGCAGGGGTTCATCCCGGAGCCGTAACCATACTTCGGGTTTCGTATTACGTCAAGATATTCGTCACCGACTTCAACCCTGATTAGCGGGATGCCAAACCGCTTTGCCGTTTTACCCGCATAATCCTCCTTCTCTGCAACAACCGGCAAAACGAAATACACCGCGACAACTTCTATACCTTGATCTAATACCCGCTTTGTTGCTAATATCGAATCTAATCCGCCGGATAATAATGCTAAGGCTTTCATTTCACTTTTTCTTTTTTAGAAAATACTTTTTTAAAAAAACTGTACTAAGAAAATAATTCTTTTTCTAAAGCTTTCCCTTGTAAGAGAAGGTTTGTGCCAAAAGAAAAACTTTAGCTGATTTTTTCTATCAAGCCGTCCTTCAGATAAATAACTCGATCAGCGTATTTCTTATGCCATACTTCATGTGAAACCATAACGATTGTCTGCCCCAATTCTTCGTTTAGTTTCTTGAATAACTCCAGAATCTGCATTGACGATTCTGTGTCTAAGTTCGCGCAAGGCTCATCAGCAAAGAGTATTTTCGGTTTATTAACCAATGCTCGTGCAACTGCAACTCTCTGCTGCTCCCCTCCGGAAAGCTCTCGTGGGAGGTGATGTAACCTATCACCAAGGCCGACCGTTTCCAGAATATCAGTACTCAATTTCAGATAGCGTTCTCTCTTTTTCCCCATCATCATGGACGGCAGGTACACATTCTCCAGCGCCGTAAGCTCTGGCAAAATTGCATATTCCTGAAAAACATAACCCAATTGGTTTAACCGGAAGATAGTTCTTTCATGCTCGGATAAGCCGATGACATCAACGCCATCAATCATAATCTCCCCCGAAGTGGGAGTGTCAAGCAAACCAAGTTGGTGAAGCAAAGTAGATTTTCCCGAACCTGATGGCCCCATTATTGCTAAATATTCCCCCTTCTCGACCTCAAAGGAAACCCCTCTCAAAGCATGCACTTCAACTTTTCCCACGACATACGTCCTTTTCAGGTCTTTGACTTGAATCATTTTAATCCCAGATTAATTTCAGTAAATCTTCCCTGGCCACCATATACGCAGGGATAAACGAAGCAACAATTGTAGCGAAAAAAAGTAAAGCTGCTCTAAAAAGTGCTTCCGTATTGCTTAACGATAAGATGACGGGTCCTACAGGTAATTGAATAGGGTGTGTGATTGTGTAGGGTGTAATTAGATATTGCATAGCGAAAAAGCCAAGAAACATTCCGAAAGAAGCATAAAAAATCGCCTGTAA
>JGI24025J20009_10003405_pt1 | contig 10867 bp, 5 predicted proteins | sample Cruoilmetagenom3_FD_20009 | JGI IMG/M metagenome (IMG submission 20009) | reverse complement strand
AATAACGCTATCGATTGGTCTTTAGCTCGATCGAAGTCATCCTGCCCAATTTCTGCGATCACACGATCCTGCCATCTTTGGGTTAACTGACCCAGGGTATGGCCTGAATTATGTAAACGATTTAGCTCCGCCTGACCCCATACCATCGCCAGCTTATCTTGTGCTGTTTCCAGGTGGTTCAAAATATCCTGTTGGACCATCTCAAGAGGTTTCCCCTCTAATTGGTGGGCTGCCAGGAAGATATAGGTCAACCGTAGAGTCGCTTTCATCATCCGGCGATGTGTTCGATCGTCAAATGTAATCACACGACCCTGTGTAATAATCAGTAATAAACGCATCAATGCAGATTGATCATTCAGCGCTTCTGCCATCAAGTCTTGATTAGATTTAAGGTCTTTGGCAATTTCACCCGACTCTCCCAGAACATATTCCTCCCGGCGGTTAAGCGTGTCATCGACCTGTGATGACAGCGTCTGACTGACCTGCTCCCAGGGGAGGCTTGCCAATTCTGATGCTTGCATATTCCAGTTGTCATTCAAACGCCGTTCTAAAGTCAGGATCAAACGCCGCACAAAAATTTGCATCAATGTACTGCGAATTTGACCCCTCACCTCGTCGATTGCCTCCTGGGAGCCATCCTTCAGGCCGCTAGTGACCTGGTCAGACAAACGTAAGGGCACATGGACAAGATTGGACAATTCGGTGACCACCTTAGTTGCCTGGTTGTTTTCTTCGTAACGCAAGCCCTCAACAAAAGTATCCAGCAGCTCCAATCTTTCGGTAAACTGTGATTCAAAACCCATTTCCGATTGCACAATCAATGATCCAGCCCAATTTCTAAGGTGGTCATGCCAGGCTTTTAAAGCCTCTGAGGCAATTTGAAGAAGCCCGGATTGTAAGGCATCTACTGTTGTCGGTTTTCCCAACCGATCCATCATCAGTTTTAAAGAATAAGATGGGTGCGTCACGCCAGAAATATCCATCGGCGGTTGTGTGTCCTCGAGATATGCAATAAGTTTCCAAGGACCCTCATCATCTTGCATCCCCAGGTCAACACGCCGGCCAACTTCGGTGCGCAGCATTTCAGTGACATCTTCGCGCAGGTCTTCTTTATCAAAGATCAGTTCGCGCTGCTCGTAAATACGTTCCCTTTGAGAATTTAAGACATCATCATATTCAAGAAGGTGTTTCCGCACATCAAAGTTAGCACCTTCCACCCGGGTCTGGGAAGATTCAACCAGCCGACCGACAATACCACTTTCAATCGGAACACCTTCGTCGATATTCAACCGGGACATCAAGGCTTCTACCTGGCCGCCGCCGAACAAACGCATCAGGTCATCCTCAAGTGAGAGGAAGAAGCGAGATGAACCAGGGTCACCCTGACGGGCAGCACGTCCCCGCAGCTGATTGTCGATGCGGCGCGCTTCATGGCGTTCTGACCCAATTACATGCAGGCCGCCCAGATGACGAACACGTTTCATTTCCTCCATATATTCAAAATATTTCCTGATATCCTCAGCATACTCACCATAATCCTCTTGAGCGATAGCTTTTAAGGCACTCAAACGGTTCTGCATGTCCATGTTATAAGGATCATCCACGCCAGATTCTGCCAAAAAACGATTGACATTGGTCAAGCTTTCTTCTAAAAGTTCACCGCCCAGCTTAATATCCACACCACGACCAGCCATGTTGGTGGCCAGTGTCACCGCGCCAAAAGCGCCAGCCCCAGCAATAATCTTTGATTCTTCCGTATGCTTGCGGGCATTCAAAACCTCGTGCTTGACACCAGCTTTGATCACCGCTTCCAATCGGTCCCAATCATTAGCAGACAGGTTAAATATCTCTAACAAGTCTTGCTTATTTCCCTCATCAAGGGGGCTGAGCGATTGAAGCCCGTAACCCCGCCCCAGACGACGCAATTCAAGACTGCGGAGTGAATCCAGTGCCTGGTAAAGCTGGTCCAGTTCCGGGGCGGACAGCACGTCACCTTCATTCAGGTTATGATGTTTTATATAGGCATGGCGAATCAGGAGAATTTCCATCAATCGTCGTACATTGGCGGCATTCAACCGTTCAGAAAGATGTTCAGAATTTTCTACCGATGTGGTGCCGACGAGTTGGGGTCGACCAACCACATGATAATAGATGATCTCTTTAACGATCGCCCGCAATTTTGCTTCCACACTCCGGTAAACAATATCCGGATAGTCTTTACGATTCCAAAAGACTGGCTGACGTCCATCATCATCCGGCTGGTAATAATAAATATATTTATAGCCGTACTGATCCTTATCTTCTGCTTCAATCAGATCAGGGTCTTCACCCATTGCACGATATTCAAGATGCGTGGGTATCGGCAATACCTCTAAGCCGTAGATTTTATAAAATTCTTCAGCTTCCGTAAGCGCAGTTCCGGTCATCCCGGCTAACTTTTCATACATACGAAAGTAATTCTGGATCGTTATGGTGGCATAAGTGACGTTTTCAGCTTGAACTTTAACACCCTCTTTGGCTTCTACAGCCTGGTGAAGTCCGTCTGACCAACGGCGACCCGGCATCAAGCGACCGGTGAATTCATCAACAATGATCACTTCGCCACTTTGCACAATGTATTCTTTATTGCGATGAAAGAGAAATTCAGCCCTTAAAGCTTGTTCAAGGAAGCCTAATACGCGTGCTTGCTCTGGCGTGATATCCTCAGGGCGTTCTGGATCCCGCAAGGGCATATCCAGCAATTCTTCCACATGCGCCAACCCAATTTCCGACAAGGTTACCGTGCGGTCCTTCTCGCTAACCTCATAATCCTCCGGAACCAATTGTTTGACAATATGCGCCATGCGATTGTACCAGTCGGAAAATTCGTGTGAAGGTCCGGAAATGATCAGCGGCGTTCTGGCTTCATCGATCAAGATGTTATCCACCTCGTCAATGATGGTATAGTAATGGCCGCGCTGCACCCTGGCATTTTTCGCCTTTGCCAGGTTATCTCGCAGGTAATCAAAACCAAATTCATTATTTGTGCCGTAGGTGATATCTGCCTGGTAGGCTAAACTGCGATCTACCATACGAACCTGGTCTTGTTCTTCAATCGGTGAGCGTTGTGATGGATCATAAATAAAGGCTTTTTGCCCATGCTCGGTCCGGGCAGCCATCTGAAGAATGCCCACAGATAAACCAAGAGAACGATAAATGGCACCCATCCAGCGCCCATCCCGACGAGCCAAATAATCATTGACAGTCACCAGGTGCGCACCACGACCGGTAAGGGCATTTAAATAAAGCGGCAATGTTGCCGCCAGAGTCTTTCCCTCACCGGTCTTCATCTCAGCAATTTCACCCCTATGGAGGGTTATGCCAGTGATTAATTGAACATCATAATGCCGTTGTCCCAGGGTGCGCTTACTAGCTTCACGAACAGCCGCAAAAGCTTCCACCAGCAAATCATCCAAAGTTTCACCCTGGGATAACCGCTTTTTAAACTTTTCTGTCTTTGTCCTTAAGGCTTCATCACTGAGTTTCTCATAGGAGTCTTCCAGGGCGTTGATTTGATCAACAACTTCTTTTAACGAATCAACTTTTTTTTGATGGGGATCCCCACTAAAGAGTTGGGCAATTTTCTTAAACATAAATATCTTCACCTTGATTGGCGGTTAGCGCCTTATTTTTCATGATTTGTGATTATAGCACAGGCGACATAGAAAAATGGTCGCTTGCATCTAACAAGACTTGATTAATATTACTCATCATAAATTGGATTTTTATTAATACCCTCGTTTTTTATCCCCATTGTTTTTTATGATGATTCAGGCGCATCCAACAACCATCTTTACAAACTATGCAGTTCATAAAAAATCCCGGAAGTTGAATTCCGGGATGAGTATACACCACTTTTCCTCAGGGTAACGGGCAGCCTTCAAGCATATCAAAGGTAATTGCGCACCACCATGAAGCCGGCATGAAATATAAAGTGACTGCAATCACACAGGCAAGGACCACTATGGCAACAATTAAAATGGTCAACCAGGCTGGGAAACCATCTCTTTTTGTTTTGGCTTTTCGGACAGGCGCAGGCTGCTCAACAACCCGGGGTTCTAATGCCCCCTTGTCATACATCGGCTCTTCGACTTGCTGATTTATTACGTGCGGGGCTGCTAGCGGAGTTTTAGATTCCTGGGGTCCTTGCTCAGAAACAATCGTTGCGTCAGGATCGTAACTACTTTTTTCAAAAACCATGACAATGTTTTCGCCAAAAGTGATCAAATCACCAGCCCGCAGTTGTTTGGGACTTGAAATTCGCTCACCATTGAGGAAGGTCCCATTGGTCGACCCCAGATCTTCCACAAAGAAATCATCGTCCTGCATAAAAAACCGTGCGTGCCTTCGCGACACCTCAGGATCTCCGATTGCAACATCATTTGCAAGATCACGACCTAACAAAACTTCAGCCTGTTCTAAATAGAAAACTTCTCCTGGATTTGGCCCTGTACGCATCGATAATTGAAAATATTGAGCAGTCATTGAACCTCCTTTAAGCTAGTACAATCAACCTTGATTGATAAATGTTAAAAATGATTATAGTATTAGTTTAATGATTTTTTCAGTTCATGTCAAACATTTTATGAATCCACTGCAAAAAGTTCTCTTTGCATAGGAACGTAAATGGCTTTTTTCTTGATGATAACAAATGATTGAATTGGATCAATTTCATTCTAATCGATGTTTATAATTTGAACCCATGCCAATAAAATTGTTATTATATTTCTGACAGGGCTTTTACAATTCTCAAACATCCGATCAATAAAATTAAGGATGACATGAACTGATATCTTATTGCAAGGATAAAATGATAAACACAAGTAAAAATTAGCATTATAAAGAGAGATACTATGGATTTAAACAAATTTACAGAAAAAGCACAGCAAGCAATCATTCAATCGCAGCAGCTTGCTTCGGATCTTAATCACCAGACAATTGAGCCCTCACATTTGCTTCTAGCGCTGTTAAACCAAGATCAAGGTGTCGTGCCTGCCATCGTCACTAAAGTTGCCGGCAGCCCCATTGCACTGCGTGAAGAGGTCCAAAACGAACTTGACAACAAACCCAAAGTCTTTGGCGGGAACACCGGTCAACCTGGAATGTCAAAATCTGCAGTTGATGTCACGAACGCCGCTGAAAAGTACGCTAAGGGTATGTCAGATGAATACATTTCTACAGAACACCTTTTGCTTGGATTGACTGATAGCTCAGAAGGGAAACGACTCTCTAATTATGGTCTAACCAAGGATGCTATTCTCAAAGCGCTTAAAGAGGTGCGAGGATCCCAGCGCGTGACCAGCCAAAATCCTGAATCGACCTATGAGGCTTTAACCAAATACGGCCGTGACCTGACGGCATTGGCACGCACAGGAAAACTGGACCCGGTTATTGGCCGCGATGAAGAGATTCGCAGAATTGTGCATATCCTTTCACGAAGAACAAAGAACAACCCAGCATTGATTGGTGAACCCGGTGTGGGTAAAACTGCCATTGTCGAAGGCCTGGCACAGCGCATCGTCAATGGCGATGTGCCTGAAGGCTTGAAAAACAAAAAAATTATTGCCCTGGATATTGGTTCATTAATCGCAGGGGCAAAGTATCGCGGCGAATTCGAAGAGCGTTTAAAAGCTGTTCTAAAAGAGATCGCTGACTCTGCTGGTGAAATCCTGTTATTTGTGGATGAAATGCATACCGTTGTCGGCGCGGGTGCTGCTGAAGGCGCAGTTGATGCTGGTAATATGCTCAAACCAATGCTGGCGCGCGGTGAACTTCATATGATCGGCGCAACCACACTGGATGAATATCGCAAGTATGTTGAAAAAGATGCCGCTCTCGAACGGCGCTTCCAACCTGTTTTCGTAACAGAACCATCCGTCGAAGACACCATCAGCATTTTGCGCGGCTTAAAACAGCGATACGAAGTGCATCACGGCGTGCGTATCACGGATCCGGCGGTTATCGCAGCAGCCACATTATCCCACCGTTATATCGCTGATCGTCATTTACCTGACAAAGCCATTGACCTGATTGACGAAGCCGCAGCCCGGCTGAGAACTGAAATCGATTCCAAGCCGCAAGCTTTGGACGAGGTTGATCGTGCCATAATGCAGCTGGAAATTGAACGCCAGGCACTGCAAAAAGAAAAGGACAAAGCATCAAAAGAACGCCTTGCAAATATTGAAAAGGACCTGGCAAACCTGCAGGAACGTGCCAGTGAATTGCACACTCGCTGGCAGGTAGAAAAAAAGGCAATCCAGGAAATCAGGGATATTAAAGAGGAAATCGATCAAACAGAAACCCAGGTAGAGCAGGCGGAACGACAATCTGATCTTGAAAAAGCAGCCCGTTTACGTTACGGCACATTAAATGAACTGCGGGCACACCTGGAGAATGCTGAAAAGCACCTGAAAGAATTGCAAGAAAATTCACCTTTGCTCAAGGAAGAAGTGGACGCAGAAGAGATTGCTGAAGTCGTTGGTAATTGGACAGGCATACCGGTTTCTCGACTGCTGGAAGGTGAAATGCAAAAGCTAATGCACATGGAAGAACGTTTACACCACCGGATTATCGGGCAGGATGAAGCTGTTGAGGTTGTTTCTAATGCCGTGCGCCGTGCCCGTGCCGGGTTACAGGACCCCAACCGGCCTATTGGCTCCTTCATTTTCCTGGGGCCTACTGGTGTTGGTAAAACCGAGCTTGCAAGAGCCCTGGCAGAATTCCTCTTCAATGACGAAGACGCCATGGTGCGTATCGACATGAGTGAATACCAGGAGAAGCATACTGTCAGCCGCCTGTTTGGCGCCCCCCCAGGATATGTCGGCTTTGAAGAAGGCGGACAATTGACGGAAGCCGTTCGACGCCGCCCATACAGTGTGGTGTTATTTGATGAAATTGAAAAGGCACACTCAGAGGTGTTCAATGCCCTGTTGCAACTCCTGGATGATGGGCGCCTGACCGACGGCCAGGGTCGTACCGTTGATTTCCGCAATACCGTGGTTATTATGACCAGCAACCTTGGCAGCGAGTTGTGGATGAGCTCTGTGGAGGACAAAAACCAGGTCAGGGAGGTCTCGCGGGATCAAATCAACCGCCTGCTCCAGGCGCACTTCCGTCCCGAGTTCCTCAACCGTGTGGATGAAATCGTTGTGTTTACCCCCTTGACCAGGGAAGACCTGGCTAAAATCGTGGATCTACAATTGGAGCGTGTGGCAGCGCTGATGAGCGTCCGAAACCTGAAATTGAAGGTCGATCAAGTTGCCCGGGATTACCTGACAGAATTAGGCTATGACCCCGATTTCGGTGCCCGACCGCTTAAACGAACCATCCAGCGAGAGGTTCAGGACCCGCTGGCATTGAAAGTTGTGTCGGGTGAGGTCAAAGAAGGCGACACCATCCGGGTCACCAGAGGACCAGCCGGACTGCAATTTGAAGTAATCAGTGCTGAGGAAGAACAAGAAAAACAACCGGCCTAAATCACAAAGAATAAATAGCGCAAAGCCCATAGACCAGATATCTATGGGCTTTTTTTATGCAGATGCTTCGATGATCTCTACAAAAACTGAAATCTTTATAAATAAGGCTTCTAGTTGGTAATTTTCATGATTAATGTCCAAAAATGACTCCGCCGCTAAGAAATAATCGATTAATCAAATTATTTTCGAGCTGAAACTCCTCACTCCAAAAATTTAGAACTCAAAATCGGTCGATTCTTTCACTTTTCATCACAGGTTTACCCACCTTGATGTGTCGTCCTGAAATATGTTTACAGGTATAAATGAAACAGAAAGGAATTTCAGGATGAAAAAGACCTATAAGAGATACAGCGAAGCCTTCAAGCGGCAAGTTGTATTGGAGTATGAAGCTGGAACAAGTGTCAATGCCTTAAAGAAGAAATATAGCATAGGTGGATCCGAAACGATCAATCTTTGGATCAAAAAGTATGCCAAAGATGGATTTCGACATAATTTGATCCGGATCCAATCCACAAATGAAATCGATCAGATAAAAACGCTTGAGAGTCGCATTGAGGAATTAGAGCGGACATTGGGGAAAGTCACGCTTGAGAAATTGAAGTTGGAAAGCGTTGTTGAAGAGTTGGAAGAAACATATAATTTTGAGATTAAAAAAAACGAAGTTCAATCATCCAACGGCTCTGGGTCAAAACCCAAGAACTTGAAAGGCGGGTGAGCATGAGAAAAATCTGTGCTCAGTTTGGAATTACCCGTCAGACCCATTACCAGAAACTACATCGAGAAGCTGACCAAATGATCGCGAATGCACTTATTTTGGAAATGGTGCGCCAGGTACGTCGCAGCCACCCCAGAATGGGTTGCAGGAAGCTTTTGTACAAGATTCACCCCATGATGGCTCAAGAAGGACTGAAAATGGGTCGTGACCGGCTATTTGAGCTTCTAAGAGAGGCTGATTTACTGGTGAAACCCAAGAAAACGTTTCATCAGACCACTCAATCGGGTGTCAGGTATGCTCCAAATCGCTTGACGGGTTTAGTTGTTTCGCACTGTGACCAGGTTTGGGTATGTGATATCACCTACCTGGAACTTATGGAAAAAAGGTTTGCCTATCTCTTCTTATTGATGGATCTCTTTTCTCGTTATATTGTTGGTTGGCATGTATCCTCTTCTCTGGGTACTGAGGGGGCTCTTATTAGCCTTCAAAACGCCTTGTCACAGACTGCTTCCAGCAATGTGACAGGATTGGTCCACCACAGTGATCATGGTGTGCAATACACCAGTCAACAATACAGCGATGAGCTCCTGGAGGATGGTCTTTTGGCGAGTATGGGAGCTGTCGGCAATTGTTACGATAACATCTACGCAGAACGGGTCATTGGTATTTTGAAAGGCGAATACAGCCTGAAGGCCCCTTTTGTTGATATCTCTCAAATTAGATCGGTTGTCGAGGAGGTGGTTCACCTATATAATACAGACAGGCCCCATCTGTCTTTAGGATATGCAGCCCCCAGAGATGTCTATCGGGGATGGACGACTGACATTCCGGCGATTAAATTCCCTGCGGTGGTTGCATGAGTTACCTATTACCTAATAAAACCTGTAAACATTATTCAGGACGGGTCATGACCTCCTAATGCCCAGTACCCAATACCAAATACCTACTCACAATTCCCCATTTCCTCTCTTTTCACCCAAACAAATCCCTTTTCACTCTTGCCCCCTCCTCGGGCTCTGGATAAGCCTGCATAAAGGTCTCGTGATGTCCGCCAAACAACCGGGTAATAAAACCGCGGAAGCCCTTATTCATCTCGTCACCACCCTGGCTGGCATGGCATTCCGCTGCTTTTTGGCGAACATTCTTGACGGGTCGGTAATCAATCTTCGCGTGGGTCGGAAAATCCACATTGGCAATCGATACCAGGTCAATATCTTTATTACGTCCAAAGGCATGCGGATCCTGCCCAATCAAGCGCAGCACCCAAACCATAGCCTTTAAAAAGCCGCGATTCATGGTATGAAAATAAAGCTTTCCAGGTTGAAAGGGTGCTAAACCATCAGGGTCAATAATACCAGAATTTGAAACCAGTCCAAAAGCCTGGACGGTCGCTCTTTGAATAGCAATATGATCCGGGTGACGATACCCACCAATCGGGTCAAAGGTGATCACCACATCCGGCTGAATCTGTCGCATCAAATGCACTACTTCTTCCGCCACCTTTTCAACAGGTTGCGCCGCCAGAGCTTTCGGATGATGATTTGCATCAGAACCGGGCATCCCTGAATCCCGATATTTGAGGAAGTGTAATTGATCAATGCCAAGGGCGTCTGCTGCACAACGCAATTCCTGGGTTCGTAAACAGGATGCGCTCTTGATCCTTTCTTTATATTTGAGGTCAATCTCCCCTAACTCGCCTCGTGTTGCACAAATTAAATGGACACTGACACCCCGTCGTGCATACAATGCCAGGGTACCGCCCATCCCGAAGGTTTCATCATCAGGGTGAGCAAGTACAGCCAGCAGGGTTTTACCGGGATGTTGGGGTATTTTTGCCATTATCTTTAACCTCTTAATTAATTTTTTTAGAAACAAGCAATTATCAACCTGACACGATCAAAATTGCAATTTTCAAAACCTGTACAGAAATGTCACTCAATAAAACCTGCTGCTGGTCCGCTTAGGTCGATGATCCCTGAAAGATCGTCCCACGGAATCATTATCTGTTGTGTTCCAGCGGCATAAGGAGCAACCTCGTAAACATCGAAATTAATCCGCAAACCTTCAGTAAGCAGGTTCCAGTTCTCCTTTACCAGCATTACATCTGCCGCAGTTCCCGCCTGGTAGCCAAATCCCTTATCAATCAAAACAGGATCGAGCAAACTTCCAATCTCGTTGATATAATCCGTTCCCGGCAAGAAAAGGTCTTCCAAGCTTATAAAAAGGCCATTCCGAGCATCATAATTCAGAACTTGGAAAAAGGGGAAAGGATGTGCTGACATCGCTATATACTGTTCAAAAGTTAGAAGAAAGCTAAACAATCGCTGATCAGAATAGGTCAGGTCATAATCAAAGGTGAGATAACTCAATGGCGGTTCCCCCTGTCCCTCCGTCACACCTTGCCCATCAGTCACATCTAAAAGGAAATCTTCCTTAAGGGTATCCACCAACCGATCACTCTCAGTATTAAAAGCAGCGACAAGGGTTTCAAGCCCATCTAAATTAGGCCACACGCCGTTAACCTCATACCTGGGACCGTCCCCTTCTTCAAATATCCTTCGGTCGATAAGCTGGAGATTATGTGCTTGTGTTGTTGGTCGCGGTTCAGATTCAGGGGTTTCACTGGGAGAAGCTTGAA
>JGI24025J20009_10003401_pt1 | contig 10873 bp, 10 predicted proteins | sample Cruoilmetagenom3_FD_20009 | JGI IMG/M metagenome (IMG submission 20009) | reverse complement strand
AGCTTTAGCTCGTCATCCTCAAGTTTTAGTCCTACCATTAAAATATCATGGTTTTTTGGAGTTATTAAATCATTCCAAAATTAAGTTGTTGAGACACTAGGAGGTGAAAAAACAAAAAATGTTCTACCCTGAAAAATTTATACAGGAGCAAGTACCGCAACTAAGTGGAATAATTGGTGAGGAAAAAGCAGTCATACCGGTTTCAGGTGGGGTTGGTTCCAACATTACTGCAGTTCTCACCCACCGTGCAGTAAACGACCAAGCAATAATTGTATTAATCGACGACGGCATGCAATCGGGGAAAGCGGGCGATATGATGAACTTCTACGCAACGCAAAATATGAATACAAAGCTTGTGGATGCATCTCATGAGTTTTCTGGCGCGTTAAATGGGCTCGCAGAGCCTGAAGAGCAGCGAAGAACCTATCGAAACACCTACTATGCTGTCCTCGGACGCGTAATCCAGGAGGAGAAGGCGCATTATTTGGTCAATGGAACAACAGCAGCAGATATAGCCGAACCGAAGGAAGAAATCGAGATGGAGGACGAAGCTCTGGAGCAGGTAGGGATACGGGTCATTGATTCACGGAAAAACGGAGTAACGGTGATTGAGCCGTTGAAGAAACTCAACAGGCATGAGGTATTGAAAGTTGCTCAGCATTTGGAATTGCCTCCCGAGCTGTCAATGCGCAAATCGTTCCCTGACGTTCTAAACGTAATCCGAGAATCCCTGGTGAAATAACGTCTCAGCATGGTGAGCGAGAAAGCGTAGTAAAAAAGACAGGAGAAGTGGAAACACAGAACTATCAGTGTTTTCAGAGCTTTGCTGTTTTGGTAAACGAGGCGCTCGGATAATGCTTCATTAATTTTTCTTTCTTTAGTATAACTGGTGGCGTACAAGAGCATGATCGCAATCGTTGATTACGGAATCGGGAATCTATTCAGCATTTACAATGGGCTGAAACGCGTGTATGATCATCCAACGTTAGTGACGAATGATGAAATCACAAAGCTGATAGAGGCGGATGGGATCATCGTGCCGGGTGTGGGCGCATTTGACGATTGTGTCCGTAACTTCAAACCCTTTTCGGAGCGGTTAATCGAGTGTGCAGAATCCGGTATCCCCGTCCTTGGTATTTGCGTCGGGATGCAGCTCCTATTTGACGAAAGCGAGGAGGGCTCCGAAAAAGGATTGCAGTTGCTACCGGGGAACGTGGTTCGGTTACCTGCAAATGTGAGGGTTCCACACAGGGGCTGGAACAATTTACACCTGCAAAGACATTCGGAACTACTGGACGGGATCACCGATGCGGATTATTTCTACTTCGTGCATTCTTATTATTGCGTGCCTCGCGATGAGGACAGTATTGTAGCATCGGTAGAATACGGCGTGCAATTAGCCGCCGTGGTGAACAAAGATAACATATATGGAGTTCAGTTTCATCCTGAGAAGTCATCAAAGAAGGGGTTGCAGATTTTAAGTAATTTTGTACACATGTGCAGACGTTAATGTGAGTTAGGAGATATGAACACAAATGTTAGCGAAACGGATCATCCCCTGTTTGGACTGCGACTTTGGCGTGCCTGAGGGGAGAGTGGTTAAAGGAATAGAGTTCAAGCAGATAAAATCTGCGGGCATTCCCTGGAAGCTTGCGGCTGAGTACGATGAGCAGGGAGCAGATGAGCTCGTTTTCCTGGACATTACCGCATCGCACGAAAGAAGGGAGACTATGGCGCACGTAATAGAAAAAACCGCCAGTAACGTGTTCATGCCTCTTACCGTGGGCGGCGGGATTCACAGCTTGGAGGATGCGAGAAGGGCGTTCAACGCGGGTGCGGATAAAGTCTCTGTGAATACTGCGGCATTAAAGAAGCCCGAACTGGTGAACGAACTTGCGAAACGGTTTGGCAGTCAGGCTTGTATGGTTGCAATCGACGCAAAGAGGCGGTATGTGCGAAATGAAGAGGAAGCGAGGGACAGGGAGATAATAGATACGAAAGAAGGCAAATGCTGGTTTGAATGCTCATTCTACGGCGGTAGGAAGTTCACTGGCGTTGATGCGATAAAATGGGCAACGAAGGTAGAGGATAGAGGCGCGGGTGAAATAATGCTTACGAGCATGGACAGAGATGGAACAAAAGACGGATTCGATCTGGAGTTAACGAAGGCGATTTGCGACCGTGTAAACATCCCCGTGATTGCTTCGGGGGGCTGCGGGTTCCCGGTGCACATAAAAGAGGTGTTTGAAGCAACAGACGCGTCGGCAGCGCTTGCAGCGTCGATATTCCACTACAAAGAATACACTGTGGAGGAGGTGAAGCGGTATTTGCGGGCGAATGGGGTTCACGTGCGGTTGTAGAACAACCTTTCTTTGTAAAGAAAGCGTGACCAGAGAAACTTAGAAATAAGGCTTATCTCTTTTTTCTATCCAATCTGGGTGCAAGGATTCCTAGTGTAAACCATCCGCATTGAACCGGCGTTTGAGCGCTTCGAAATCGATGGTCGATTCGTCGCGACGTTCGGCAACGATGGCGATGTCATGGAGATCCTCCAGTAATTCCTCATACTCGTTGATGTCAAGAATGACGGCCGTTTTCTGGCCTTTTTCATTCACAATATACTGCTCACTCGATCCGCTCATATGATCCTCTTAGAATCCCTTTACTTCTCATTACTTTTAGCCGCTTTCTTTTTAAGATTATCCAGAAAAGTTCACCCCAGCAGATACATTGCTGTTTGTGACGGATTTGTCGGCGGCGCTCGCTGCGTCGATATTTCACTATAAGAAGTATACCGGTAAAGAGGTGAAGGAGTATTTAAGGGAGCACGGGATTCACGTGCGGTTGTAGAACAACCTTTCTTAGTAAAGAAAGCGTGACCAAAGAAACTTTTTATTCTGCCCATAGCCGTATAGCGGGTATCCAATTATTGTAAGTGCGACCGTTTGCATCGGTGAATTCTGTGCACGTGATGGCTCCTCCGGTCGCATTGAACGACTGTTCGTGGATTATCTGCGGATACGAACCCGTGCGGATGGTGTAGTTGTACACATGATCTTTCAGCAGCATGACGTGAGCAAAGGCGTCCGTTGCGTTATGGAGTGTTATGTTGGAATAAACTCCGTTGTAGCCGTTCCAGGTGCCGTTTGCTATCAATGTGTCGTTCTCATAGAGCACGATTGATTTGGTGTGACCGCCAGTGCCTGTGCAGGGATAGGTGTATACAGTACTCACGTTAATCGTGAACGAAGGCGTGATTGTTCCGTTGTGTGTTCCTCTGATGCTAGGATAGGTCCCCTGGCCTGTATCAAACATGTGCGGTGCTGCAATCGCTACTAAAGGTAGATAATCCTTCGTGCCTACCGAGATATCGTAAGGCGTATCACCGAGCCCGTCGCCATCGGTATCATTTCCAGAATAATCGCTCCAGTAGTTTCCCCCCACATATGGTCCGCCGATGATGTTTGTTCCTTTGGTTTTTATGATGTTCCAGACGTTATTTCCGCTATCAACAGCGTTCTGGTAGGTGTTGTTGAAGTAATTGTTGTAGACGAGGTTGTTTCTCGAAGAAGACAGCCAAATGCCGCGGATATTGTACGAGACGGTGTTGCCCGTAAGAGTGTTGCCGCTCGAATCATACAGGTAAATGCCTTCGAAATTGTACGAGGCGGTGTTGCCCGTAAGAGTGTTGACGTTGCTATGAAACTCCAGGTAGATGCCGTGGTTGTTATTGTACGAGGCGGTGTTGTTCGTAAGATAGTTGTTGTTGCTCGACAAAGACAGGGAAATGCCGTAGTCATTGTACGAGACGTTGTTGTCTGTAAGATTGTTGTTGCTCGAAGAACCAATTAATAAAATGCCGACGTAATTGTCCGAGGCGGTGTTGCCCGTAAGATAGTTGTTGGTGCTCGACCCCAGCCAAATGCCGTAGTCATTGTACGAGGCGGTGTTGTTTGTAATGTTGTTGTTACTCGAATAATACAGGCAAATGCCGTCGTAATTGTTCAAGACGGTATTTTCTGAAATAGTGCAGTGATCCACGTTACTGCCGAGATATATTCCCGCCGTATTGGTTACCGTTGCATTTTGAACCGAGAATCCGCTGATGTTCACGTAGTCCGCTTCCAACTCAAAGACAGGGTCATTCGGATTTGATGCGTTCACGACACAGTTCGCAGAGCCATTTTCAGATTGAATCGTTAAATTATCTACGGTAACATCCACGTTTTCGGTGTAGGTGCCATCCCTGACGATAATGGTATTATAACTAGAAGCGTTATTCACCGCATCCTGAATTCTTGTGAAATCCGCTCCGCCATCATCGTCCACATACCATGTCGTTGCAGATGCGGTTCCCACGAACGCACACAATACCAAAAGAGCAACGCCAATCAGTAGACAATCGTATCGTACGTTCATCTAAAAACCACCTCCCGTTCTCTTCTTTCACAATCAAACGCAAGCGCATTGCCAGCTCCTGCGGCACTCGCGATAGGTGCCACGGAAAGGGTAAGTATCGCAGCAACGAAAAGCCCGAACATAGCTATTTGAATACACTTTTTACACACACTACTTTTTAATCCCATACAAACACCACCTTTTGGATAATTTATTTATGGACTATCTAATCATCCTATTGCTAGATGTTATATATATTGTTTTCGCTTTTGTCTTGTAGTTGGATATGCAACAGCTATCTTTCCGATGGAGAAATAAAATTGCAACCCCCTTTTGTTTTGGATTAGTGAAGGATATCCGCCTACGGGCGGGCACACGCTCACCCTCCACCGAACGAGCACGAGTTCATAAAATTTAGCTATGAAAAGAGGATATTCTTTAAAAGACTGTATTCAATTTTAAATTTAAAATAAAACAGTTAACAAGTTTATAAGAAAAGATATATTCTAGCTTTTTGGATTACTCACCTCAACCATACCCTCATACACTTTTTCCGCAGGCCCCTGAAGGTACGCACCTTCCTCCGTTATCTCAACGATCAAATCGCCGCCCGGTGTATGCACAATAACGGACTCGTTCAAATGAACATACCCGAGCTTATTAAGCGTCAGAACGGAAGCTGTTGATCCGGTCCCACAAGATAACGTCTCCCCCACGCCGCGTTCGTACGTTCTTACGCTTATTTCTTTTACTTCGTAATTGTGGGGTTCATCCCCGCGACCCGATAACCCCTGTAAGGGTTTAACAAAATCAACATTAGTCTTGTTAGGGAACTCCTTATGCGATTCTATGCTTTTTCCTACTGTATCCACATCCAACTCCTCAAAGGAGTCAACTATGACAACCGCGTGTGGATTGCCAAGACTTAACGAAGTCAGTTTAATCTCACCAATTTCATCATTCACGCGAAACGGCTCGTCTATTCGTTCAAATACCGGCTTTCCCATAAAAACCCGGATAGAAGTTACTGCGCCCTTTTCATCAACTTCCACTTCCGGAACGATCAACCCCGCTAACGTCTCGACATTTATTCTCCTACTTCGCACTACCTCATTCTCGTACACATATTGGGCAAAGCATCGCATTCCGTTCCCGCACATCTCCGCCTCGGAGCCATCGGCATTGAAAATGCGCATCCTGACATTATATGCGCCCGTAGTGGAGTTACAAATGTAAAGAACGCCGTCAGCACCGACCGAGAAGCTTCTTCTGCATAAAAATCTGGCGATTTCGCCCTTCTTTTCCGCTGGTATTCCCTCCGCACGGTCGTCTATCAGAATGAAATCATTACCGCAGCCGTGCATCTTGGTGAATTTGACTTTTTTCATGGTTCTATGTTTCTACATTTATTGCAAAATATCCCCCTTCATATTCATAGTTGTGTTATACTATACACAGAATAGCAATGACTCCCGTCAAGCATTTTTAGTTTACTTTTTATTGTCAACCATTTTTGGTTTACTTAAAGCCCTGCTCTTTTATCCGTTCACACGCTTCAGAAAGCCGTTCACCGCTCGTACAAAAAGCGAATCGTACAAAACCCTCTCCGTACTTCCCGAAGCCGACCCCGGGAGTTACCACGACACCTGCGTGTTCCAGCAGATGCATGGAGAACAGGATAGACGAAGAATCTGAAACCTCCGTTGTACCAGGAACTTTAGCCCAGAGATAGAACGTTGCCTTCGGCTCATTCACCGCTAATCCTGCAGATCGCAATCCCGCAACCAAAATATCTCTTCGTTCACGATAAATTGCAACGTTCTGCTTTATGCAGTCCTGCGATCCGGTTAACGCTGCTATGCCTGCTTCTTGAACCGCCTGGAACGCGCCCGAATCGATGTTGGTCTTTACCATTCCAATGCCTTGTAAGATCTCCGCATTGCCGACGGCAAAGCCGATGCGCCAGCCCGTCATGTTGTAAGTCTTGGAAAGCGAATTAAACTCGATTCCCACATCTTTCGCTCCTTTGACTGCCATGAAACTCGGCGCTTCGTAGCCGTCAAATACGAGCTCGGAGTAGGGATTGTCATGAAGAATGATGATCTCGTTATCGTGCGCGAAATTGACTACTTCTTTAAAGAATGCTTTTTCAGCAGTCGCGGCAGTGGGATTATTTGGATAATTTAAGAACATGATTTTTGCTTTCCTCGCCACTTCTCTGTTTATACTCTCAAGGTCAGGCTTGAAGTCGTTCTCCCCGGTTAACGGGACTGCATGCGGTATCGCGTTCGCTAGTATCGTGGCATTGTGATAAACTGGATAGGCAGGATCGGGGACAAGTGCTATATCGCCTGGATTTAAAAACGCGAACACCGAATGCGCCAGCCCTTCTTTCGAGCCGATCAACGTCAGCACTTCGTTCTCGGGATCTACTGTAACACCTTTCGTGCGATTATACCACGCAGCCACCGCCTCGCGAAACGAGAGCATGCCCTCGTACGTGGGATAACGATGATTTGACGGGTCTTGCGCGGCCTTGTACAGTGCCTCGATAATATGCGCAGGCGTCGGCAAGTCAGGGTCGCCGATACCCAAGTCTATTATATCCACACCCTTCTTCTCCGCTTCCTTCTTCCTCTCATCTATTTCCGCAAAAAGATACGGGGGCAGTGAACTTATTCTCTGTGCATACATTTCTTTCATACGTTTTAACAAACACGGCTCTATCGTTGACGGCAGCTTAGAAGAAATCGAGTCCCACTACTTTGTCTTTTTCTTGTATTACTAAACATATAAGAACGCGAAAACTTAAAAATCCGAGCGGGCAAAATATCGGTGCACTTTAAAGTAGAATAAAAGAAGAATATTAGGAAAAACAAAAAAGATGGCTAAAAGAATTATCCCCTGCCTTGATACAACGTTCGATAAGCAGGGTAAGGCAGTTGTGGTGAAGGGAATAGAATTTGAGCAGCTCAAGTATGCGGGCGACCCGGTCGTACTCGCAAAGCGATACGATGCCCAGGGAGCCGATGAACTCGTTTTCCTCGACATTTCTGCTTCCTACGAGGGAAGGGATACGATGATCTCAATGGTAAATAAAATAGCAGAGCAAATATCCATTCCTTTATGTGTGGGCGGCGGGATAAAGAGCATAGAGGATTTTGAGAAGGTTTTTGATGCTGGTGCTGATAAGGTGGGCATGAATACCGCAGCGGTTAAGAATCCTGAATTAATAAAAGAAGCTGCTGAACGGTTTGGAAACCGTATCGTGGTTGCCGTTGACTGCAAGAGAAAGTTCGAGGCTGCTGAGGGCAAAACGCAGGTGCAATTGGAAGACGGAAGAAGTGCTTGGTACGATGTCGTAATCTATGGCGGGCGAGAGTACACAGGGATTGATGCGATAAAGTGGGCGAAGGAGGTGCAGGCGCTCGGAGCTGCTGAGATATTGCTGACTTCAAAAGATAGAGATGGGACTACGGATGGCTATGACCTCCCAATTACAAAAGCCATTGCCGAGGCTGTGGACATTCCTGTAATTGCTTCCGGTGGTGCAGGGAATTTGGAGCATATCTATGAGGGTTTTGTTANTGGCGCGGACGCATGCTTGGCGGCGAGTGTTTTTCATTACGAGACGTATACAGTAGGGGAGATAAAGGAGTATCTGAAGGGTAAGGGGATGATGCTATAATTTCACCCCGTTATTTCTTCGTCAGAAGTTAGAATATAACGCTCTAAACGGAGGGAGATAATCTTGAAGAAAACAAATATTGCCCTGGTTGGCTATGGTAACGTAGGCCGAGGAGTCGAAGCGGCAACAAAAATAAATGTGGATACTGAGTTAGTAGCGGTTTTAACCAGAAGACCTGAACAAGTAAGAAAAGAGATAAAAGATGTTCCGGTATTTCATAGTGAGGACGATCCGGTACCAGAAGATATTCAAATAGATGTGGCGATTCTTTGTGGCGGCTCTAAGGAAGACATACCGGTTCATGGCCCAAAGTTTGCCAGGAGATTCAATACGGTTGACAGCTTTGATACTCATGCCGCTATCCCGAGCTATTTCCAGAAGATGGATTCTATCGCAGAGGAGTGTGGAAATGTCCATATAATCTCCGCAGGCTGGGATCCCGGTATCTTTTCTCTAATGAGAGTCCTCGGTGATGCATTTCTACCCCAGAGCAAGCATTACACGTTTTGGGGTGAGGGGGTCAGCCAGGGGCATTCAGACGCAGCAAGGAAGGTTAATGGCGTATTAGACGCCCGAGCGTACACTAGCCCGATAGAGGACGCGGTACGACGTGTAAGAACCGGTGAAACACCGGAGTTTACCAAAAGGGCGATGCATAAACGCTTAGTTTATGTTGTTGCAGAGGAAGGAGCAGATCGAGAGAGAATAAAGAGCGGAATAGTTATGATGCCGCATTATTATGATGAATATGATACGGAAGTGAGATTTATCAGCAAAGAAGAGATGGCTGAAAACCATGCGAAACTTCCTCACGGCGGTTTTGTGCTTACTTCAGGATTGACCAGTGGGGGTGGTAATAAGCAAATACTCGAATACCAGTGTCAATTGGAGAGCAACCCTGAGTTTACAGCCAATGTTTTGGTCGCTTGCGCGCGAGCAGCATATAGACTGAACAAAGATGGCCGCAAGGGGGCGTTTACCCTACTCGATATCCCGCCAAGATATTTAAGCCCTCATTCTGTTGAGACTCTAAGAAAAAGCTTCATGTAGGTGAAATGGAATAAAGCGAGGAAAATGCCAAAAAAAGAGAACATCAAAAGGGTGCTGGTGATAGGCTCTGGACCTATTATTATCGGCCAAGCTTGTGAGTTTGATTATTCCGGGACTCAGGCGTGCAAGGCGCTGAAAGAGGAAGGTTATGAGGTCGTTCTGGTGAATTCCAATCCCGCCACCATTATGACTGATCCTGGAATGGCTGACCGGACATACATCGAACCGCTTACTGTAGCGACCGTGGAGAAGATAATAGCAAAGGAGAGACCAGATGCTCTGCTACCCAACCTTGGCGGTCAGACAGGGCTAAATCTCTCTGCGGAACTCAGCAAAAGAGGGATACTGGCCAAATATGGCGTTAAGATAATAGGTGTAGAAGCGGACGCGATTGAACGCGGTGAAGACCGTATTGCATTCAAAGAGACCATGAATGAACTCGGTATCGCAATGCCAAAGAGTTCACCTGCTTATTCTGTCGAGGAAGCGGAGAAGATAGCACAGGAATTGGATTATCCTGTGGTCATCAGACCCGCATACACCTTAGGCGGCACCGGCGGAGGGATTGCGTACAACGTAGAAGAACTGAGGACTATTGTTACCCGGGGTATCTCTGCAAGTCTAATAGGACAGGTGCTCATAGAAGAATCGGTTCTGGGCTGGGAAGAGCTTGAACTCGAAGTGATCAGGGATAAAAAAGGCAATAAGATTACCGTTTGTTTTATTGAAAATGTTGATGCTATGGGCGTGCATACAGGCGATAGTTTCTGTGTGGCGCCGATGCTAACGGTAGATGAAGAGCTGCAGAAGAAGTTACAGGAGCTCTCTTACAGGATTGTTGATGCCATCGGGGTACTGGGTGGAACGAATACACAATTTGCGCATAACCCCGAAGATGGCCGGGTGGTAGTTATTGAGATCAACCCACGTACTTCGCGGTCCTCAGCATTAGCGTCAAAAGCTACCGGTTTCCCTATCGCTCGAATATCAGCAAAACTCGCTACAGGTATAACACTTGACGAACTCCCTTACTGGAAAGAAGGCACACTTGACAAATATAGACCGAGCGGTGATTATGTAGTGGTAAAGTTCGCCAGATGGACATTTGAGAAGTTCCCCCAGACACAAGACATACTTGGAACGCAGATGAAAGCCGTGGGGGAGGTAATGAGCATCGGTAAGAATTTCAAAGAGGCGTTTCAAAAGGCAATTCGCTCTCTTGAAATCAAAAGATACGGTCTTGGAGGAGCAAATGATTTTGCATCGCTTTCTCTTCCGGAACTCAAGACAAAATTGGTCTATCCTTCGAGTGAGCGCATCTTCTTGATCTACGAAGCTTTGCGCAAAGGGATGTCGGTTGAAGAGCTTTATCAGACGACAAAAATTGGTAGATGGTTCATCAGCCAGATGCAAGAGCTGGTAGAATTAGAGGAAGAGCTAAAGATGTTCCGTGGCAAAAACCTGCCAGATGAACTGCTCAAAAAGGCAAAAGAGAACGGGTTCTCCGACAGATTCCTCGTACAACTGCTGGGCAAAACTGAAACACAGATGCGCACACAGCGACTCAATGCGGGGAAGAAAGAGGCGTATGAAGCTGTACCGGTAAGCGGTGCTGATGCTGCATACTATTACTCCACCTACAATGCCGAGGATTCGGTTGGTGTGTCGCCCAAGCGCAAGGTAATGATTTTAGGTGGCGGGCCCAATCGAATAGGTCAGGGCATAGAGTTCGATTAT
>JGI24025J20009_10003400_pt1 | contig 10873 bp, 5 predicted proteins | sample Cruoilmetagenom3_FD_20009 | JGI IMG/M metagenome (IMG submission 20009) | reverse complement strand
GCGATCGTCTCTCTGGCCGATGGCACGATCCAAGCCCCCGGAAAGTCGGGATGAAACAGGGAAATGGTGACTATGCTGACAGAGACTGGGGTGGGTGGCGGTGGAGCCAGTCTGGAGCTAACCAGTCTCTGCAAATTTCCCTGCAAACAGGGAAATTAACAGGGAATTTTCTCTTTTTTGGGAAGACTTGAAGCTAGATGCCAAATTTTTCATCATGCATTCAGTTACTTACACAGTATTTCCCTAGACTCGTTAACAGGGAACTTTTTCACAACTAACAGGGACCTTTTTTACGAAAAGCAGGGAAATGTTTTCGGGTGCACATCAGAAGCGAACACACTGATTGTCCAGCTTCTGATGTACGAATTCAGCCTGCTCGGCCGATCAATTGACCTTTTCGGTTTGATCGACGCTACCAAGTTGGCGTACCGCATCCAGCAGGTCGGCGATAGCCTCTTCAGCCGTCGCAAGTTTGATGGCCACCATCAGATCCTCGCGCCCTGCCATCGCCAGAAACGTGCACAGTACCTCGTCAGAGTGTCGAGCCAGTCCAATCAGGTGCATACCGCTGGGACCATACGTGCCCGAGAACCAGTTCTTCACCGTCTTCTCGTTGGCGCCCGTCCAGCCCGCCACGGTCTTCACACCAGCCCGGCTGTCACCGAGCGATCGCTTCAAGGCCAATGCGATTTCTTCGACAAAGCTTCCATTCGTTTGATGACCATCTTTTCCGTTATATCCGTTTTCTTTTGGAAAGAACTTGCCCTTTTTCGGAAACGACATTCCATACTCCTTCGCTTTACATGGATCCGAAGAATTCAGCCGTTGAATCCGACGGGAGCGATGGATTTGCCTAGAATAATTAGGAGATACGCATTTGACCGCTCGATGGACGACACATTCCGACACGAGCGACACCCCGCCTGAAACGGATGTGCCGGCTGTAGCCTATGTCCGGATGTCGACCGATCACCAGAAGTACTCGACCGAAAACCAGCTCGATATTATTCGGAATTACGCCACTGCCAGGGGGCTGGAGATCCTGCGAGTGTTCGAGGACTCCGGTCGGTCCGGGCTGCGGATGGACGGCCGCGAGGCGCTGCAGAATCTGATGACCGAGGTCCGAACCGGCCAGGCGGATTTCAAGGCAATTCTGGTTTATGATGTTAGCCGCTGGGGCCGGTTTCAGGATGCTGATGAAGGGGCCTACCACGAGCATGTCTGCTCTCGCGCCGGAATCCGTGTCCACTACTGCGGCGAGCAGTTTGAAAACGACGGTAGCATCGGCTCCAACCTGCTGAAGACCGTCAAGCGGGTTATGGCAGGCGAATACAGCCGGGAACTTTCCGTGAAGGTGTTCGCGGGACAATGCCGCCTTGTGGAACTGGGTTACCGCCAAGGCGGCGCTGCCGGATACGGTCTGCGCCGGGTGCTGATCGACGAGTACGGCAACCCAAAAGGCGAATTGTCCCGTGGCGAGCAGAAGAGCCTCCAGACCGACCGCGTCGTTCTTGTTCCCGGGCCTCAGAAAGAACAGGATGTCGTGCGCCGGATGTACCGAATGTTCGTCGAGGACGGCCAATCGGAACGCGAAATTGCGGATAGCCTGAACGCCGAAGGACATCTGACGGATCTCGGGCGACCATGGACGCGTGCGTCCGTCCACCAGATTCTGACCAACGAAAAATACATCGGCAACAACGTCTATAACAAAGTGTCCTTCAAGCTGAAGCAGCGCCGGGTGGTGAACCCCCGCGAGATGTGGATCCGGGCCGAGGGCGCCTACCCGGCCGTTGTAGAAGATGCTCTTTTCCTCCGTGCGCGCGAAATCGTCGACGCGCGCAGTCAGCATTTTACGGACGCCGAACTGCTCGAAGCCCTCCGCGGGGTGCTCAAGCAAAAAGGCGTCTTGTCTGGGGTGATCATCGACGAACAGGACAGCTTGCCATCCTCAAGCGCCTTCCGGAACCGCTTCGGCAGCCTGCTACGCGCCTACGAGCTGATCGGCTACGAGCCGGAGCGCGATTATCGCTACGTTGAGATCAACCGAGCCTTGCGGCGGGCCCACCCCGGTATCGTGGCTCAGATCCTCCACGGCATCGCCGACCGCGGTGGCCAGGCGGTTCCAGTTCCGGGCACCGACCTACTCCGTATCAACGACGAATTCACGGCGTCGGTGGTGCTGGCCCGATGTTTCGAGACGCAAGGCGGGTCCCTGCGATGGCGCATCCTTCTTGATACCGGTCTGGTGCCCGACATCACGATTGCCGCGCGGATGGACGAATTGAACGAAGCGCCGCGGGATTACTACCTGCTGCCGAGCATCGACATGACCATGGCCAAGCTACGGTTGGCTGAGCAGAACGGGCTGTCGCTGGATGCCTACCGCTTTGACACGCTCGACTATTTTTTTGCGCTCGCTGGCCGAGCCCGGATCACGGAGGCCGCCTGATGCCAGACGACACACACGACATCGGCCAGAAACAGGTCACTCTCATCCCCACCGGCCGAATTCGCATCCTCAACCCCCGTGTGCGCAACCGGCGCACTTTCGAAGAAATGGTCGAGAACATCGCGAAGATCGGTCTGAAGCGACCTATCACGGTGGCGCAACGTGCTGAAACCGACCCTGCGGAATATGACCTCGTCTGTGGCCAAGGGCGGCTCGAGGCATTCATGGAGCTTCAGCAGGACGCAATCCCAGCCATCGTGATCGACGCCGATGAGAGCGATTGCCTGGTCATGAGCCTTGTGGAGAACTGCGCGCGCCGCCAACACAATCCGATCGACCTAATGCGCGAGATCGGCAACCTGCGGAAACGCGGCTACAACGATCGCCAGATCGCAAACAAGATCGGGGTCACGCCAGACTACGTCGGCATGATCGCGGGGCTCCTGGAACGTGGCGAAGAACGGCTGGTCTCGGCTGTCGAGACTGGCCTTCTGCCTCTGAACCTCGCCATCGACATTTCAAAGACAGATGCCGAGGGCGCACAGCGCGCACTGATGGATGCCTACACCCAGAAGAAGCTGCGTGGAAAGAAACTGGCCGCGGTGCGCCGCCTAATTCAGCTACGTGATGCGCAAGGTCCGCACCTTCATCGCAACCGCTATGGCCGAAACGACGGGGCCAAAAGGCCTCTGACCAGCGACGCGCTCGTGCGCGCCTATCAACAGGAGGCCGAACGCCAGAAGTTGCTGATCAAGAAGGCCGAGTTGACGCAAGGCCGCCTGATGTTCGTCGTGGAGGCGTTTCGCTCGTTGCGCGACGATGACCACTTTCTGACGCTTTTGCGTGCGGAGGGGCTGGACACCCTGCCCACCCATCTCGGGCAATCACTGGACGCAGGAGTGACGAATGAGCCGGGATAAGAGCAAAACCCTAAACCAGGTCACACTCGGCTTCGAAAGCGATTGCATCACTTTACAGGTCGAGGCCATCCTGCCCGTGCGCGCCCTCAGCGCATCTGTCAAATCCAGCCGAAAGTACGGCCAGATCACCGCATCGGTCAAAGAGGTCGGCCTGGTCGAGCCGCCGGTCGTCACACGATCCCCTGGTCAGCAAGGCACCTTTCTGCTGCTCGATGGGCATATCCGGATCGAGGTGCTGAAGGATCTCGGCATCGAAAAGGTCGAATGCCTGATCTCCACGGATGATGAGGCCTTCACCTACAACAAGAGGATCAGCCGCCTTGCACCGATCCAGGAACACAAGATGATCCGCAAGGCTATCGAGCGCGGGGTCTCCGAGGAAAAGATCGCTCTGGCGCTGGATCTCAATCCGCGCAGCATTGTGCGCAAGGCCAAGTTGCTCGACGGTATCTGCGAAGAGGCCGTGGGCATTCTGAAGGACAAACACTGCGCGACGGCTGTGTTCGAAACTCTGCGCAAGATGAAAGCCATGCGGCAGATCGAGGCCGCTGAGCTGATGATGAATGCGAACAATTACACTCCGGCGTACATCTCCGCGATTCTGGCAGGAACGCCCCAGGCGCAGCTGTTGGACACAAGGAAACCCAAAAAAATGAAGGGGATCACTCCAGAGGCCATGGCCCGCATGGAGCACGAACTGGCTCGGCTACAAGAAGGGATCACTTCGATCCAGGACTCCTACGGCAAGGACCACCTGCAGCTGACTGTCATAAAGGGATATCTGGGAAAGTTGCTCGGGAACGCCCGGATCGTCCGGTACCTGATACAGCATCGTCCTGAATTTTTGGCGGAATTCCAAGTTATCGCCGAGATAGCCTCCACTACGTCGCCAGAGGCGGAATAGCAGAGGCGGTCAGAATTAATGGGGACCCGGACCCGATAAGCGCGGGGACCGCAGGAGACGCCGGACGGTGGGTCGGATCAAGCGCGGTGGTGGGGATGGCGGCGAACCCGCACGGAGCCCATCAGGTCGGTCGAGTTTTCGCCGACCGCGTGACTACTCAAGTGGTTGCGGTATTTGCAGGCGTGTCGAAGGGTCGCGCGGCTCGGCACGCCTGCACGAGAATTCAGTGGCAACCAGCACGCAGCTTCTGTTGCATAAGAGCCTTTCTCTTGAGTCGCCTATTGAATGAAAACGCCCAGGCGAGCCGGCCAGATTGTGACCCTTCGATGAGCCTGAAGCATAACTCGTCGCGGCCACGCGGTGATCTCGCCGGGATCTCAACGCTATTGAATTCTTTGCGACCAACGAGAATGCCAGTCGCTTCGCTTCGGTGACGATTCCTCGGGCTCTGCGCTGGTTGCAGTTGGCCGCTGGACTGCAACCCACTTTGTGGCCATAGTTTTACCCAAAAAAGAAGTATACTCAGGCACTTGACTCTAGGCAGTTGGCAATCCGGGAATGAACAAGGCAGCAAACATCGGTCGTTGGGACGTTCTAAGTCGATCTGTTTCGATCGACCTCGAAGTCGATCCCGAAAAGGCGAAGATCTTTGCGCTGGCCGCGGTTGTACAGGATCCCGACGCTCCAAAAGTTGTCGCCAAAAACAACATTGAAGCGGCTTTGGCCAAACTCGACGCGTTCTGCCAGGGCTTTGACCACGTCATTGGACATAATATTCTACGTCACGACTTGCCCCATCTGGCCGCGGTGTCGCCAAGGTTTGTGGCTCTGGCGGACGCTCCCATAGATACCCTCTGGCTAAATCCGCTTGCGTTTCCGCGAAACCCTTACCACCACCTGGTGAAACACTACCAGGACGGGCGGCTTCAGACGGGTCATGTGAATGATCCTGAATTTGACGCCCGGCTCGTGTTCGAAGTCCTCGAAAACCAGATCGGGGCATTTGCTGATCTCAATCGCAAGTCACCCGACGCCCTTGCGGCCTACCATTTTCTGTGTTGCCGCTCCCCGCAGAGCGGTGGCTTCGATCAGTTATTTGCCGATATTCGCGGATGCGCCAAACCAGGAACTGAAGAAGCTCGTGGCGCAATCAAAAGACTGCTGGATGGCTCCGCATGCTCATCGATGCTTGCAGGCACCCTCGCGCGGCTCGACGACACCAGCCTTGGCTGGCCCATGGCGTATGCTCTGTCCTGGATTTCTGTGGCAGGCGGGGATTCGGTAATGCCGCCCTGGGTGCGCGCGCAATTCAGCGACGCTGCACGGATTGTGAGGAAGCTTCGGGACAACAACTGCGGCGATGACGGTTGCAGTTACTGCCATACCAATAACGACCCGAAAATGGCTCTGGATCGATGGTTTGGCTTCGAAGATTTTCGCCCTGAACCTGCGGACGAGTTCGGGCGTCCCCTTCAGGAGGTGATCGTTTCCAGTGCCATGAAGGGTGAAAGCCTGCTCGGCATCCTGCCCACGGGTACAGGCAAATCCATCTGCTACCAGATCCCGGCGCTTTCCCGGTTTGACAAAACGGGTGCATTGACTGTGGTGATCTCACCTCTCGTGGCACTTATGGCAGACCAGGTGCAAGGAATGGCACGTGCGGGCATTGCCTCAGCAGTCACAGTGAATGGGCTACTTTCCCTTCCTGAGCGACACGACGCCCTGGACAAAGTGAGATTGGGAGATGCGGCAATTCTGCTGATTTCACCGGAACAGCTGCGCAGCGTGTCCGTTCGATCGGTGTTGGCACAACGAGAGGTTGGTCTTTGGGTTCTCGATGAAGCCCATTGTGTTTCGAAATGGGGGCACGATTTTCGGCCTGACTATCGCTATATCGGCCGATTTATCAAAGAAACCTCGGGCGACGAAATTGCACCTGTGCTTTGCCTGACAGCTACTGCCAAACCTGATGTCGTTCAGGACATCTGTGCGCACTTCCAAGAGCGTCTTGGGCTTGAGCTAACTCAGGTTGATGGTGGGGCGTCGCGCTCCAACCTGAGCTTTGAAGTTCTGCCAACACAGCGATCCACGAAGCTGGCAGATATCCTCGATGCACTTGAGGCAAACCTGCCCGACGACGGCGCGTCAGGTGCGGTCGTTTATTGCGCAACACGCAGCGCGACGGAGCGTGTGGCGGAGTTTCTTAAGCAACAGGGACTCGCGGCGGACTACTACCATGCGAAGCGCAGCGCAGACGAAAAGCGTGAAATTCAGGAAGCCTTCAGAGTTGGTGATCTCCGGGTCATCTCGGCAACAAATGCGTTTGGAATGGGTATCGATAAGCCTGACATTCGCCTTGTCGTACATGGAGATGTTCCCGGATCTTTGGAAAACTACCTGCAGGAAGCTGGTAGAGCCGGGCGCGACCGGGACCCGGCTCAATGTGTTCTGCTATTCAATACAGAAGATGTCGACCGCCAGTTTAGCCTGAGCGCCCGTTCACGTCTGGCACGACATGAAATCAGCGCGATTCTAAAAGCAGTGCATCGGCTGGACAATCGGACTCGCAAGAGCGGCGAGGTCGTCGCCACTCCAGGTGAAATTGTAAAAGAGGAAAAAGATCAGGAATTCCAGCGTGATAAGGATACAGATGACACCCGTGTCAAAACCGCAGTCGCGTGGCTGGAGGAGTCAAAACTCCTGAGCCGCGAGGAAAACCGGGTCCAGGTATTCCCTGCATCGCTTCTTGTGCGTGATCTTGAGCATGCGAAGACAATTCTTGATCAGGCTGAGATCACTGAGGCCCGCCGGCTCAAACTACTCGACATTGTCCGACACATCATCAACGCGCCTAAGGAAGAAGGCATCTCAACAGACGTGCTGAGCGGAGCCAGTGGCCTACCAGGCCCGGCACTCCGCAAAGCGCTGACCGATCTTGAAGCCCTGGGCATTGCCAATGACGATACAAACATTACGATCTTCGTGCATGTGGGTGTCGAAGACAGGTCTCGCGTTCGGCTTGAAGAAGCTTCCAGGCTGGAAGCCGATCTGATTTCTCAATTGCGTGAAGAAGCGCCCGATGCGGAGGATGGCGAACCGTCTCCGTTCAATCTTGCAGCCACGTGCCAGCTTCTTCGCGACCGTGGCCACGGTTCTGTGCGTCCTGATATAGTCGAAGGTCTTCTGCGCGGGATGGCACAGGACGGGCGCGACATGGAAGGCGGGCGCGGTAACCTTCATGTGCGAAGGGCATCGCGCGGTAGCCTGTTTGTCCGATTGCAGCGCTCGTGGTCCGTTGTTGAGAAGACGGCGGAGATCCGCAGGCAAGGCGCCGAGCGGCTTCTGTCGCATCTGACGGACAAAGTTCCGAAAGGGGTGCGCGGCAAAGACATTGCAGTCGAGACGACGCTTGGCGATTTGCTGGCTGCGATCAATGGAGATGCGATGCTTCGTGGAGCTGTCAATGATCCAAACAAGCTCATGGATCGGGCACTCCTCTGGCTTCATGAGCAGCAGGTTGTAACGCTTGGCAAAGGCCTGTCAGTGTTTCGACCTGCGATTACACTTCATCTTAATCCGAAAGGCGGAAATTTCACTGTTCAGAATTTTGTCCCACTTGAGGAACATTACACGGAGCAGACGATTCAAACCCATGTCATGGCTGTTTATGCCGAAAAGGGACTAGAGCGCATAGATGAAGCCGAGAGGCTGGCTCAGGACTACTTTGAACTTAACGGGGACGCATTTATGCGTCGATGGATGCCGGGCCGCGGAACTGAATTCCGCAGGCAGGCGACCGGTCAGGCCTGGACAAGTATTGTCGACTCTCTCGGCAACACCACTCAGGAGCAAATCGTCAAAGACGACCGTGAACAAACCAATGTGCTTGTTCTCGCAGGACCCGGCTCCGGGAAAACGAGGGTGTTGGTGCATCGCATTGCATATCTCGTAAAGATCAAGCGTGAAGACCCGAACGGGATATTGGTGCTTGCATACAATCGCCATGCAGCCGCTGAAATCCGTGAAAGACTACGCGGCCTGATCGGAGACGAAGCACGTTTTGTAACAGTCTCTACGATTCATGCTCTTGCCATGCGTCTTGTCGGGGCGAGCTTTGCAGGCAACGCTGGCTCCGAGCGCCAGGATTTCGACACTCTCCTGATGGACGCGGTGCGACTCTTACGTGGTGACGGATTGGACAAAGCGGCGGCGGAATCTTTGCGGGAAACACTCGTCCAGGGATACCGCTGGCTATTGGTTGACGAATATCAGGACGTGGGCCCGGAAGAGTATGCTCTGATATCGGCGGTGGCTGGTCGAAGTCTGGATGATCCTGACCTTCGCATAAGTTTGTTTGCGGTCGGCGACGACGATCAGAACATCTACTCCTTTGCCGGCGCTTCGGTCCGGCACATCCGACAGTTTGAACAGGACTACTCGGCGAAGCCTGTTTTTCTCACAGACAATTATCGCTCAGCCGGCAACATCATTTCCGCCGCGAACGCCGTCATTGAGCACGCCGTAGACAGGATGAAGGTCGGCCATGACATCACCGTCGACGAGGCGCGGCGCAAAAATCCATCCGGAGGAGAAATGGCTGCGATCGATCCTGTCGCACAGGGCCGTGTGCAGATTCTTGAGTGTCCGTCCGGCAATGACGCTCAGGCGATGGCAGCACTCGACGAGCTGGTCCGGGTGTCGCGCCTGATCCCGGACTGGACCTGGTCAAAGGCAGCAATCATTTCGCGTGACTGGCGTAAACTGGTCCCGGTACGGGACTACGCCGAGGCACTTGGTATTCCCGTCGAGATCGCTAATGAACAGCTCCCAGGTCTGTGGCGAATGCGGGAGATGCAAAAATTTATCGGTACACTTCGCGAGGATCGTGGCCAGCTGTTTTCAGTTGCTGACCTGACCAATAAGCTGAACTCTATTCCAGGTTCCCGATGGACAAACCGTATCGGTGAAGGCGTTGGAATTCTCGCGCGAGAAATCGATGGTCGCAGTCTTCCTTCAGAAGACATCATCGAATGGTTCGCGGAATGGGCTGGAGAAACCTGGGGGGAACAGCGGGGACTTAAGCTCCTGACTGCTCACCGCGCTAAGGGGCTTGAGTTTGATGATGTGGTGATACTCGACGGTGGTTGGGAGCGTCCGAGCCGGAACGAAGATCAGGACGCGCCTCGTCGACTGTTCTATGTAGCCATGACACGTGCACGAAGAAATCTGATCGTGATGAGCAATGATAATCATGAGTATCTACCGACGCAGTCTCCAGAGATTATTAGTCGGACTGTTAAGCCCAATTTAGGTTCCTTCCCCGGACCGAGAAGGTACTTTCAGTCGGCGGAGGCGCGCATGGTCGACCTGTCCTTCGCCGGGCGCCAACGTCACAACCACCCTGTACTTGTCGCCACTTCAGAAGCTCGGATTGGCGACGCTTTGACACTTGTTCGCGATCAAGGCCGTTGGCAACTGACGGATGTTAAAGGCCGTTGCCTGGGTCGCATGGCAAAGAGCTTCTCTCCTCCTGAGAATACAAAGTTTGTGCACGGAGAAATCGCAGCGATCCTTCGCTGGCGCAAAGATGATAGTGATGATGCGTTTCACCACACGATCAAGCGAGAGGCCTGGGAAGTCGTCGTTCCGGAGTTGGTATTCGAAGAATACTGAAATCGACTGCTCAATCGATCCATTCCGCGAGTGTCCAACCTTGGGGGAATGCGGCTCAATCAACGCCAGGAACCGAACCCAAGGCACCAACGGGACTGCGGTCGAACCTTCTCCATCCTCCAACCATAATGACCGTAACACCGCAACGATCAAGTGTTGGTTTTCTCTCGATTACAGCGACCAGTCTTGCCCAAAGTGCTGCCCAATTGACATTATCGGCGGGGGCACATCACCGTGGAACGTCACACCAAGATAGGTCGCTGCGCGCGTCGCCCCGACATAAAGGTACTTCGAAAACAGCTCCGGATGCTGTGCGACGGTTTGGTCTAGGTCCATAAAGAATACTGCTTCAAATTCCAGCCCTTTGATGTGGCGGATATTAAAGACGCGAACGTCCCGATCGTTGCCGACTACCTTACCGTCCTTGCAAGCGACCGCCGACAAGCTGATTTCTTCCAATCGGTCGTTGAGCTTGAGCGCTAACGCTTCGACGTCCTCCTCTTCATTGACGAGCACTGCTATCGTTGTGGCCTTCTGGACCATACGATCGATTTCGTGAATGCGTTGGGTCAGCCACTCGGCTTTTTCGGCATTGTTCGTAAGTTGTGTCTTCCAAACAGGGGCCACGCCTTCGACGTCGAGACGATCCGGTAAAATGATATCGTCAACTTGCGAGCCGCCTATAGTAGCCACCTGTTTTGCGAGATCGACGAGTCGCTGGCTCTGGCGATAGGACACAGTTATGCTTTTACGCTGTATCCCAGAGCCTATCCAATCAAGGGCTTCATTCGACTTAAGGCCCCACGAGGTCAGTCTCTGGTTGTGGACCTGTCGCGGTTTGATGCCGCTCCTTTGATAGCATTTACTGCAACAAAGGAGACTGACTATGGGACTGAAACGGACGGACGAATTTCGAACAGATGC
>JGI24025J20009_10003396_pt1 | contig 10891 bp, 24 predicted proteins | sample Cruoilmetagenom3_FD_20009 | JGI IMG/M metagenome (IMG submission 20009) | reverse complement strand
GAAAATCTTAATTAGTAAAAATAGAGATGGAACAATAGGAAGATTAGGGGTTAATCTGTATCCTGAATTTGCACGAATAGAACATATTCCTGTTGTCCAGTATCAGCCTGACTTTTATCAAGGGGGTGGTAAATAATGATACCGTTTCCAAACAAAAAATATCAAATAATATATGCTGACCCCCCCTGGAGTTATAACGATACACAAAAAAGTGGAGGAACTGCTTATTTTGGAGCATGTGTTAGATATCCATTAATGAATAATAAGGATATTTATAAATTGAATGTAAAAAATATTACAGATAATGATTGTGCTTTATTCCTTTGGGCGACAAGCCCATTACTTCCAGAAGCGATGGAAACTATAAAACGTTGGGGATTTAAATATAAGACAATTGCATTTGCATGGAGCAAGATAACAAAAAATGGATATTGGGTAACTAATATGGGTAGATGGACTTTAAGTAATATCGAATTATGTTTATTGGCTACAAAAGGGCATCCTAAAAGAATATCTAAGAATGTGAGACAATTAATTGTAAATATAAGAAGTAGACATAGTAAAAAACCAAAAGAAACAAGAAATAGGATAATTCAATTAATGGGTGATTTACCACGTATAGAATTATTTGCCCGACCACCCAAAGACTTACTTTTTGAAGATGAAAGTTTTAAGGGTTGGGACGTATGGGGGGATGAAATATGAAACTTTCGCTTATGGGGGTTTTAGCTCCAGATGATTTTTATACCCCAGACAATGCGTTGCATCCTTTACTCCCTTATGTTAATAAAAATCATAGGATATGGGAATGTGCCGATGGAACAGGAAACATAGTAAGATTTTTTAGAAAACAGGGATTTGATATTTTTGGAACTGACATTAAAAATGGATATGATTTCTTAACTTCTGATAGGGATGATTTTGATTGTATTATAACAAACCCCCCATTTTCACTAAAAGATAAGTGGCTTGAAAAGTGTTATTCATATAAAAAACCATTTGCCTTACTTTTGCCTTTAACAGCATTAGAGGGAAAACATAGAGGGGAATTGTATAACCAATATGGAATAGAAGTTATAATTCTTGATGGTAGAGTGCAATATATGGGAAAGGGTAATTGTTGGTTTAATAGTTCATGGTTTTGTTGGGGAATGAATTTGCCAGAAAAATTAAATTTCAGAAAATTAGAAAGGAATTGTGGGAAGATGGAAAAAAGATGAATAAAATGCGTGAATTTAAAACTGGTGCTACAAGAGATATAGAGGAAGGCAAATTAGATTACGAAGGTTTCTTTCATCCTTTAGTGCTTAAAGAATTTGCAAAATATATGGAGAAACATAGGCATACTGCAAATGGAGACAGAGACTCAGATAATTGGCAGAACGGATTTGGAGATAAGCATTATGATGTTTGCATGAAAAGTTTATTAAGACATGTAATGGATTTATGGTTAGAACATAGGGGGTTTAAGAGTAGAGATGGCATAGAAAATGCTTTAATGGGGACTATGTTTAATGTAATGGCTTATGCTTATAAATTTTATAAAGAGAAGGGAGATGATAAAAAATGAAGAAAAAAGATATTAAATGTCTGGGGTGTATGTATCTTAACAGATTGAATGAGTGCACCAAAACAACGAGGAAACAAAACGTAGTGTCTCTTTCTGTTCTAACAGAAGATATTGCCCCTTCTTGGTGTCCCATTATTAGGCGTATTGGTGGTCGCCCTAAAAAGAAACATACTGCAAGGTGGACTTTAAAAAAGCGATTAGATGTTTTGTGGGCTAAAGCAGTTAAATTACTTGCTCAAAATAGATGTGAGATTGTAACAAACAAAAGATGTCAAAATGTAAATGGGCTTGGAAAAGGACATGGCTTAAATGCTCACCACATTATAGGAAGGTCTAATTTCAATGTTCGATGGGATGTTAATAACGGTGTAGCGCTATGTGTCAAGCATCATGTTTTTTCAATATGGAGTGCTCATAAAAATCCTTTTTGGTTTTTACAAAAGATGATTCAGCTTCGTGGAGAGACTTGGTATAAGACATTACAAGCAAAAGCTTTGCGTAATAACGGAGTTACAAAATACACAATGGAAGAACTTGAAGATATAAAAATGAATTTATTAAAAATAATTAAAAAAGAGGGTGGTTAAAGAATGAATGAAATAATCGTTAGTAAGGCACAAAGCACACATGAAATAGTTATAAAAATTAAGAAAGAAATACATACTTATTTTATGTCTCTTGCTGTGTGTCTAAAAGCAATAAAAACTAATGCGTATTATTTAGAATTGGGCTTTACTTCGTTTGAGGAATATTGTCAGCAACCTGACGTTGATTTAAGCGTTAACAGATGTAATAAACTCATTAGAATATATAACAGATGGATTGAAGATTATGGATACAAAGTAGAAGAACTTGAGGGTGTAGATACGGAATGTTTAGATATCGCACAGTCGCAGGCGACAGAAGAAACAAAAGAGGAATGGTTAGAGAAAGCAAGACTTTTGTCTCGTGCAGATTTGAGAGCATTAACGCCAGGATGTAAACATTATCCTAAACCTCTTGAGATAGTATGCCCTCATTGTGGTAAAAAGTTTCTTTATGAAGGGGGGATGTAAATGAATACGGAAGAAGCGATAGAATTTTTAGAACATATGATTAATAAAAAAGATTCTGAATGGGAGATTAGAGTATATGGAGAATTATTAGAAGTAATAAAACGTGGCGAAAAGTTTGAGGCTATGTGGTTAGATTTAGAAAAAATTATCAATGGCACAGTAGAATACGCTACGCCTCCACCAGAATTTAGAGGGTATAGGGGTGGAATACTTAAATATTACATGATGTTAATTGAAGAAAAGCATTTTCCTGCTCCTAAAGTTGAGTATACCCCATTTATTGGTGGTTTTTATGATGGCTATCAATTGGGTTTAGATATTACAGAAGCAAGAAGAAAGAGAGGGATGTAAATGAAGGTAACCGAAGAAGAAATGTCATTAACTGGTATTGAAGAATATTACCAATATATAATAGAGCAATTAGAATTTGTTGAAATGATAACATCTTGCTTTGATGTTAAGCAAAATATGCTTACAAAAAAAACTACTAATAGATGTAGAGAACTTGCAGACAAAATCAAAACTAATGTAGCGCATATATAAAAGAAGGGTGGCTTTAAAAACCACCCTCTTTTTTGCTTCATTTACAGTTACACCACTGACTTACATTACAATATCCCTCACACTTAACATTTACACCTTTTCGTATATCTATCTTTAATGTTTCGTACTTTTTAATAAACGCTTCTGCTTTTTCCAAAGTTTTGCAATCAGCTTTATGTTTTTTTAATCCTTTCTTCATTACATAGAAGGAAGGGATAGCTTTCTTTTCATCAATCACTATATACCATTTGCTATTCTGTTTTATCCACATTTTAGCTTCTGCTAATGTAGAACATACCCTTTTGGCTCTTTTTGCTCCTTCTTCTATTACTGCATAAGTGGTTGGTCTTGCCCACTTTTCTTCATCGGTGCAATCAGGTGCAGGATTTAATTTGTGTAATGCTATTCTTTTTCTAATATATATTTCAGTTTCTTCTAATGTCCACATTGGAATATCAACGGTCATCCAATGTATCTGTGGATAATTAGGGTCAGTTAATGCTTTTGAACGCACCCAATCTCTTAATATAGCGTGTATTTTTAAAGACTTTGTATGAAACCCTGCTTTTGTCCACAACCATCTATATACATTTAATTGTGCTATCCATTCTGGTTTAATTCCTAATAGAAAAGAATAAACACTCGTAGTCTTATAATCTTCTATATCTCCTTCATACCATAAATCAGATTGTCCCGAAATAGTTACCCCATCAATTTTAGAAGATAATCTTTCTTCTCTAAAAGCGTTTTCAGGCGCTCCGCTTTCTAAAATGTGGTGCATTGATTGTCCCAAAAGACTCCACAGTCTTTCGCTAACATCTTCCGTAATTTCATTCCAATGTTTCATCCGTAATTCTTTTGGTTTTGGTGCGTTAATCAATTCTGATACTCTTATAACATTTTTGCTTGGCTTTTGTATGTTGTTACTTACTGCATTGACTATTGCTACTGGTAAATTATGTATATTTGTTATTTTAATTTTTATCACCCCTTCTTTCTGTCCTCATACGTTTAATCCATTCCTGTATTGCCATTTTTACCTTTCTAATCCCAATGTCATCAGTATCAAAGATATGAGGACTTTTTGGTAACGTTTTTGTATTGAAATTATGGCTTTTTATTTTTTTGTTTCTTCTGCGAATTGCTTTTAATCTCTTTCTTTCTGTCATTATACCACCCCCCTAATGCTTACTTTCTTCATCAAAATTTGCTCTTACTTCATCGAAGTCAAAAGCTACTATATCTTTTGTATCTTCTTCTAATCCATTCCCTGCTTCAATTAAGTATTCTAATATATACATTCTATTTTTGTAGTCAATCTTTTTAACCCAATATATTTTCCCATTTTTTCGGTTTCTTACAAAATCTCCTATTTCTTTCATATTATCAATTCATCTACTTTTTTAGTCAATAAAATTCTTTCTTGTGCATTGATGATATTACCAAAAAAACATCCATCAATACAACCTAACCACCAATAATATTCACTATCTTTAAATATGTTTCCATATTGGCTTAAATCTCCCATTATATCGTGAAAATTGTTATATTGTATCATTGGTGATATTCCCCTTTGTCATAAGACTTCCTATCAGGCGCTTCTTCTATAGCGTCAATACTCCAATCACCAGTATCTTCAAATCTGTCAAAATCAAAATCCTCACCATCGTAACCCATATCCATTGCTTCATCTTTATTTTTGGCGTCTACCAAACTTTCACCGTAAACTCTTGCACTCCATCTAAGTAAATATCTCATTTTTTATATCACCCCCCTTTTATTCTTCTTCATATAGTAAATTCATTATTTCTTGAACTTTTATAGCTGTCTCATTTGTTGTAAAACAGAAATAATTGCTTAATAAAATAAGTAAATCTCTTTCAAAATTATCTTTTTGTTCTATATTTCTACTATCCATTTATTACCACCCCCTTCTATTCTTTATCATAATCCACAAAAATCCAACCTTCGTCTTTGACTGAATCCAAGTCATCTGGAAAATGTCCACTCATTTCCATATTTTCTATTATTTCTTCGGCTTTTTCATCATTTATTGCTTTAAATGTTTTATATCCAAACATTTCTCTACTAAAATATACGGTATATTTATTCATTAGCACCACCCCCTCTTTATTTTTAGTATAGCACAAAACCGTTGCTTTGTCAAGTTTTATTTACAAGTATTTTATTGCTAATTTATTGATTTTTTCCATATTTTTCCATGTCCGTAAATTATGTCTTATGCTTTTATGTAATTCTTTGGGTATAAAGATAACAAAATTTTGACTAATATGATGAGTATCTGCTCCCTCGAAATATTTATTTAGAGCAAAAAACCCTAATTTGCGTCTTTTTCCATTATGTCTTTTTAAATATATTTTATATGCATTTGTTTGACGGTATTTTGTCATTCTTCCTTTGCTATTAATATAGTATTCTTTCATTTGTTTTAATACTGCCTCACGGTTACCCAAATGTTCCTTTTGTCTTTTTTCTTTATTTTGGATATAATACCATTGGTTATATTTTTTTCTATTTATTTTAAATGTTTTATTTTGATTTTGTTGTTTAGCATATTTTAAGATTTTTTCTCTGTTTTTAGTATAATATTGTATATGATATTCTTTTTCTCCTATTTTATACATATCATCCTCCTTTCACTTTTCCATTTTGCCTTCATTTAAGTTTTTATTTTATTTTCATCTACGGATTTTTTTTCGGTTTTTTCCCGAAAAAGTTATCCACAAAGTTATCCACAAGTTATCCACATTGTTAATAACCTGTCAATAACCTGTTGATAACCTGTTAACAACTATTAAGATTATAGCATAAAATTGTGTATAAGTCAAGAGTTTTCCACAAAGTTATTAACATTTTTTGAGTTATTAACAACTTATTAACAACTTATTAACAAAATCATTTTTTGGGGTCTATGGGGTTAATGGTGGGGTTTTTTGTTTTTTCGCTTGTGTTAGTATGGGTGGGGTGTAATATTTTAAAATTTGAGGGGTTTTAAGAAGGTTTTTTCTTCCTGATAGAAGGTTTTTTCTTGATTTCCTGACTGCCTGACTGCCTGACTGCCTGATTTTAGGTTTTTTGTATGTTTACACAAAAAAAAGACCCTGCAATATTTTAATTGCAGGGCTTTTTATTTCTTTTAAGTTACTCAACCTCATAAATAAGATGGTAGCAATTTTGGCATAAATTTTCTTCGATATCCCAATAGTAATATACATCTTTTTCAGTATTACAATATGCACATCTTTGATTTTTGACCTTACAGCAATTTATATTTTCGTTTGCTATTATTTTATTTTCTTTAATCTGTTTATCTGATATCATAGTATTACTCAAAGCGTAGTAGTAATCATCGTTATAATATGTAGTGTATCTACTATATTTATATCTAAAGCTAAAATTTGAATAGTATATTCCTTTGGATTTCTCGAATGTTCCTAATAAAAAGTAGTTTCCATTTTTCCCCATTACAATCAATCGGTCGGTATCAATTATAGCTTTTATTAGCTTTTGCATCCCAACGGATTTAAAAAGATTTTTGTTAATATCTTCGTCAGCTAATAAATGAGCTAAAATTTTCGAATCGCTTTGTTTGTTGTTATCTACAAGAGATGATATTATACCATTATGGGCTAAAATGTTTTTTTCTGTTATACTGTAAGTTTCTCCCATCTCTTTCCAGTCTTTAGTAATAATAAAAGGGTGATTATTTTGGAGGTTAACTTCTCCGTGTGTTGCAATCCTAAAATGATAAATAATATTATCTTCCTTTCTGGCGTTGTGCCTGTGGTATGCAATAAAGGGGTCTTCTTCCATAAATTTATTAATTATTATCTTCCCTTCCCTTTGTATTGCAATCCCTGTTCCATCGGGGTTATTAGAAAAGCAATTTTTTAAAATTTTCTCCTTTGGTAGTTTTATTCCTTTTGGCTTGAAAGCAATTATACACATCTTTTTTTTCTCCTTTTTTTAATTGTGTTTTCTAAAAGTAAATTTTAAATTTCTGTTTTTTTTCTTTCCAAGTTTTTCAATTACTAATTTTTCAACGATTCTGTTTTTTAAATTAGCGTATTTTCTTTGTATATCATATAAACTGTTATTGAGTATATCTACGAATCTATTACGATTTAGCTTCTCGTAATCTCTTATTTCTTTATTTTCTCGGATTTCCGTTTTTTTATTGATTTTTTCAAGGTCTATACCTAATTTAACGGCTAAATCGTATTTATTTTTTATTCTTACAATCATTTCTCCTCTTTTCATTTCTACGATAAATCCAAAATCAAGAAAAAAGTCTATTAGCATTTTTCTTGTTCTGGCGTTATATATTTTGTTTTCCATTATAATTTTTTCAAAGTGTAAAGGTATAATATGATTGTCTTTTGTGTTATATACTTCGTTCCTGTTGTGTATTATGTAGTCCTCGAATGTGTCAAAGTAATATCTTAACTTATCAAGTCGCTTTTCTTTCAAGTATTTTGCTACATCTGCATTTCCCATTAAAGAGGTTAAATCTTTAATCTCTAAAGTATCGTTTATAGCTTTTCCCTTTCGGGGTATGTTGTTAAGATTACAAAAAGTTAATTTTTCTTTATCAAGGGCTTTTAATATTTTGTTATATCTTTTAGACTGTTTTAGAAAAGATAGAAAAGTAAACCATAGCAATTTTTTACTTGAAGTTATAAAAAAGGTTAGTGAATAGCTTTTAATAAAATATGCAAGTGCTTCGGTAATATCAAGGATATCATAAAAGTGTTTTACATTAAGCGTTCCTCTATATATTCTAATTTCTATCGTTGCATAGTTTCCGAAGTATATACTTTTATAATGGTCATAAAAATCTTCCAATCTCATATTTTTTTTATTTTGGATTATTAATTTTGTTTGATTCTCTCCTATCTTGTTACAATAGTTTGTTCTTGTTCTTTTAGAAAAGCGTTTCATCGGGCTATAATTTTTATCAAAAAAGATATTGAATTTAAGATAATCCTCTTTTTTAAACCAACTTTTCGATAGGTGAATATGCAACCCGCACCGGTTGTTATTGTGTGAAGTGAATCCATCTCTTTTTAGTTTTTCAAGTAGTTTTTTCCAATTAAAGACCCTTTTATGAAACTTATTAGTAAAAGGGTGGGTTACAATTTCCATCCCATTATTGTTTAAGCTTCCATCGTATTTTATAAAGCAGGGGTATTTTTGCATTATTGTGTAAGCATAATTTTGCAAGTAATCGCTTGAATTTTCAGTATCATATTCCCCGTCATATTCTTCATCATATTCTTGATTTGCTTCATCTCCTGCTTCTACTTCAAGCTCAATCCCCATAAAAAGAGGGTTTCTTTCAAAGCTCATCTTACAAAACTTTGGAGGTTGTTTATAGCTGTAATCAATTAGTAATTGATTATCACCATGATTTAACCAACAATCTAAACAATAATATCTATCGTTGTGAAACAGCATAAATAACTCCGATTGTTTTTTCCCACAATCATAGCAAGTGATTTCGTTTACTTTTTTTTCTGTATTAGTCAATTTATTTTTCTCCTTTTTTTATTTTTGTAAATTGATTTTATTAAATGTTTATATTCCTTTTTAATTATTCTTCCTCTTATATAATTAAGTTTGAATAATTTTAAGGCTTCCTCTACGGTGTATTTATTAAGATTTATTTTTCTTAATTTATTAAAATAGTATTTCATTTAATTACTCCTTTCTAATAATTAAATTTAATAGTTCCCTCTTTGTTTCTAATTGCCTTAATCTTTCGGTTATAATCTCTATCGGCTTCGTTTCTCCTGTTGTTTTTTTCTTTGAGGTTTATTTGCTTCGATGTGGCTATTAGTGATAAGTCAATCAGTCGGTTTATTTCTTTGCCTATTAAAAAATCCATTATATTAACGGTTTCCTTAATGTCTTTAAAAAAAGTATCAGTTTCATTAAAATTAAAATCATATATATAGGTTGTTATTCCGTTAGTTTGAAGGTCGGCTTTTAGTTCCAGTAGTGTTTCAATGGTAAAATCTACTTTTTTTAAAAGCAAGTTTTTTGCTTCGTTTCTCGGCTGTTCCTCAAGTGTTTTCATAAAATAGGCTTGTTTTCTTTGGTCTGTTGTTTCGTCAATTATTACTTTATTATTCATTGATTCTCCTTTCTTAATTTTTTTATTCTTGGCTTATTCTTTCAATTAAGTATTTTTCCAGTTCTTTTAATCTTTCTTCTTCTGTGATAATTAATCATCTCCTTTCTCTTTTTGAAGTGCTTTGATATTAACGATTCTTCCCTCGTGAATACATTTCATTGTATTAATCATTTCCTCGAAAAAGTCAATTTGTTCTAATGTAGTAAAATTAATATTTTCGTTGCTTAATGTTCCCGAAAAAGATAAATTTTTAAAAGTAAATTTCCATTTAAAAGTAGTAGTTTTTTTTCTCCGCTGTGGGCTTGGTGTTAGTGTGCGTGTAATATTAATATTCTCGAATAGTGTTACTGCCATAGTTTAGCTCTCCCTTCTTTTTAAAATTTTATTTAATATTTTATCTTCCAGTTTCTCAATCTTTCTCTTTGTTTTTTCCATTTTAGCGTATTGTTTTTCAAGCTCTTTTTCAATTTCTTTCTCGCTTATAATAATTATCATCTCCCTTCTTTTTTATTTTGTATTCTATTTAATGGATTTAATATATAGCAGTAGTTAGCAATTAAAAACTACTGCTATATCTTAAAGCTATTAAGTGTAATTTTTCTTTTAAAATCTTCTTTTATATTCAACTTTTGCTCTTAATAAATTATCTTCCAGTTTTAAAAGCGTTTCCGTCAAGCTATAAGATGAGTAAATATCTTTTAACTCTCTAACTTTAATAAAAGATAAATACTCTCTCCTCGCTTTTAATAGACTAAAATGTAAAATTTCAAGATTTCTCGCTTTCTTATGTTTCATCTTATTCTCCTATCAATTTTATATTTTAGAAACAGTGCATCGTTGTATGCTTGGAGTTCTCTAATGTTTTCGCTTCTTACTTGGGCGGGAATTAAGCGGTTTAAAAAGTTCCATATTGTAATTAGTTTTTGATGTCTTGATAATCTTACAATATAGATAAAATTAATATTATACTTTGCAATTTGTAAATTATCTTTAATTTTATTCATTTAATTATCTCCTCTCTTTATTTTTTTTACGGTCTGTTTTTTGCTATTAAGTAACAAAGTAATATTAAGATAAACAAGTTTTGTATAAAAAGAATAGTATTAATAATTATCATCTCCCTTCTTTTTTAATGTATTCTATAAAATAATTTACTGTGCTGTTTTTCTGTTATTATATGAGCATTTTTTAAAGTGTCAATCGTTCGGTATAGCTTTTCCTGTTTTGCGTTGGCTTCTTTCTGTATGGTGTCTGTTTCTTTTTCAATCTGTATCTGCAATTTTATAAAGTTTTTATCTTTCATTAAAATTTTCTCCTTTCTTTAGATTTTGTATCTATCTTTATTTACTTACAACCTTAATAAATTGCATTATACTTTTATAATGCAATCTATAAAGCTATAAAATAGCTTTCCTCTTTGCCTTTCGTTTGGTCGGTCAAAGTAAGCGGCTCTTTGTGGCGGGCTTACTTCTTTAATTTTTCATTTTTCAATTTCCGTGTGTGCGTTGGCGTTTTTCTTATTTCTCGAAAACGGCTTTTTCTCTTATTTTACCATTTTTTTAATAT
>JGI24025J20009_10003395_pt1 | contig 10891 bp, 10 predicted proteins | sample Cruoilmetagenom3_FD_20009 | JGI IMG/M metagenome (IMG submission 20009) | reverse complement strand
CGATGGCACCATTGCCGCGATGCGCATTCTGGCCGGCTTGGTACGGTCAGGCAGGCCGGCAAGCGAATTGCTCCACCAGTTTGATCCGGTCCCGCAATTGCTGAAGAATGTGCGCTATTCCGGTGGCGCTCCGCTGGAGGCTGAGCAAGTAAAGGCCGCCATCGCTGCAGCTGAAGATGAACTTGCAGGCAAAGGCAGGCTGGTCATCCGTGCCTCTGGCACAGAGCCGTTAATCCGTGTGATGGCAGAGGGCGATGATGCAGCCCAAGTGGAACGCTTGGTCGATCACATTTGCGACACGGTAAAGGAAGCAATTTGATGTTGGAAATGCGCCCCGATTGCGAAGGATGCGGCATAGATCTTCCCGCAGAAATTCCAGCAGCTTTCATCTGTAGCATGGAATGCACCTTTTGCGCTGGCTGCACCGATTCGATGGACGATGCCTGCCCCAATTGCGGCGGCGAATTGATGGACCGCCCAACCCGTTCAAAACAGCTGCAAGACAAGTTCCCCGCCTCGACCGAGCGAAAGTATAAGCCGTGACGCAGGGTTCCCAACCGGGCCCTCCACGTATCCTGTCGATTGCCGGTTCAGACAGTTCGGGCGGGGCTGGTATACAGGCCGACATCAAGACCATCACCATGCTGGGTGGTTATGCAATGACTGCCATCACCGCAGTGACAGCACAAAATTCTGTAGGGTTGCAGGCCATTGCGCCGCTGGGCGGAGAGGTAGTCGCAACGCAAATTCGGTCCTGTATTGAAGATATCGGCGTTGACGCGATCAAGATCGGCATGTTGCATGATGTTGATATCATCACCCAGGTCGCACAAGTTCTGGAACCGCTTGATAGGGAAATTCCCGTCGTGCTCGATCCGGTGATGGTGGCCACGTCCGGCGCGGCACTGATTGCACCCGATGCCAGCGAAGCCTTGCAAGACAGGCTGTTTCCGCTGGCGTCCTTGCTGACCCCGAACTTGCCCGAATTGGGCTATTTATTGGGCGTTACACTGACCGACAGTTCCCAAATGGCCGAGGCCGCCGAGCAATTGGCCATTCGCACCGGATCAGCCGTGCTGGCCAAGGGAGGACACACTTCAGACGAACGGATTATCGATATATTGTTCGCGCCGGGTGAACGCGCTGTGCAATTCAACCATGCCCGCATCAACACCCCGCACACCCACGGTACAGGCTGCACCTTATCGTCGGCGATTGCGACTTTGCTCGGCCATGGTCAACCGCTGGAACATGCCGTGCGGCTGGCCCGACAATTCGTCTTTCAGGCAATCCAGTATGCACCCGGATTTGGCCAAGGCAATGGACCGCTCGGCCATCAGGCCGTGGGTCGCAAAAAGTCGGATTAACGCTCCAGCTCATAAAAGTCAGAGATGTGGCTCCAAGCGTCCTCGGCGGTTTCGCACCAATGGAACAGCTCAAGGTCCTTTTTCGAGATCGTGCCTTCTTCGGCAATCGCTTCGAAATTCACCACGCGGGTCCAAAACTCCTTGCCGAATAGCAGGATCGGAATGGGCTTCATCTTGCCCGTTTGGATCAGTGTCAGCAGCTCGAAAAATTCGTCAAATGTGCCAAAACCGCCGGGGAATACCACCACTGCCCGAGCGCGCAGCAGGAAGTGCATTTTACGCAGAGCGAAATAGTGGAAATTCAGCGAAAGATAGGGCGTAACATAGGCATTGGGCGCCTGTTCATGCGGCAAAATGATGTTCAAGCCGATCGATTCAGCACCAGCATCTGAAGCGCCGCGATTGGCCGCCTCCATAATTGATGGACCTCCGCCTGAACAGACAACGAACTGGCGCAGCCCTTCTTCGATAATCGCTTTCTCGCTGGACATCCGGGCCAGCTTGTAAGATTCGTCGTAATATTTCGCTTTGTCGGCCAAACGCTTGGCCACCAGTTGGTCATATTCGCTGCCATCTTTGGCGGCATCAATTTTGGCCTGCGCATCTTTGGGCGAAGGAATCCGCGCCGAGCCATACATTACCAATGTGGAGCCAACGCGGGCTTCGTCCAGCAGCATTTCAGGCTTGAGCAACTCAAGCTGAAAGCGAACTGGGCGCAATTCTTCGCGCAGCAGGAAATCGGTGTCGCGGAATGCCAGCTTATAGGCAGGGTGCTGCGTTTGCGGCGTCTGCTTTGGGCAATCGTCGGTAAAGCGAGCCTCTTGCTCGGCAGGGTAAAATTTGCGGTCGTGGAGATCTTTTTCAGTCATTCAAAATACCTAGGTGTGCCTCGCACGCCGGGCAAGCTGAGACTTGCGCTCGGCGTGCCGGTTAATTGCGATGATGCAGGGCCGGAGCAGAGATGGTGCTGGATGCCCCGTGAGGATTCGAACCTCAATTGACGGAGTCAGAGTCCGTAGTCTTACCATTAGACGACGGGGCACGAGCGGCGGGCCTCTAAACCGCGTGCCCACCCCGGTCAAGAGCTTAGCACTATGCGTCCAGCGGGCCTTCCAATGCGGTTTTGATGCGCGCCATCGCATCGGCAAGCCATTGCAGCATCTGGGCATCGTCCAGCGCGTCCAATTGGACGATCTGGGGCATGGAAATGCCAATCCTCAGGGTTGCACCCCACTCCCCGTTTTTCAGCCGGACACAGCGCACCGGTTGGCCCAGCCGAATGCCCTGACCGATCAGCTCCAGATGTATCGCAACTGCATCGTCAAAGGTCAGATCGCGGAGCAATTCTTCATCGTAAGAACGCGTCAGATCAATCGTCACCAAGGTCTGCATTTCCAGCGGATGGTCGGCCAATTCCTCTGAATGATTGTCCGGCGCGCTGGCCACTTTGCGCACATTCAAATCGCGGGCGAGCTGTTCTGTCGCATCGGTGAAGGCGCTCACAATGCGCTCAACCCGGCCAAAATCGAGCGCCTGAAAACGCTCTAACTCGTACAAGGAAGCCGCCACACGCAGCCCCAATCCAGGATTGCCGCTGTCTTGGCAAATCTCGCGCCCCGCCCAATTCTTGGGGATTTCAGCGCGGCGAAAAATATTAGCCATGCCTTTTGCAATGGGCTGCGAACTTGCCGCCAAGCCTTTGGGCAATAAAGCGAAACCACTGAACGGTGGGCCGCCCATGAATTTCGAGCCGGTAATGAAGACGACAATTTCGCGGTCGAGATACTCGCGGATAGCCTCGCTGGTAATACGAGCCTGACATGCATCGACCACAAAACCGATTTGCGTCCCGAAGGTTTGGCGCAGCGCATCAACATGCTCCAACGCTGGCAAGATCAGACCCGTCTTTGAACCGTGCACAATATGCAGCAGCGGAAATTGCTGGCGTTGTTGGGCTGATCGGATGGTTTGCTCCATCTCTTCCAGCAAGATCGGGCTCAGCCTCGCCTTGCCCTTATCGCAGCGGATCGGCAGATCCCGCAAGGTGACAGGTGGCAGTCCTTCAACCAATTGGGCGGGTATGACGGCCACATCCAACGCTGTTTTTTGCGCAAAGTATTGCCCAGCAGCGCTGTGAATGCAGCCCGAGCCGATTTCGTCACTTCCAAGCAGGAAATTGGCTATCCCGCCTTCGCTGCGGCCAGCCGCTGCCAACAAACCAACATATTCCAGATCCGTACCCGAGGGAGCGAAGAACACATCGGTATCTCGATCCAAACCATAGGATGTGCGGATGCTGCCGCGCAGATCATCTAACAGCGCGGCATAGCCAGTCCCGCTTTGCACAACATCAGCATTTGGCCCAAACTCGCCGTTCAACCAATCATGCGAAGACGGGCTAAGATCGTTGGCCGTGGAGGAAGCTAGCACCAAATCTTCGGTGGGTATGGGCGAGCTATGATACTTGTTTCGCTGAATTGCAGGCTTAAGCACAATACGTTCATCACCGCCGCTGGTCAGCCAATGCACCAATGAATTTTGGGTGGTTTGGGTCACGTTAGGATCAATCCAGAGGTCATTTTGTAACGGGCACAGGCAAAATCAAAAATTGCGATGCTGGCAATTGCGGCTAAAGGGAATTTGCTTAACGAGCAATTGCTCACCCATCTTGCAAGCAAATAAGGATAGAACGTGTCGCCGTTGAGAATATCTGAGGCCGCAAAACGCGACATCAAGCTGATGTTTATCGCCAAACACGCCCTGAGCAAAGGCGATTTGGACAAGCTGGATGGCAATCATGCCCCCTATCACCACGAAACGCGCGCGATTCTGGAAGGCTTGTTCGACCAACTGACAGTTGCCAATTCCTATGACGCATTGCTGAGCGACCCCGGCGTCGACTTTGTCTTTCCCTTGCTTAACAGAGGCGGTTTCTTCAACTCAGAAATGCTATGCCCGCTGTTGTGCAACCGGTTGGGCATTCCCTTTCTGGGCGCCAATCCGATCCTTCGCGGCCAGTCGGATGACAAGCATTTGACCAAGCTGGAAGGCGTGGCGCGCGGGGTCAGCACTTGCGATTGGGCGGTTTATCGAGCGGGAGCCCCAATCGAGGAATCGCGCTGCCCGGCGGGCAATCGCTTTGTCATCAAGCCAAACAACAGCTCTGCCAGTTGGGGATTAAGCGACGCAAGCGATTGGTCCAGCGTCAAACAAGCCGTGCTGGCAATCCATGCTGAAGGCTATGACGCGATCGTAGAGCCATTCATGATTGGCAGCGATGTCGAGGTTCCAGTGATTGACATGCCCGACGGCCCCTTCGTCATGCCGCCAATGCTGTTCAAACAGACTGACCCTGAACATTTGCGCACTCATGAAGAGAAGCGCGATCTTGTTGATCGGTCCCAGAAATACGAGCTTGTCCCGTTCGAGGCAGCCGATGCTTGGCCCGAAATCCGCGACATGACGCTGAAATTGGCCGAGATTTTCCGTCCGTTTGACTATGGCCGGTTTGAATTTCGCTATGACGAAGCCAGCGGAGAGGTAAATTTGCTCGAGGTAAATTTGCAGTGCAATTTATGGTCGCAGAAGGTTTATGGCCGTTCAGCTGCTTTGTTGGGTTGGAGCCAAACCGATCTTATCGAAACCATCGTTGCGCAATCGCTCACCCGCCACGGGCTGATGGAACCCCAATAGGCGCCGCATTAGCCGCCATTTGATGACGTCTTCGGCCAGCATCAATAACCATCGCTCCAACGCCGAACTTGCCGATTTGCCCCATAGAAGCTAGCGTCTGTCTCAGGTCCTCGCATCTCCAAGGTGCGAGAGGAACAGAAAGCAGCAATTATGGCGGACTATTTTCCGCCGGACGATAAAAGTAAGGCTGGCAAAAAAAGAGGCGGCAAGTCCGGCAAGGTAGCCGATTTTCGCTACAAGCGTGCCTCGCAGCCGAAGGAACAGCGCAATGCTCGCCCGGGCAAGCAGCCCTGTGACCGCGCGCATAACAAATCTGCGCAATCCGGCGAAACCGCAACAGGCAAACAAACTGCCTCAGCTGCGCGTTTCCAACCCAAGGATCGACCGGCTCACCGTCGCCGTGCGCATCCGCGCCAAGCCTATGCCGCTCTGGATTTGGGAACCAACAATTGCCGGTTATTGATTGCCCGCCCGTCGGGACAAAACTTCACCGTTATCGATGCCTTCAGCCGGATTGTGAAACTGGGCGAGAATTTGGCCACCACCGGTCGGCTGAGCGATGCAGCGATGGACCGCACGCTGGCCGCGCTGACCGTCTGTGCTGAGAAATTGCAGCGCCGCAATGTTCACTTGGCGCGCTCTGTTGCGACCGAGGCTTGCCGCAGGGCTGAGAACGGCGTCAAATTCATCGAACGCGTCCGCCAAGAAACGGGGATCATGCTGGATATTATCAGCGCCCAGGAAGAGGCACGTCTGGCAGTGGTGGGCTGCCATATTCTGCTGGAGCAAGGCGATGGTCCGGCGATCATCTTTGATATTGGCGGCGGCTCTACCGAATTGGTGCTGGTCGAGGCAGGTGGGAAAGTCCCGCGGATATTGGATTGGCAAAGCGTCCCTTGGGGGGTTGTGTCGTTGACCGATACGGTTGGCCGGGTCGAAGGTTCTGCCGATGAACGCGCGGCAAAATATGCCAAAATGCGGCAAGTGGTCTCTGAAAGTTTCACCCCTTTTGCCGAACGGATCGCGACCTCGTCTTTGCATTCTGACATTCGCTTGCTTGGCACCAGCGGTACCGTGACCACATTGGCCAGCCTGCATTTGCAATTGCCACATTACGACCGCAAGCAAGTGGATGGCTTGATCGTCCCTTCGCAAGCGATGCGCGACATCAGTACACGCCTGTCCAGCCTTTCACCGGCAAAACGCAGCCTAGTGCCGTGCATCGGGCAGGACCGATCCGAGCTGGTGGTGGCCGGCTGCGCAATTTTGGAAAGCATCCTCGACATTTGGCCCGCAGAACGCTTAGGCGTTGCCGATCGCGGCATTCGAGAAGGCATCTTGCGAAGCCTGATGGCGGCTGACTTTGAAAGCAACCGCAATCGCCCATCCAGCAAAAACGAACAGAAACGGCGCTCACAATGACCCGATCAGGACGTAATCCAGACCGCCGCGTGCGCACCGCCAAAAAGCGGACCCAATCATCGATCCTTTGGCTCGAACGGCAGCTCAATGACCCCTATGTCAAGCGCGCCAAAGCCGATGGCTATCGCAGCAGAGCCGCCTATAAATTGCTGGGGTTGGACGAGAAATTCAGCCTGATTCGCGGATCAAAGCGTGTGGTCGATCTGGGCATAGCGCCCGGCGGGTGGAGCCAAGTCATGCGCAAACTCGCACCCAAAGCTGCCATTGTTGGGATTGATTTGCTGCCAACCGATCCAATCGATGGTGTGACCATTCTGGAAATGGACTTCATGGATGACAAGGCTCCGGCCTTGTTGGCAGACGCGCTGGATGGCCCGCCCGATCTGGTGTTGTCAGACATGGCCGCCAACACCGTTGGGCACAAACAAACCGACCATTTGCGCACCATGGGATTGGTGGAGGCCGCCGCATGGTTTGCGGTCGAGAATTTGGAAAAGAACGGCACCTTCGTCTCGAAGGTGTTGGCTGGCGGCACCGACAGCGATCTACTCACAATGCTCAAGCAACATTTTACCACGGTCAAGCACGCCAAGCCGCCTGCCAGCCGTAAGGGATCATCGGAATGGTATGTGGTTGCTCAGGGCTTTAAGGGCCGGGATTGAAGCGTTAGTCGGAAGCTCGAGCCTTATTCGGCAGCTTCAGTCCCTGCCTCAGTCTCAGCTTCATCGCCTTCTGCCGCTGGTTCTTCAGCCGCAGCGGGCTCAGGCTTAGCCGGCGCACCACCAAAGCTTTCCAAATACAGCATCACATTGGCGCGATCCTCAGGTTTGGAAAGACCCGCAAAGCTCATCTTGGTGCCATTGGCAAAAGCACGCGGGCTCTTCAGCCATGCGTCCATCGATTCCCAATCCCAAGTGCCGCCTTTGTCAGCCAAAGCGCTGGAATAGGCAAAGCCAGATACATGTTGACCGATGCCCGTACCCATTACAGCGTACAAGTTCGGGCCGATACCGTTGGCTCCGCCCTGCTCAACAGTGTGGCATGACGTACACTTGGCAAATACACCTTCACCAGCAGCAGCAGACCCTTCAGCCAGCAATGTAGCAAGATCTGGTCCAGCGGCTGCGCCACCAGCGGTTTCAGCCACGGCAATAACATAGCCCGGCGTTTCAGGAGCCTCTGGCTTGTCGGCATGGAAGAACTTTCCACTTACGATTGAAAGTCCCAAAGCAATGATGCCTGCAAAAAGCACCCAGCCGGCAATGGTGTTAAAACGATCTTCCATGGTCAGATAAAGTCCGCGAATTGTGCAATGTATAGTCGCGCGTGGCTCTAGTCCGGCGAAGCGAAAGGCGCAAGGGTGATGGTCGCATCAAATGTTGCTAATTGCGCAACACACTTGCGGGAGAGCGTTTGCGCGGATAGCAGCCAAGCCATGCGAAGCTTTCCTGCCCCTGCCATGGCCATGGTTGAAACCATGCGCGCCTCTGCCACCGACGCCCCTGAACGCGCGATTGCATTCCAAGGCGCTCCGGGGGCAAATTCTCATCGCGCGGCGATGGAGGCGATGCCCGAGGCATTGCCCCTGCCGTGCTTTGATTTTGCTGACGCGCTGGAAAGCGTAAAAACGGGCAAGGCAGGTTGCGCCATTATCCCGATTGAAAATTCGCAACATGGCCGGGTCGCCGACATCCACTTTCTGCTTCCCGAAAGCGGCCTGTCGATTGTGGGCGAGTATTTCATGCCGATCCAGCATGCCTTGATGAGCACGGGCGATGGTCCTTTTGAGGCAGCCTACAGTCATCCCCAAGCCTTGGGCCAATCACGATTCTTCTTAAGGGAACGCGGGATCGTCCCCCTGAGCTTTGCGGATACAGCAGGAGCTGCAGCCTATGTTGCGGACCAAAATGATCCCACAATCGCCTCAATCTCTCCGCCGATCGCGGCTGAATTGTACGGCCTTAAGATCATCGAGGATAATGTTCAGGATTCATCGGACAATATGACCCGGTTTGTGATCTTGGCCCCTGCTGCGATTGATCCGGCAACGCTGGAAGGCGAACAAGCCGTGACCACTTTTATATTCGAGGTGAAAAACATCCCGGCGGCATTGTATAAAGCGATGGGCGGTTTTGCCACCAATGGGGTCAATATGACAAAGCTGGAAAGCTATCAGCGGGGCACCAGTTTCTCGGCCTCGATGTTCTATGCCGATATTATTGGCGCGCCCGGCGATCCGGCAGTTGACCGGGCGCTGGAAGAACTCGCCTTCCACAGCAAAGAACTGCGAATCTTGGGTACTTACCGACAGGCGCGAGCGCGCGGTTGATCGTTGAAATTATTCGCAAACTAGCGGTTGCGCATGGCCGCAGCACATGTCACCAACTGAGCTGTGACTATCGCAACTGGTATTGATCAAACGCCTGACGGGGGTGAGGCGTCCAGCGCGTGGCAGGAATTGCGCGCGGACGGCGACTTACAGTTTGCTCCGGTAGAGGTTCCGCCACGCGATGCGCAGCCACCCGAATGGTTGCAGCGATTGAACGAATGGCTGGGCGAAATGCTTGAACCTGTTGGCAGGGCACTTGGTTCATCTTGGCCTGTGCTGAAATGGGTGTTGTTGGCTTTGCTGATCGCCGCAGTGCTCTATATCATCTACCGCATTGTTGAGCCTTATCTGAAGCCAAAACTTGGCACCGATGCTGAGCAAGAAGAGGAATATTGGCAGCCCGATCAACAGGCCGCGCTCGCTTTGTTGGGCGATGCCGACAAGCTGGCCGCACAGGGCAAATATGACGCTGCAACGCATTTGCTGCTTCAGCGCAGCATCGCGCAAATTGCGCAAGCCAAACCTGGTTTGGTTGAACCATCCAGCACCGCGCGCGAATTGGCCGCACTAACCGCCCTGCCCGACAAGGCCAGCAGCGCCTTCGGAATCATCGCACTGCGGGTTGAAAGCAGCCTGTTCGCTTTGCGCGCTCTGAACCAAACTGATTGGGAAAAGGCCCGCGCAGCCTATGCTGACTTTGCATTAGAGCGGATCGACGGTCGTATCTTGGACCGGACGGCCAACGCTGGGCCGCCGCTTAGCGGGGCAGCAACATGAGCCAAGCGGGCCGCACACCGTTTAACCCACGCGTTGTTCTGGCCGTTCTTGTGGTGGGATTGTTGGCCTTTGTGGCGTTGCTATATTCCATCGGCGCAGGTGACACCGGCGATCGCAAGGGAACTGGTCAGGCGCATGCAGCATCGCCCGGTCTCAACGGATTTGCTGGCCTAGCCCGCTATCTTGAATTGGATGGCTATGAGGTGGAATTGTCGCGCTCTCCATCGGGCCTCGACACACCAAACATTCTGGTGCTGACCCCGCCACTGGCGACCGATGCTGAAGAATTTGGCGCGCTGCTGGAAAAGCGCCAATTCCAAGGGCCAACAGTGGTTATCTTGCCCAAATGGTTCGCGATAGGTTTCCCGGAAAGTATGCCGGACGAAGTGGCCGATCAGGTGGAAGAGGAATGGGTCCGTTTGGTCGCCAGCCAAATGCCTGCTTGGGTCGAAGACCTGCCAGAGCCTTATTCTATGCAAATCCATGCAGAGCCGGGCGAAGCGGACACGACTGATGAAGCGGCGTCTGATGAAGCGGCGACTGATGAAGCGGCGACTGGGGACATGGCGTCTGGCTTGAATGAAATAAGTCGAGCAATGACGGGTGCTGCCCAAGGCCCGGGCAAGAATTGGACCGGTTATGGCATAACCGGGCAGCTTCCTGACCCGCGGCATTTGTGGGTCGAAAACAGTGATGTGTTCGACGAAATGTTGGTCGATGACAATGGCAATGCGCTGGTGGTGGATGTTCTGGGCGAAGAAAACAGTTATTTCTATGACGAGGCACATCGCGTCGTGTTTGTGGTCGAGCCCGATTTGCTCAACAATTATGGTCTCGCCAACCAAGCCAATGCGAAGCTGGCCAATGCAATTTTCGAGTCCGCCAGCTATGATGATCGCATGCCGGTGGTGTTCGATCTGACGCTGAACGGATTGGGCGGCACCGCAAATTTGCTAACGCTGGCCTTCAGCCCGCCATTTCTGGCGGCAACGTTGTGCCTTATTCTGGCGCTGATTATTGTGGGTTGGCGCGCATTCCGGCGCTTTGGTCGCCCAGTGGCAGAACGACCAGCCATTGATTTTGGCAAGCAACGGNTGGTCACCAATGGTGCAGGACTGATTTTGCGCGCCAAACGCACTGGCTTGCTCGCCCAGCCCTATGCCGAGCTGAGCGCNCGNCGNATTCAGAAAGTGTTGGGCCTAACGCGCCATGACAATGCCACCTTAGACGCAGCGATTACCACTCGCCTGCCCGATGATCCCGGATTTTCCCACCGCGCTGCCGCCTTGGAAGCAGCATCGCG
>JGI24025J20009_10003394_pt1 | contig 10892 bp, 6 predicted proteins | sample Cruoilmetagenom3_FD_20009 | JGI IMG/M metagenome (IMG submission 20009) | reverse complement strand
GGAGCACAAGCCTTGACAGCAGTGATATCGCACGTAATGACGGCTATATCGTGGCAAACGAACTCAACGGCTCCGCACTTCCGGAGAAAACGTCGGCTGGAAAGCCTTGCTGGCCACTCCACCTAAAGGGGCCGGAAGTGTCTGGCGGACAGCAGGTTGGCAGCATTGCTACGATCGAACTTGTTGGTATGCCTGAACCACCGGAAGGCTGGGAGCTCTCACTGCTCGGTGACGTTGGCGACATCGTCACACAGGCAGAATTTGAAGAGGCTGCCACCTGCCATGGCGTGCAATACGTTGACGGCGATGATGTATGGGAAGGTATACCGCTCTGGTATCTCTGCGGTGCGGTTGATGACCTTGAGACCACAAGTCACTGGACCTTCAACGACACACGGGCAACCTCAGGCTACACGGTTACCGTTATTGCCGGAGACGGCTATAACCGATCCTTTGCCAGCAACGATATCGCACGCAACAACGGCTATATCGTGGCTAACACGTTGAACGGCGAGCCGCTCGACTATGTATTTCCGCTCAAGCTGGTGGGCAGCGCGATCACTAGCGGCAAGGACAAAGTCGGCAACATCTCTGAAATTGTGCTCGTTGAACTCCAAACGCCAGAGCCTGCACCCGGGAGTTATAATCTCAATTTAACCGGGAAGATCTCGGATTTGATCTCGCAGAGCGATTTTGAGGAGGCCGTCACCTGCCACGGAACGACCTGGATCGATGATGAAGAGAATGAATGGCAAGGTATCCCGCTCTGGTATCTCTGCGGCTGGGTGGATGATCGTATTCCGCACGGCCCCGATGCGTTCAATGCCAATGCCGCTGCCGCAGGGTACACGATCATCGTAAAAGCCAGTGACGGCTATGCCAAGGACTTCGCGAGCGCAGAAGTTGCATGGAGCACGGACTATATTATTGCGAATACAATGAATGGCGAGCCACTCACCGATTCGTTCCCGCTGAGGATCGTAGGGCCCGGAGCACCGGGAGGCATGAGCGTAGGCCAAATTGCCGAGATCGAACTAACCGAGTTTAGTGCTCCGAGCGGGCTAATGTCTTTACACATCATCAAGTACGGCGCAGACAGCACAACAATCGTGAACGAGACAACCGTCAGTTACCTGTGGATGGAGCAGAACCTTGATGTCTACGGAGACGGCGAGACAGACTATAAGTTTGAGGGCGTTGATTTCACTGAGGGGGATCATTGGGATCAGAATGAAATCTATCCAGGCGGCTTTAAGATCAGCGATGCAATCAAAGGAACCTCGATAAGAGATCTCTGTGAGCTTGTCGGTGGTATGGGACCGGGAACTGATATCAAACTGGTCGCAATTGACGATTATGAAACCACGCTGGGCTACGAGAACATTTACGCCGAGGAACTCACGCCTGAACAGCAGGAACGCCAAGGGGATGCTGTACTCGCCTGGTATACAAACGATGAGGGCTATGTGCCTGATTATACCGAGGGCATGCGGCTCTTCTTCACACCCGACGACTACATCTTCGGACTGTGGGATATGCATGAATGCATGGATGAAAAATACTGGCACTACTACTGGAACGAAGGCATTCAGTACCCGTCATGCGCAGGACTTTCCGCAAAGTGGATTATCACCATCAAGATCTATTCCGAAGCGGAGGCCAACTGGAATCTCACGTTAGAAGGTGCGATTACCGATACAATTAGCAAGTCCTACTTCGAACAAGCGATTGCCTGCACCATGGGTGGCCATGCGGCGGAGTATACAGACAGCAAAGGCAGGACTTGGGGAGGGTTACCGCTCTGGTACCTCTGTGGCTGGATAGACGACGGAAACTCGCACTCTGTCGGTGCGTACAACGATACGCTGGCCGCTGCCGGATACAACATTACGATCTTCGCAAACGATGGCTATAACGTGACCATCGACAGTAGAGAGACCATACGGAATAACAACTATATTGTTGCAAACTCGCTGAACGGTTCACAAATACCTGAGAGCGATAATAACTGGCCACTGAGACTCTCAGGAGCAAATGTATCAGTTGGCTTACAGGTGAAGGGGATTACGAGGATAACACTGGACATTCCGTCGGAGCCCACGCCAACTCCAACGCCTACGCCAACGCCGCGAAGAGGGGGCGGTGGCTCGTATACTGCCAGTGATTCCGACGGTGATGGGGTCTCGGACCTCGAGGAACTTATTGCGGGAACCGACCCGAATGATCCGAATGACTATCCAAATAAACCTGCCACAGCGCCGACACCTACACCCACATCAACTGCAACTGCAACGCCAACAATAACACCTGTACCAACTCCAGTAGCAACGCCAACACCAGTACCAGCAACACCCACACCAACACCGGAAGAACCGGGATTCGAAGCGGGATTTAGCATTGCCAGCTTATTATCGATCGCATATCTGGTGCTAAGAAAGAGGAGGAAGTAAAAGCGAGAAGGAATGCAACATAAAACAAGATACCTGTTTTATTTTGCCTTGAGATCCTGCACAAGCAGAGAGGATGGCACTATGAATGCCCGTCATGTAAAGATAGATAAACATCTAGAACGGAGACACGTGCTACTCATCGGTACCATTCTCGTACTTCTCCTCGTTGTTCCGCCAACAACGGCATCGACAACAGAGATACATCTAATAAAGTATGCCGTGGATGAGTCAATCCTAAACGAGACCACGGTAAATTACACGTGGATGGAGGCAAATCTGCCGGTTTATGGTGATGGATCAACACATTATTACCACCAGGGACCTACCTTTGATGAGACCGACAAGTGGAATCCGAGCGAGGATGTGGCTGTAAGCATAGAAAGCAGAGATTATGGCGCTGTGCAAGGGACGGATCTTAAGGATCTGTGTGACCTGGTGGGGGGGATGTCTCCCGGCAATGAGATGAAAATTAAAGCATCTGACGGCTTCAACAAGAGGTTTAACTACACAAACGTCTATGAGCCACAACCAAGGCAGGGACCATTGGTTCTGACATGGTGGCGAGCAGGGGATGGATACGTGCCTGACTATTATACGGGAATGCGCCTCATATTCTTTGCTGATAACAGCACGAATCCATGGGGTTGGCATGTATTTGGCAATTGGGACATGCACGAATGTCTCGCTCCAAAATACTGGCATAACTATAGCGGAATATGGCCTTCCTCAAGTGGACTGTCTTTGTACCACGTTGATGAACTGGCAATATACAGCACGCTGGACCCCGCAGAGCTACGTTCAATTGCGGTTTCACCTACCGACGTAACGCTATACAGTAGAGATACACAACCGTTCACAGCAACCGCATACGACCAATATGTCAATGAAATGCCGAATATTGCTTTTACGTGGACGAGCAGCAATGAAACCGTCGGAACTATTGATGAAAACGGATTATTTGATGCGAATGCAACTGGAACGACAACGGTTACAGCGGCAAACGGAACGGTCAACAGCACGACCACCGTGACGGTGCTCGCTCTTCCGCTCGCGGTGTGGGGGCCCTACATCACAGGCACCACGACGGACTCGTCGATCATCAACTGGAAGAACGAGAATGCGACGACAGGAGTCGTAAACTATGCAACGGAAACCTACTACCAAGAACATGGCGGATACGACCGTACAATTACAGAGACAGAAAGTAAGCAACTGCACCATGTCGCTATTACGAACCTGACGCCAAACACCGTGTACCATTATCAACTAATAATCAGGAACGAATCCACCAGCGATTATACCTTCAGAACATTTCCAACGAACGAATCGTTCACTTTCATTGTGTACGGAGATACGAGAGAGCAGACGGGGTTATTCACGCAGATGGAGCGACACAAACTCGTTGCAGACCGTATTGCGGGAGAGAAGAATATATCGTTCGTAGTACATACCGGTGATTTTGTCTGTTTCGGAAACGATCTGGAAGAATGGAACAGGTTCTTCGATGCCAGCAGAGCGATGCTGGCGAATACCACTTTGTATCCCGTGCTTGGAAATCACGAGGACAACCATCCAAATTACTACGATGCATTTGGAGTTCCGGAATGGTACTCGTTCGACTGCGGGAACGCACACTTCACCATCCTTGACAGCAACGACTGGGCATCGCCACATATGACAGAGCAGACGGAATGGTTACAAAACGACCTTAATACGAGTGGCGCATGGAAATTCGTATCGTTCCACCATCCGCCATACAGCTCTAGTGAAACGCATTGGGGTGGATGGATAAATTTCAGGGACTACTGGGATGATGTCTTCATAAACAACAGTGTAGATGCGGTATTCAATGGTCACGTGCACGCCTATGAGCGATACGAGGAGAATGGAATTCAATACGTAGTGTTAGGCTGCGGTGGAGCGCCATTGTATTCTCTTGCGGAAGATAAGATCCCGGGCTATCAGAACAGTCTGGAGCATACGCTTGGATACGCCAGGTTTACATTAGATGCAGAGAAGGAAGTGGCGAGGATGGATGTGATAAAAGTCGCAGACGCCTCGGAAGATAACAAGAATGTTACCTACATCTATCCGCCGTATACGATATTTGAGACCGTTGTCCTCTATTTAACCCTACCTCCACAAATATTCGACACAGGAATACCGGATAATCCCTATCCCTCTATTTCCGGCACCCATAAGGGAAAAATTACAATACGTCTGGATCAGGACATTAACGTGAGCACGATGTATACTTATCCCTGCCCTGGAACCGGAGGGCACACTGAATACGTCAGGATTGAAAATAGCTCGTGGAACATAACGGCGAATTGGACAGGGTATCGAGGCGATTGGCATAACATCTCCTTTGACAACCCTTTCACACTAGAGGCTGGCGAAACTTACAATTATACAATAATAACTGGCTCTTATCCGCAGATAATACACAAACGAGATTATACAACATTGGATGGCAGTTTTATCAACTGCACGGAGTTTGTAGACGCGAATGCAAAGGGCTACAATGATTGGATACCTGCGATTAGGTTGGGGAGTGGATAATGAGAAAAGATGTGCTACTGGTGATAGTATACGTCAGCATTGGATTGCTGTTCTTAACGCTCCCTGCGTCGGCAGGTGGCATTACCAAGCTGCAAATCGTGAAATATGCGAACGATGGCGCTACCACTCTGAACGAAACGACGGTTGATTACGAATGGATGATGAACAACCTCGAGGTTTACGGTGATGGATCAACACATTATTACCACCAGGGACCGATCTTCGAAGATGCGTGGAATAATGTGCACCCTAATGAGACGTGGGATCTTGACGAGGACAAGTGGAATCCGAGCGAGGATGTAAATGTACTGGGAAAAGATCTCGGTGCAACAAAAGGAACAAACGTTAAAGATCTGTGTGATCTGGTCGGAGGATTGTCAGAAGGAGATACGGTAGAGATCAAGGCGAGCGATGGATTCTTCAAGAGGTTCCCTTACTTGAATGTCTACGAACCCGATCCACGACAGGGGCCGATGATTGTGACATGGTACACTAAAGATGCCACAGAGAGCGGCGAGATCAGTGGGTACGTGCCAGACGACTACTCCAACGGCATGCGTTTGGTCTTCTTTGCCGACACTTCCACTAACCCGTGGGGAAAGCACGTGTTTGGGATTGAAGATATGAAAGCATGCTTCCCCGAGGAGTACTGGCATTATTTTCAGTATCCTGATTATCCAACCACGACCGGATACGCGGTGAAGTACGTAAACAGAATCCTCATCTACAGCACGATAGAACCCCCGGAATTAAGTTCAATCGAGGTTTCTCCCGCCGATGTGACGCTGGATGAGGATGAGACTCAACAATTCAATGCAACTGCATATGACGAAGATGGAAATGAAATGCCGAAGATTAGATTCTCGTGGACGAGCAGCGATGAAAAAATCGGGACAGTTGGCGACACAGGATTATTTGAGGCAAAAAACGCAGGAACGGCAACGATAACAGCAGAATACGGAACCATAGCCGGAACGGCAAATGTGACTGTAAATAAGGAGGATAGTGAAGATTGGGAGGATAGCGGGGACAGCGGAGAAGACACTCAGTCCCGCCCAGTTATAACTGCAATTAACGTCTCGCCACCATCGGTAACACTAAATGCCAGCGACACGCAACAGTTCAATGCAACCGCATACGATCAAACCCATCATGAAATGTTAGGTGTTGTTTTCAATTGGACGGCCAGCAATGAAACCGTTGGAACGATTAATAACACCGGATTCTTCACCGCTATTGCATCGGGAACGACAACGATAACAGCAGAAAACGGAACCATAGCCGGGACGGCAAATGTGATGGTGTTCACTTTGACGACAACACTTACGCCAACTGAAACGCTACCGGTAAACTTAACGCCTTCTCCATCTCCTACGCCTCACCCAACTCCTACTCCCTCGCCATCCGCAACACCAACGCCTGCATTAACATCTACGCCAACGCCATCAGTGCCCGGATTTGAAGCTTTATTCGCACTCGTAGGATTTTTGGCGGTAGCTTGCGTGATTAAACAGAGAAAAACATAAAATGAACCGAAATATATTGTTTGGGATTTCGCTGTTCCTGCTCTTGGTATTCGCAACGTGTCTTGTTCAAGCAGCACCGACAACAGAAGTGCACGTGATAAAGTACGCAGAGGACGGAACGATCTTAAGCGAGAAAATTGTAACGCATCAGTGGATGGAGGCAAATCTGCCAATGCTCGGGGATGGTGTCACGCATTACTACCACCAGGGCCCGGTTTTCGAAGGCGATAAGTGGGACCCTAACGAGACGACTAACTTCAAAGATAGAGGTGCCGTGCAAGGGACGAATATTAAGGATTTATGCGATTTGGTAGGTGGCATGTCTTCAGACGATGAAGTGATGATTCATGCACCTGATGGCTACCACGTGGAGTTTTGCTACACAAACGTTTATGAACCGCAAGCACTACAGGGACCCATTGTACTATGCTGGTATAACGGTGAGGATACAGAAACCGGTGAACATCAGGGTGTGGGATATCCACCTGATTATTGCACAGGGATGCGACTCGTCTTCTTTGCTGACAATTCCACCAATCCAGAGGGTAAACACGTCTTCGGCAACTGGGACATGCACGAATGCTTACCTGAAGAGAGTCAGCACTTCTTCGGAGATCTGTATCCCTCAACAGGTGGACTCTCAGTGAAATGGGTCGATGAGATAAGGATTTACTGCGGGGGATACACCGGCGAGGAGGGCGGTCCGGCGAAATCTATACCCTCGCCTGCACCATCAATACCAGGATTTGAAGTCGTATTTGCAATTGCTGGATTGCTGCTGGTTGCTTATGCCTTGGGAGGGAAAAGAAGATGAAAGAAGACAGCAAAGTCCTCGGACTTTTACTTGTTATTGCGGTGGTATGTGTCGGTGTTATTGCTGCAGTTGCGTATATGCATCCATTTGTAGCGCCGGAAGAGCGCATCGACTGGAACCTAACGCTGATTAGCAGCGAGGGGGACGAGAAAGTGCTGACGTTTGACGAGATTAAAGCGATTCCATCGCACGAGGGTTACGGAGGATTCTTTACCACTGGGGGCATAGTAAACGGCCCGTTTAAATGCAAAGGTGTGCCATTAAAAGACCTCTGCGAGCTCGTTGGCGGAATTGATGCCTCAAACACCGTCTGGGTATCGGCATCCGACGGGTATTTAATGGCCTTCGGCTACGATCAGGTCAACGGCAATTTCCGCACGTTCGACCCGACAACGTTTAAGGAAGTGCCGCACGAAGACTTGACGTTGATATTAACTTATGAACAGGACGGTGCGCCGCTCTCAGACTATGATGGGCGGCCGCTCCGAATTGTGATCGTCTCAGGACGTGATGATTACATAACTGAGGGGCATAATTGGGTGAAATGGGTAGATGAAATCGAAGTGCGAACGCCCGCGAGTACGAACACTTCATAGAAACATGATCAAAATCAAATACATTATCGTGATGGCACTCATTGCTGCAGTGGTTTTGAGCACAGCCTGTATAGCACCGAAGCAAGAAAAGACTGAAGTGAAGGTGATCTATGCGGGAAGTTTGATTATCCCATTTGAAGAGATGGAGGAGGCGTTTGAGAGCGCACATCCAGACGTTGACGTGCTGCTTGAGGGACACGGAAGCATACAGGCGATTCGGCATATAACAGAGATACACGAGGAGTACGATGTACTTGCCGTTGCCGATGACTCCTTAGTTCCTGACATGATGTATCCTGAGTATGCAGACTGGTATGTGCGATTCGCAACGAATCAGATGGTCATTGCGTACACGAACAAGAGCGCCTATGCGGATGAGATAAACGAATCAAATTGGTATAACATTCTCGCCCGTCCGGAGGTAACCTTTGGGTTCTCAAATCCTATGTTCGATGCATGTGGCTATCGAACGTTGATGGTGGTTCCCCTTGCAGAATTGTATTACGAAAATGCAACGATTTTCGACGAATTGATTGGCCGCAATTTTGACCCCGCGATACCGATGATCAAAGAAAACGGAGTTTACACAGTGGTTGCACCTGAAGTATTTGAGCCCCACGGGGATAAAATTGCCGTCCGGGGAGGAAGCGTGCAGTTGTTAGCACTGCTCGAGTATGGCGGTATTGACTACGCGTTTGAGTACAAGAGCGTGGCGCAGCAGCATGATCTGCGCTACGTGGAGTTGCCGTCGGAGATCGATTTGCGTTCGCCTGACTACAGTGAGACGTACAATAAAGCTAAAGTTACGCTTGGATTTCAACGCTTTACATCCGTGGGTGTTGAGCGTATCGGTCGACCGATTTTCTACGGGATAACCGTCCCGAAGAACGCACCGAATCCTGAACTCGGGCAGGAGTTCGTGAACTTCGTGCTCAGCGAAGAGGGCCAGAGCGTGCTCCTCAGGGCAAATCAGCCCCGTATACCTCCAGAAGCAGATAATGTGAACGCACTACCAGAAGATCTGCGAACCGTGGTGACACAGGAGATAAAGGAGAGGCCTGGGGAAGAATAGATAAGGGTGAAAAAGGATGAAATCACTTTCGATATGGTCGGTGGAAAAGCTAAAGAGGGAGAAACTTTTTATCCTTTCCCTCTTTTTAGGTCTTTTTCTTGTTGTTTTTGTGGCTATTACGCTTGGAAACCTGTTTTACAAGCAAGCGGAAGACTTTTCTGGATTGCTTGCTGCTGCGACGGACCCCGTAGTTCTAAAGTCAATAGGGATAAGCATCTCTATGGCGCTGGTTTCCACGTTAATCGCCTTCTTTTTTGGTGTCCCTTTAGCGTATTCCCTCGCACGGAAGGAGTTCATGGGTAAGAGCGTAATAGAAGGTATTGTGGACGTACCTTTGATGATTCCACATGTTGTTGCTGGTATTGCGTTGTATGGGGTGTTCATGCGGTACGGATTGATCGGTGCACCACTTAAAAAATTAGGGATTGTTATTACGGATGCGTATCCGGGAATCGTGATTGCGATGTTGTTCATGAGCCTACCGTACTTAGTAGACACGGCAAGAGAAGGGTTTAAAAAGGTTAATCCACGGTTGGAAAACGTTGCTCGCTCATTGGGGGCATCGCATTGGAGAACGTTTCGAGAAATAACGTTCCCACTTGCTTTACCTTCCATATTGAGCGGTGCGATTCTGAGCTGGGGGCGTGCAATAAGCGAGTTCTCCGCGGTTCTGATTCTTGCGTACCATCCGATATCTGCGCCAATTCTGATATACGAGAAGTTTACTTCGTTTGGATTAGCGGCATCAAGACCGATTTCGATTTTGCTGATCTCGATTTGTTTGGTTATTTTTATAATGTTGAGGGTGCTCCAGCGGAGAAGGAGATAAATGATAGAAGTAAGGGACTTGCACAAGGATTGGAAAGAGTTCGCTCTTAACGATATAAACTTAGCGATTGAAAAAGGTGAATATTTCGTTATTCTGGGCCCCACGGGTGCTGGTAAGACGTTACTCCTTGAGACAATTGCGGGTTTTTACATTCCTGACAGAGGAGAAGTCTGGATAGAAGGGGATGATGTAACGATTCGCCCCCCGGAGAGGAGGCGGGTGGGGTTTATTTATCAAGACTATTCCCTCTTCCCACATCTGAACGTTGAGCAGAATATAGAATTTGGTCTGAAGTTGAAGAAATCTTCTGCCCCGGAAAATAGAAAGAGCGTGAAGGAAATAATGGACTGGCTGAGTATATCTCACCTTGCGCATCGATACCCCGCTACGCTCAGTGGTGGAGAGCAGCAGAAGGTTGCTATTGCACGCGCAATCGCCATTGAACCTTCGGTTTTACTTTTGGACGAGCCGCTATCTGCTTTAGACCGAAGAACACAGGATTATCTGAGAGAAGAACTGAAACGTGTAAAAGAAGAGTTCGGGATCACCATGGTTCATGTAACACATGACCAAACAGAAGCATTGATTCTCGCGGATAGAATAGCCGTGATGATGAAAGGGCGAATAATGCAAGTAGGGACTCCTCACGAGATTTTTAATACGCCGCTGAACGAGGAGTTAGCAGATTTTGTTGGCATCGAGAATGTATTACGTGGAGTAGTTCGAAATAATGAGAATGGTGTGGCTGAAATAGAGATTGCTTCTGGCAAAACCATATTTGCCGTCACGTATCATGAGGGAACAGTGAAAGTATTCGTGAGACCTGGAGACATCATCGTATCGAAAAGCGTGGAAGATAGCAGTGCTCGGAACGTTACGAGCGGGAAGATAACAGAGCTACAGGATCTAGGCGCGTTAACCCGGGTGAAACAGGATACCGGGCTCGTAGCGCTTATAACAAAGCAAGCAGCAGAAGATCTCGACCTCCATGCTGGTGATGAAGTCTACGCGACCTTCAAAGCGACGTCGGTGCATGTGGNGCG
>JGI24025J20009_10003393_pt1 | contig 10892 bp, 13 predicted proteins | sample Cruoilmetagenom3_FD_20009 | JGI IMG/M metagenome (IMG submission 20009) | reverse complement strand
CCATGCCCGCAAGGACCAGATAGCGCGTGAAGCGCCCCTGGCGGCGCGTTTGCGCCCGCGCACCTTGCAGGAGATGGTCGGCCAGGAGCACATCGTCGGCCCCGGGCGGCTGCTGCGCCGCGCTATTGAGGCAGATCGCCTCTTTTCTTCCATCATCCTGTGGGGCCCGCCCGGCACCGGCAAGACCACGCTGGCTATGATCATCGCCAACCGCACGCGGTCCCATTTCGAGGTTATCAGCGCCGTGCTTGCTGGAGTAGCCGACATCCGGCGGGCGATCAAGGAAGCTGGGGAGCGGCGATTGCTGCATGGCCAGCGCACCATCGTCCTCGTCGACGAGATTCACCGCTTCAACAAGGCACAGCAGGACGCGCTGCTGCCGCACGTGGAGGACGGCACGATCACCCTCATCGGCGCCACGACGGAGAACCCCTACTTTGAGGTCATCGGCCCGCTAGTCTCCCGCTCTCGTATCTTCCAGCTTCACCCGCTGACGGAGGAGCAACTGCAGACGCTCTTGCTGAGTGCCCTGACGGATGACGAGCGGGGTTACGGCAAGCGACAGGTGCAGGTGGGCCGGGATGCCCTGGCCCATCTGGCGCACGTTGCTGGCGGCGATGCCCGCAACGCGCTCAACGCGCTGGAACTGGCGGTCGAATCCACATCGCCCGATGCTGAGGGTGTCATTCATATTGATTTGGTCACGGCCCAGGATTCCATTCAGCGGCGGGCGCTGCTCTACGACAAGGACGGCGACGCCCATTACGACACCATCTCCGCCTTCATCAAGAGTCTGCGGGGCTCGGACCCCGATGCGGCGCTGTATTGGCTGGCCAAGATGGTCTACGCCGGCGAGGACCCCCGCTTCATCGTGCGTCGTTTGATCATCTTTGCCTCCGAGGACGTGGGACTGGCGGACCCGCAGGCGCTGGTGGTGGCCACGGCGGCAGCGCGGGCGCTGGAGTGGGTGGGATTGCCCGAAGCGCAGTATGCGCTGGCCGAGGTAACGCTCTACCTGGCCACGGCCCCCAAGAGCAACTCAGCGGGCGCCTATTGGAAGGCGCTGGCGGACGTGGAGCGGGACGGTATCGTGGATGTGCCCAACCACCTGAAGGATGCCAGCCGCGATGGGAAAGCGCTGGGTCATGGCCAGGGCTACAGGTATCCGCACGACTACCCGGGCCACCACGTCCGGCAGCAGTACCTGCCTGATCGCTTGCAGGGCCACCGCTATTACGAGCCGGGTGTGCTGGGCTATGAGCGGCAGATCGCCGAACGGCTGCGGCGCTGGCGAGGCGAGGAGAAGTAGCCTGTGCGCCTCGTCCACCTGTCGCTGACCAACTTCCGTAACTTCGCCCGGCTGGAACTCGATTTCCCCCAGCCGATCACGCTGCTGCAAGGAGGCAACGCGCAGGGCAAGACCAACCTGCTGGAGGCCATCTACTACCTGGCCACCAGCCGTTCGCCCCGCGCCACCGCCGAGCGGGAGGTGGTGAACTGGCTGGCCTTCGACGAACCGCTTCCCTTTGCCCGGCTGGTCGCTGACGTGGTTCGTGATGGCTCCTCCCTGCGACTGGAGATCACCCTGGTGCAGCGAGCCAACCAGGGCGGCAACACTCCCCGTTTCTCCAAGCAGATACGCATCAACGGAGTCAAGAAGCGGGCGCTTGATCTGGTGGGCTGTCTGCCCGTGGTGCTCTTCTTGCCCCGGGACATCCGTCTGGTCACCGGCTCGCCCAGTGGCCGGCGACGCTATCTCAACGCCAGCCTTTGCCAGATAGATGCTGCCTACTGCCGCTCGTTGGCGGAGTACGACCGCGTGCTCACGCAGCGCAACGCATTGCTGCGGGAGTTGCGCGAGCGGGGAGGCGGAGGGGCACAGCAGTTGCGCTTCTGGGACGAGCGGCTGGTCACACTGGGCAGCCGGTTGACGGTCCGGCGTGCCGCTTTGGCAGCCGCCCTGGACGAGGAGGCAAGGAAACAGCATCGCGAACTGTCCGCCGGGCGCGAGCGGTTGCGGCTGCGCTATGAATCCGGGATCACTGACCGGTTGCCGTCCCTGGGTCAACAACTGGCATTGGACTTGGAGGGAATTGCGGAGTCGCCCTCCCTGGACATTGAGCAAGTCGCCGCGCTTTTCCAAAGGGGGCTGGATGCACTGCGCGGACGGGAAATCGCTGCCGGCATGTCGTTGCTGGGCCCTCATCGCGATGACCTGGGCTTCCTGAGCGAAGGCCGTGCCCTCCGTGCCTACGGTTCTCGAGGGCAGCAGCGGACGGCCGCTCTGGCTCTCAAGCTGGCGGAGGTGACGGTGATGAGCCGCGAGCTGGGGGAGCCACCACTGCTGCTGCTGGATGACGTCATGTCGGAATTGGACGAGGCCCGTCGTCGGGCTCTGCTGGCGCTGCTGTCCAGCGCCCCTCAGGCTATCGTGACGGCGACCGATTGGGAGGATTTCTCGCCTGCTTTTCGCGGCCAGGCGCGTCAACTGCAGGTGGTTGAGGGCAGAATCGGAGAGGTGGTCTGATTAGTCGCTTGGTCTCTTGGTCTATTGGTCGGATGGTCTGTTGGTCTCGTTGGTCGGGTGGTCGGTCTGACTGCTCGACTACGTGACCGCTTGACCACGCGACCACCAGACTACAGTGGCCGTTTCTTGGGCATGCCAGGGCGGCGGGGATAGCGGTCTGGTGTCTGGGCGGTCTTCTCCACGACCATGATGTGTCGGGTTTCGGCCAGGCCGGGTATCTCCACAGGAACGATTCGGCGCAGCTCTCCGCCCAGAATGGCCATTGCTCGCTCCGAGGCGATGGCTTCGGCTGTCGCCGCTTCGCCTTTCTGAGCCAACACCATGCCCCCACGGCGGCAGAAGGGCAGCCCGTATTCCAGCAGCACGGGCAGCTCCGCCACTGCCCGCGCCAGGACCAGGTCGTAGGCCTCTCGATGTTCGGGATGATGCGCCAGCGTCTCGGCGCGGTCGTGTACGGCGGTCACGGTGGTCAGGCCCAGATCGGCGACGATGTGTTCCAGGAAGCGCACCTTCTTCCGGCGGGATTCCAGCAGCGTCAGCTTCAGGTTGGGCCAAACGATCTTCAGAGGCAGGCCCGGGAAGCCTGCCCCCGTGCCGATGTCCAGAGCTTGCAACGAGCGAGCCAGCCAGGAGGCCAACGGTTCAGCACTGATGGCCGTCAGCGCCAGGAGGCAGCTCAAGGAATCCAGGAAGTGCCGGGTTTCCACCTGCTCCGGGTCGGTAACCGCCGTGAGGTTGAAGCGTTGGTTCCATTCCAACAACTGCTCGGAGTAGCGTTGGAAGGTCTCGATTTGCGCTGGGTTGAGGGACAGGCCAAACCGGCGGCCTCCCTCGGCTAACCGTCTCATCGTCATCTTCTGGCTCTTTTGCAGCTTTGGCAGGATTATACTACAATCTGTCCCAGAGACAAAGCTTGGTTGGGACGGTACCACGCTCCTCGTTGTCAACCCCGACTCCAACTCGCTGACCCCGGTGGATACAGCCAGCCGTTCGGTCGTCACTGAACTCCCTGTCGGTGTGGACCCGCGCACCGTGGCCGTCGACGATGCAGGGAGACGGGCTTACGTGGCCAACAGAGGTGTGGGCCATCCGACGGCTCATCGGCGGGCGGCAAGATGGGCACTGAATCCTCGGTGCGCCGGGAACCGACACGCCAGAGTGAGTTCGGAGCACTTCGGTTTTGGCATAGTCTCCCGCCATTGCGTTGACATGTTCGTAGTAAGCCACGGAGCGTAGCGGAGTGGCGTTTTGGCGGCACTCCACTTCGTTTCGTGCCTGACTACGAGCCACCAACACGTTGCAGGGAGACCACCGGTTTTGGCAGGTTTTGTGAAATCGTGGTATGATATGGTGAGTGAGCCCCTGTAGCTCAATGGACAGAGCGCCGGACTTCGAATCCGTAGGTTGCGCGTTCGAGTCGCGCCGGGGGCGCCTGGGACCAAAGCAGAATGTAGTTGATGTCTTGGACTTGGAGATGAACCAATGCCTACTGCACTAGTTGTCTCGGACCAACGGCAGGTCATCGCCCGGATAGACACCATCATCCGCGAACTGGAGGGGTTACGCCGGCAGTTGGCCACCCCGCCGAAGACTACAGTAACAACCAGCATCGCTGAAGAACTGTTTGGTGCGGCGGGACGGGGCACGCGAGATGAATACGACCCAAACCTGGACTGGGCAAGGTTTAGTCAATGACCACGCCGTTGAGTGCTTTCACAGGGGCTGCTATCTACCTCGACACCATGCTGCCCTACATGCTTCTGCGCGGTATAGATTCGACAATCAAGCACTTCTTTGAACGGATAGAGCGGGGCGACCTCTCAGCGTACACTTCAATTCTGACATTCGATGAACTGGCATACCGCTTGTTGTTGGCTTCCGTCAAAGATCGCTACAAAGGTTCTCCGCTTGATCGTCTCCGTAGCGAAGAAGACAAAATGATGGCGGAGTTTGCAGGCCCAGTTGCTGCCCTGTTACGCCGGCTCCGCGATCTATCGCATCTTGTCGTTCTAGATGTCCTGGCATCAGATCTGGAAGTGCTGAATGAAGCAATGGTCAAGCACCACCTTCGTCCACGCGACGCCCTGCATCTGGCGGCTATGTAGAGGGTAGGCTGCTTTGACTTGGCCAGCAACGACTCCCGCTTCGACACTGTTCCTCACGTTCGGCGATACAGTTTCTGAAGACATAGCCCGTCGCCCGAAATGGCTTCTTTTTGCCGTTCCTCTTCGGCCGGACTTCGAATCCGTAGGTTGCGCGTTCGAGTCGCGCCGGGGGCGCCTGATGAAGGATTGTAATGAGGCAGTTCTCTGCAGCAGAAGCGGCTCATGCAAGGCTAACCATCGTCTCCTTGTTTGTGGTCCTCATCGGCACCGTCATGCTAGGTATGCTGCCAATAGCTCTCGCAGACCTGCCTGCCGATGGGGGCAGCCTCGACGTCGTAGAGCGCAGCTTCAGTCGGCCATCTGAGCCACAGCCGAACTCGCTGCCGCATTCGGGACAAGCACAAGGCCTCGATCCTTGACCTGACGAGTTTGTCGTGGAGCTGGACGGTCTGCACCCCGACGCCACCCCGCTCACCCTGGTACGCATACCGGACGGCTGGTTCATGATGGGCTCTCCGACAACCGAGAGGGGTCACGTGGAGAGCGAGCGCCCCTGGCACGAACGACTCGTGGCGCCGCCCTTCTACATGTCCAAGTACGAGATAACTCAGGCGCAGTGGGAGGCAGTGCTCGGCTACCTGCCGCAGGGACTGTTCGGGGATGACATCGGCCTGAACTACCCTGTTTACGCTGTGTCGCGAGCGGAAATATACGACTTTCTGCGAGAGCTAGCCTACGAGACTCTGGACGATCAAAATCGGAACATGGCCCTCCGCCTGCGTTTNGAGTGGGTCTTGCCGTCGGATAGCAGCAAGTGGGCCAATNGCATCCGCCGGGCCAGACAGAGACTGGTCGAGAAGGGGGAGATGTCCAGCCCAAGTCGATGGGTCTGGGCGATCANTGAGAAGGGNCGACAACGGATTGGCAGGAAGGCTGAGGAAGGGCCCCCTGCACCCGGCTTCATCGAGCTCTACGAGGAGTACGAGGCCTCATTCCGTGCCCAATTGCTCGATGGGCTCAGTGAACTCACTCCTCGCCGGTTTGAACTGTTCGCTCGCCGGTTGCTTGAGGCGTACGGTTTTGTGGATGTGAAGGTGACTGGCATTTCCGCCGATGGTGGCATTGACGGCTACGGGAAGCTGCACCTGGGCCTGGCATCCATGAATGCAGCGTTTCAATGCAGAAGGTGGCGGGGAAACATCGCCCGGGCAGAAGTGGACAAGTTCCGAGGCGCCATCCAGGGTGAATTCGAGCAAGGCGTTTTCTTCGTGACATCAGATTTCACCCTACAGGCCAACAACGCATCTCTCAAGCGAGGAGCCGTGCCCATCATCCTTCTCAATGGGGAGAGCATTGTCGATCTCATGATTGACTCCCCTGAAAAAACTCCAAAATGATCAGGCCGACGGGGCCAACGTCCCACTTTGAGGCCAAAAACAACCCAAATTGGGGGAACGTGCGATGAAAAGTGAGCATGAAAGGGCACGTGCGTCCCACCATCTGGGTACGGAAGACCTTTTTTCAGTAGAGTCGTGAAACGTATTGCGTGTTCTGTTTACGCAGCACGCAATACGCACCGTGTCCGCGCTTTGCGAAGTCCTCGCTGTCGTCCACTTGCCAGGTCATTTCACTGGCCAATTGCCCTTCGCTTATCGCGCGCTTCCATTGGCAAAGAAGGCAGGAATCTGGGCGCATCTGCAAAGCGCCTGTTATACGCAGCCGCCGCCTATCTGAGCCTGTAAGCCTGACTTCTGTGGCGCACGGCTACAACGTCGACCACCATTTCGTCGTCGAACACCTGGTAGATCACACGATGATCCCCGATACGAATGCGCCAAAGGTTCTCAAAGCCCCGCAGCTTGCGGCAGCCGGGGGGACGGGGGTTTCGAGCTAAGGCCTCTATCTTAGGAAATATCCGGCTGACGACATTAGCACTGAGGCGTTCTAATTCCTTTCGGGCTGATTGAGCAAACGTGATGGTGTACTCAGGCACTCAATTTCCCCTGTTGCTTCAGTATTTCCCGAACCGCCTCCAAAGACTCGCGTGGTTCATCAGCCCGTTGGCGAGCGATGAGGGCATCGTAAAAATCGTCCCAGAGCTCGCCGTATTGTTTCAGGTCAATCAAGACAGCGGTTTTCTCGCCCGTTGCATTTGTGACGAATTGAATACCTTCTAGCATTGTTCATCCCTCCATTTCTTCTCAGTCTCACAAGGCGATCGCCTATAACACGGTAGTACATGACAGCGAATGCGGAGGATTGACCGAATTGCAGGTGGCGAATTCGCCAAATGCTGAGCATTCGATGTCATATTCGACAACACCCCAAAGTGGGGACTATCCAGGTGCGCTCAGTGTACATTATAACCGAAAACGAGGAGATTGACAATGTTGGGTGTTGAAGAAGTAGGTCAGAACGAGCACCTCTATTGGTCTAGCCTTTCAGAAGCCTCCAGGTCATCCCTGAAGTCCTCAAGGGTGTATTCGACGACCGTCACCCTGTCTTTCACCAAAAGCTCCATGAAATCCGCCAGGCAGATCTCGGGCAGCTCAGCTGCTTTGCCTATGGAAAGAAGTCCTCTCGTTATCGTGGGACGCCAGTTTCCGTAGAGCGTTCAAGTGGCATACGCGCAACAATCCCCCAGCACGCTCGGAGATTGCTTCGCTCCGCTCGCAATGACAGATGTAACATTGTCAAGCTGAATCGCAAAGCCCCCTCTGTGTGCGAGGCGCAGAGGGGGGCTTGTCTTTTCGTGCTGGTGAAGTGAGCTTACTTGGCTTTCAACGCCTCGGAGTAGACATCATCCCCGATCCAAAATCCCCTTTCCCTCAGTTCATCCAGAACCTGCTGCAAGTCTGTCACGAGTCCCTCTCTATGAGCCTGGATCAACACACCCACGGAGCCACTTACGTTCAATCTCATGAACTTGGCCACGGTGCGGGCTTCACGGTCATCCAATAACACCAAATCGGCCTTTCTCTCCGCAGCAAGGGCTATCGCTTCTGATTCACCCTTGCCCAGCTTTGTAAGCAGACTCCGGACCATCGCCACATTCTTGACCGATAGAACGTCAATCCAATCACCGAGGGCTTTTTCAGTCTCGTCTGTTCCCGCTCTCCCCGCCCCTTTCACCACGACCTCGTCGTAGACAGCTTGAGGGATACAGAGATGGACGAGGATGCTCTGGAGCAGCTCAAACCGCTCGATTTTCGCCAGTGCGACTAGAGGCCGGCGTCGGAGACGACAATCATTGGTCAAGCCCTTCAAGAGCTTCCATGTCTTGCCGGAAGTCTTCAAGGGTGTATTTAACAACAGCTACTTCATTCCTCACCAATAGGTCCATGAAGTCCGCCAGGCACATCTCGGCTAGCTCGGCTGCCTTGCCTATGGAAAGAAGTCCTCTCTTGAAGAGGTCTACGGCCATCACCCTCTTCATCTCCCTTGCCAGGTCTTCGCCTTCGAGCCCTATCATCCTCATGGCTACAAACACTTCTGGTGAGAAGCTTATCTCGACAGTTGCCGGTTCCATCAGTGCTCCCATGAGCTCTTTCCCCTTGTTATGTTAGAATAGTCGGGAAGGCCCTTTCGTTCTTGTGTGTGATGCTTGATCAATGCCTCCATTATCGTAACACCCTTTGTCTGGAATCGCAAGAAGCGATGCAACCGAGTCTCCTAACCCGGCCCAGCCGGAACCAAGCAAGGGTGTCTTACCAGAAAGGCACCAAGCCACAAAGAATGACCAAGAAGAGTGCTTGGGTGTCTTTGTGTCTTTGTGGTGGATTTGCCTGCCAACTGTGCAAGAATCTCACTGATGAGGTACCAGTTGGTTGACGCGTTGCCTGAGCTCTTGGGAGGTAGAGGGTGAATGGGGTGCGTTCACTCCGCGTCCAGGCTGGCTTCTGCTTTTGGCGAACCTGTGGTAGAATAACCTCCGGAGCGAAGTGCGGTAGAGACTTCTGAAGCCTTCAAGTCAGGCGAGATCTCGATAGGGAGAGGAAGGTGGCCAAGGAGGGTGAACGAGTATGGAGCAAGTAAAGGTCTTCTACGATCGTGCAGGCAATACCCTGACCGTCTGGTTCGGCGATCCGCGGGATGAGTATATCTGTGAAGAGACCGGCGATGAAGTTATCCTCATGAAAGACCGAACTGGACGGGTGATCGGCTTTGAGAAACTTAACTTCTCAGTGCCTGTGCCAGCACAACTACGGTTCGCTTTTGAAGCCGTGAGTGTGTGACACCGAATCGCTCGCACGGTGGACACCTAGACAAGTGGAGAAGTAGACAAGTGGACAAGGCATCTCCTTGTATCCCTGTGCACTTGTGTACTTGTTTCCTTCTCGAGTGCGCCGGGTTTGAAACACGGGGGACCTGGCAGCCCACCGCGAGCTTCTGAAGAGAGAGTGAGTATGAAACCACTGGGCAAAGTGTTGCGATACTTGAAAAAGCACTGGCTGACCTCACTCGGAGCCTACGTCAGCCTGCTGCTGGCTACCGGCGCGAACCTGGTGAGCCCCAGGGTGGTGCAGTTGCTCATCGACAGGGGTATCAGCGCCGGGCAGATGGGAACGATCGTGCTTTTGGCGCTGACGCTCGTTGCCGTGGCGCTGGTGGGCGCTCTTTTCTCCTTTTTGCAAGGCTATCTCTCAGAGAAGGCGTCGCAGGCGGTGGCCTACGACCTGCGCGACGCTCTTTACGCCAAGATCCAGAGCCTCTCCTTCAGCTACCACGACAGGGCGCAGACGGGCCAGCTCATGACCCGCGCCACCAGCGATGTGGAACTGGTGCGCCGCTTCACTGGCATGGGCTTCCTGCAGATGCTCAACGCCGTGGTGATGCTTTTCGGAAGCCTGGCAGTGCTCTTCTCCATGAACTGGCGACTGACGCTGCTGATCCTGGCCATCGTACCCATCTCCTTGGTGCTGTTTGGCGTCTTCGGTCGTCGCGTGCGGCCCATGTTCAGGCGCGTGCAGCAGAACCTCGCCGCGCTCAACACGGTGTTGCAGGAGAACCTGGCAGGGACGCGGGTGGTGAAGGCCTTCGCTCGCGAACCCTACGAGGCAGAGCGCTTTCGCCAGGCCAATCAGACGCTGCTGACCGAGAATCTGGCCGTCTTCAGAATGCTGGCTCTCCTCATGCCGACCATCTTCTTGGTGGCCAACCTGGGCACGGCGGGCATTGTCTGGTATGGTGGCCTCCAAGTCATTGGCGGCCAGATGACGGTGGGAGAGCTGGTAGCCTTCAACAGCTACCTGCTCCTGGTCATGATGCCGGTGGGCATGCTGGGCATGATCTTCTCCATGATCGCCCAGGCTTCCGCTTCGGCGGAGCGGATCTTCGAGATCCTGGAAGCAGAATCGGAGGTGGTGGAGGCGGCCGACGCCAGGCCACTGCCTTCGGTGGAGGGGCGCGTGGCCTTCGAGCAGGTTACCTTCCGCTACTTCAGCGGGGGCGAGCCTGTGCTAAAGGACGTCAGCTTCGTGGCCGAGCCGGGGCAGATGGTGGCTCTGCTGGGCGCCACCGGCTCTGGCAAGTCCACCATCATCAACCTCATCCCCCGCTTCTATGATGTCACCGACGGGCGGGTGCTCGTGGACGGACACGACGTGCGCGAGGTGACGCTGGAGAGCCTGCGCTCGCAGATCAGTATCGTGTTGCAGGAGACGACGCTGTTCGCTGGTACCATTCGCGAGAACATCGCTTTTGGGCGGCCAGACGCTTCGCAGGAGGAGATTGAGGCCGCTGCCCGCGTCGCTGCGGCCCACGAGTTCATCACCAGCTTTGCCGACGGCTACGACACTGTGGTGGGAGAACGGGGGGTGACCCTTTCCGGTGGGCAGAAACAGCGCGTCGCCATTGCCCGTGCCTTGCTGATGAATCCCCGCATTCTGATCCTGGACGATTCCACCAGCAGCGTGGATTTCGAGACCGAATTGCGCATCCAGCAGGCCTTGGACGAGTTGATGAAGGGACGCACCAGCTTTGTCATCGCTCAGCGCATCAGCACCGTGCTCGACGCCGATCAGATCCTGGTGCTGGACAGGGGACAAGTTGTCGCCCGCGGCACGCACGAGGAGCTGCTGGAAACCAGCCCCATCTACGCCGAAATCTACCATTCGCAGTTGCATGGGACGACGTGAAACGTGAAACGACTCCCCTGAAAAAAGGTCATTCAGCCACGGAGACACGGAGTACACAGAGGAAAAATCAAGGTGCGACTCAAAGTTGTTCAGCAGCAAACGCAAAAAACATTGATTTCTTGA
>JGI24025J20009_10003392_pt1 | contig 10894 bp, 9 predicted proteins | sample Cruoilmetagenom3_FD_20009 | JGI IMG/M metagenome (IMG submission 20009) | reverse complement strand
GCCACTCCCTCGCCTTTTCGAATATCTTCAATCGCCATATTAGCAATTAAAGTAGTTTTTCCGGTCCCGCTTTTTCCGATTGTGTAAACATGCCTGGGCCGATCTTTCCGATGAATTCCGAAAGTCATCAGTTGATTTTTAAACTCAGTTTTACCAATAAAAGTAATTTGCTGTTTTTCTTCGGGAGTTAACCCCTCGGCTATAGGCAAGTTATCCGGCGGCTCGGAAACAATTTTTCGGCCCCAGGCAATATTGGGCAAAGTAATTAAAGCGGTGGGAAGATGCCAAAGCGAAGCAATTTCTAAATTATTAAAAATCTGTCCCTTGGCAAAAGGAAGGCGGGAGAAAATCGCTCTGATTAGTTTTTTTCTGTTTAAACGATTAGGCTTAACTGTGGTCAAATAATTACCTCCAGGATGAGCAAAGCCGCCAAAACTACCGGCTAAGGCTCCCAAGCCGTCTGGATTATTAGAAAGCAAACTTAAATGAGTTTTAAAGCCCGCCTGGGACGCCTTAAGCTCAATTTCACTTTTTTGAGGGTGCTGCAAACTCCGACCATTTTCGTCTTTGCCTCCACCAGTAGTGGCTAAATTAGCTAAACCTGCTTGCCATTTTTTCCCGGCCGGCAACAAAATCAGTTGAAAAACTAAAACATCTTCGCTCTTTGCATTTTTGGCCATGGTCGCCAACACCGAAGAAAGCGGATCAACCTGATCAAACTGATCAGCGGTTTTAATCGGCAGATACCAGGGCCGAGCCAAGTTGAGCTGTAAAGCTTGAAAATCGTCCTGGTCAAGTTTAGTTAAATAGTCTTTAACCGGATTGATTAAACAATCTCGATATTGAGCCAATATCTGGGATTGAAAAAAATCAGCGTAAGCCTTGGGAATCCCAACAATAAAGTAAATTTTTTGCTCCAGGCAAGCGATCTCCAAAACAACCGGGATGCCTTTTTTAAAAAACAAAAACCCTTTTTCCCACAAAGCCAAGTTACTCAACAAGGCCTGGGTTTGCTCAATTGTATACTCATTACTTTTTGGAACCCGAATTTCAAAAAACCGCATTTTGCTTTCTTCCATTAGTAATATCATACACTACAAGTAGCTAGTTTTTCGGCTTTTTCCAAGAAGCCCATTTACAGCCCGGCCAGTTAGAACAGCCATAAAACTGCCTGCCTTTTTTTGTTCTTCTAACTACCGCCGGCGCTCCGCACTCTTGACATTCAAAATTTGCCTGCTTAATTATCGCCCGGGTATATTTACACTCCGGGTAGGTTGAACAAGCGATAAACTTGCCAAACCGGCCAATCCTAATAACCAACTCACCCTTTTTACACTCCGGGCATTTTTCCCCAATCTCCTCAACCCTTATTTTTACCCGCTCTGATTTTTCCTTGGTTTTATCTACTTTTTTAATAAAAGGCCTCCAAAAAGCGCCCACCACCTTCATCCATTCTTTCTTGCCATTAGCAATTTTGTCAAAATCATTTTCCATACTCGCCGTAAAAGGCAGATCTAAAATATCGGGAAAATATTTGACCAGAAAATCATTGACTGCCAATCCTAAGTTTGTCGGCAAAAAAACCTTTTCTTCCTTTTCCACATAAGCTCGTTTTTGAACTAAAGAAATAATTGGCGCATAGGTTGAAGGCCGGCCAATACCTTCTTTTTCCAAAATCGCAATTAAAGAAGCCTCCGAGTAGCGGGGCGGCGGCTGGGTTTGGTGGCTAGTTAACCCTAAATCAGAATAATTAAGCTTTTCTTTGTTTTTCAGTAAAGGCAAAGTATTTTGGGAAAAAACAACCGGATAAACCTTGGAAAATCCGGCAAAGATCAGCCTTGTCCCCAAAGCCGAAAACAAAAAACAACCATCTTTTACTTTTACTTTAGTAGTTGCCAATTTGGCTGGGCTCATCTGGCAAGCCAAGGCTCGCTGCCAAATAAGCTGGTAAAGTTTTTGCTGGCGTCGATCTCCTCTGGTTATTTTCTCCCTTTCCGGCTTGGTCGGCCTGATCGCCTCATGAGCCTCTTGAGCTAGTTTCGATTTAGTTTTATAAAAAACCGCCGAAGCTGGCAAATATTTTTTGCCAAACTCTTTTTTTATAACTCCTCTTGCCTTTTCCACAAACCTTAAATTTAAGTAAGTCGAATCAGTCCGATGATAGGTAATCAGGCCTCGTTCATACAAGGATTGGGCTACTCGCATTGTTAGCCTTGAACTCCAACCAAAACCGCGAGAGGCATTTTGCTGCAGCTTTGAAGTAGTAAAAGGGGGAGGAGGATAGCGCAACTTTTCTTTTTCCTCAACTTCCTCAACAACTGGGGCAAGGGGCAGATCAAAAACAACTGTTTCTGCTTTTTGGCTGTCAGTTAAAATTGTTTTGGCTACCTGATAATTGCCGGCAAACAGCTCAAATCTTTTTTTACTCTCAACTTTCTCCTCCCCTATCTTGGTCAGTTCTGCCGTAAATTCCTTTCCTTTTTTAGTTTTGAACACCGCCCAAACTCGAAAGTAATCTTGTTTTTTAAATTTTTCAATCTCACGCTCCCGCTCTACTATCAAACGAACGGCTACTGATTGCACTCGGCCAGCAGACAATCCCCTCCTGACTTTACGCCACAGTAAAGGAGAAAGCTTATACCCCACAATCCGGTCTAAAATCCTTCTTGCTTGTTGAGCATTAACCAAGTTATCATCTATTTCTCGAGGAGAAGTTAGCGCTTTGTTAATTGCTGCTTTGGTGATTTCGTGAAAAACAATCCGAGAGAATTTTTCATTTGCCCATTTTTCATTTTTCATTTTTCGCTTACCATGAGAACCAAGAGCAATAACATGGAAAGCGATTGCTTCTCCTTCCCGGTCTAAGTCAGTAGCCAGAATGACTTTGTCCGCCTTTTTAATACCCTTTTTTAATTGAGCAACGATTTCTCTTTTATTAGGAACAATTTTATACTGCGGCTCAAAATGAATCTCGCCATTTTCGCTAATTTTAATCGCAAATCGCTCACTGGGTAAATCCCGAACATGCCCCATGGTGGCCATGATTTCATACTCTTTACCCAAAAACTTACCCAAGGTTTTGGCTTTAGTCGGAGATTCAACTACTATTAATTTACTCATTTATCATTTAACATTTACCCATTTATCATTTACTATTTTTCTTGGCAGTGATAACAATTTTAGAGAAGATTTTAATAAATTCTCCTACTTCATCCACAAGGCTCTTTATTTCTTTTTCAAATTCCTTATTGGCGTGTAAAAGCAAACCTAACCAGTATAATGATTCTTTAGTTTCTTTTTTACAAATACAAATTTTGTGAATAAAGTCTTTTTTGCTCTCCGCTTCGCAAGCCTCACAACAATTAGCCCCTATTGAGGTGGCCGACCTAAGATATTGCTTTCTGATTACTTGATTGGCCATATTATTGGCTAATTTTTTAATTAGGTCAATACTTTCGCGACTAAAAACAAAGATTTTTTTGTAAATTCTCTTGTTTTATTCCTGCTATCACTCATTATCACTATCGTTTTATAAACAGTAATTCAATGCTCAATGTTCAATAATAAATGAACAAATATGCGCTGTCCAGGGGATTATAGCATTAAATTTTTGTAGTTACTCCTCGGGGGTGTTTTTTTAATAGATTTCTTCCAAAATATCCTGAGCCGAGGAAACCAATTTCGCTCCTTGGGAAATAAGATATGAGGTGCCAGCCGAAAGCTGGCTGGTTATCGGCCCGGGGACGGCAAAAACATCTTTGCCTTGTTCAGCCGCCAGTCTGGCGGTAATAAGCGAGCCTGATTTTCGCGCTGCTTCAATTACTAAGACTGCTTTAGAAAGTCCGGAAATAATTCTATTTCGGATCGGAAAATTACCAGGCAAAGGCGGATAAAACGGAGGAAACTCAGAAATAATCAAACCTTTGGTGTTTTTACCCTCAACTATTTTTTGATAAATATCCTTATTCTGGTAGGGATAAATCACATTAATACCAGAGCCTAAAACGGCAATCGTCTCTCCCCTGTTTTTCAGGGCTGTCCGGTGAGCAAGGCCATCAATTCCTTTAGCCATTCCCGACACAATAACTAAATCTTTTCTCACTAACTGAGAAACAAGCTTACAAGTTATTTCTCCTCCATAATTAGTTGCCTTCCGGCTACCCACCACGGCGATTGCCGGCCCTTTAAACAATTTATCTATTTGTTCATTAATCATTTTTTCATTTCGCATTCCGCATTTGACATATAAAAGCGGCGGAGCGTCAGGAATTTCTTTTAACAAAGGCGGATATAACTTATCTTTCAAGGTAAGAATCAAAATCTTTCCTTGGGAATATTTCTGATAGTTTTTAACTTGTTTAAACCAAGGGAATCTATCATATTGTATATTCCAGTCTTTTTTTTTAAAATCAATTTTTTCGGGCTTAAACCAAGCTCTAAAAGAAGCAAACTTTTCAACTAATTTAAAGTTTAAGCCAATAGCTCTCAGCTTCCTACTGCTTGCCTCCCAGGCTTTTTGAGCACTGCCAAAATACTCCAACAAAAGCCTAAATCTTAAAGGGCCGATGCCTTCAAAAAAGTTAAACCCAATCCAAAAAGGAAAATCTTTTTTCACGCAGAAAGTAATTGGTTAAAGGCAGTCAGTTGGATTTTTTTCTGCTTTCGTTTTTTAATCTCAATTTTCACGCCGGTTTTTTTACTAATCACTAAACGGTAAGGAATTCCAATTAGATCCGCATCGGCAAACTTTTCTCCGGCGGAAACATCCTCTCGATCATCATATAAAACCTCAACCCCTTTATTTAGCAAGTTTTGATAAACTCGCTCCGCTCTTTTTTTGACTCGTTTGTCATGCAAGTCAAGACCAACCAAGTGATAGGCAAAAGGAGCCACGGCTTCTGGCCAAAGAATGCCGCTTTTATCATGGTGGGTTTCCACGATAGTCGCCATAGAGCGGCCAATGCCAATGCCGTAGGAGCCCATCCAAAGAGGCTTTTTTTCTCCATCCTTGTCCACAAAATAGCCTTCCTGAGGTTTGGTATAAAAATGATCAATCTTAAAAGTGTGGCCCCATTCAATTCCCTTTTTCTGCTTTAGTTTTCCTTTGCAATTTAAGCATTTGTCTCCCCCCTTGGCATCCACTATGTCTGCCAAAAGCTCATACTTAAAATCCCGACCATAATTAACATTAAGAGAATCAGTCTTGTCTTCCTTTTGCCCCCCAATATAGTTTTTCACCATCGGCAAGCCCAAATCACCAATATAAGTTACCCCCTTAATTCCCCAGGAGTGAACATAGCCTGGCCTAGTGCCAATCCCTTTTAAGTCTTTTTCGGTGGCTGGCTCGAGCGAGTCTGCCCCCAAGGCTCTTTTGAGCTTGATTTCATTAACATTCTGGTCGCCTCTGATTGAAGCAATATAAATTTTGCCTTTTTTATCTTTGTAAACCACATTTTTCAAATAGCGCCAAAGCGGTTCCTTATAATGCTTTAGATTATCCTCCATCGTACACACCCATTGAGGCTGATCAATGATTTTAAAAGGCTTTATTTTTTCTTTAGGGTTAAGAAACTCTCTTTGGAATTCGCACTTTTCAATATTAGCCGCATAGCCGCATTTATCACAAACAAAAAAAGTTTGGTCGCCAAAATCTCCTTCTACTAAAAATTCATGAGATAAACTGCCGCCAATTGCCCCAGAATCAGCCTCGACCGGGACTGCGGGTAAATCTAGTTTTTTGGCGATTCTGTGGTAAGCGTCATAGAATTTTTGATAGCTTTTCATAAATTGCGCCTCGGAAGCACAAAAATTATAAGCGTCTTTCATCATGAACTCCCGCACTCGAAGTAACCCTCCCCTGGGCCTTTTATCATCCCGAAATTTGCTTGAAAATTGGTAAATTTCTAAAGGCAAATCTTTATAAGAGGGGGAAAACATTTTCACCAGCTCCACCATCATTCCCTCGGCTGTTCCCCCCAAAGCAAAACTGTTGCCGTAATGATCGTCAACGACCATCATTTCCTCCCCAAAAGCTTCATCTCGATTAGTTTTTTGCCAAATTTTAAGCGGATGGAGAGTGGGCACCACTAACTGTTGGCAGCCGATTTTATCCATTTCGCTTTGAATAATTCGGTAAATTTTCCACCAAACTTTCATTCCCAAGGGCAAAAACCCCCAGCGGCCAGTAGAAAACCGGCGAATAAAACCACCCTGCCACAAAAGCTTATGGCTAATCGCCACCGCGTCACCCGGAACAGTTTTACCAGTTTTCCCAAACAGTTTTGAATATCTCATTGCTGCTGTTAATATAGCATAAATTACTCTTTTAACAAGAAAAAGATGACAATTGTTTCAAGCGCTCAGCACCGCAAAGACGCTTACCGCTAAACTACCTTTACTTATCTTATTAACCCTAAACAAAAAGGCCTGGACGATTACTACAAATTCCATCAATGTCCATTTTCTTCAACTCTTGGATTTGCCCCAAATCTTCAGTGTGACCAGAAATCACTTTTAATCCTGCCGCATGAGCTCCTTCAATAAATTTTTTGTCTAGTGGCCGAAAAAAAGGATGCCATGGGTGAAGATAATCAATACCCCACTCTTCCCCTCTTAAAACCGCGGTTGTCACCGGACTATAAAGCAGCCAAGATATTTTTGCTTCTGTTTTACCCTCCCCTTTTAACTGAGCTAAATTCCTTACAGCTTTCTCAGAAAACGAACCAACTATTGTCCGCCCTTCAATCTCCCTGCTTTTTAAGTAATCTATTACCAATTGAGTAGCTCGAGGGTCTTTGTCTTTAATTTCAACATAAAGCCCCACCCACCTACTAACACCCTTTCTTTCTAAAAACTCTATTACCTCACTTAAAGAACAAAGATGGGGGTTAAGCTCTCTAGCTCTGGCTAAAGTAATTTCTCTTACGTCCTCGTCCCCAATTTTATGATCATGACAAACAGCCAATTGCCCATCGCCAGTTCGCCAAACATCCAATTCCACCATATTAGCTCCTTTTTCTATCGCCGCTCTAAAAGCTACAAGCGTATTTTCAGTATAGCGCTCACTGGCCCCTCGATGAGCGATTAAAAGGATCTCGGGCCAAGGATTAACTTCCTTTTCTGCTGGTGTGGATGATTCTATTGCTCCTTCTGACATGATCGTTTTCCTGCCTTGATCATACCACTCAAAAATAAATCAAGCAATTAAACTGCCTTCGCCTTTTGTTCGGGTTTTGTGATATGATTAAATTATGCAGCCATTAGCTGATTTAATCAGGCCAAGAACTTTAAATGATTTTGTCGGTCAAAAACATTTGGCTGGCAAAAATGGTTTTGTTCGAAAACTTTTGGTAAAAAACAAATCCCTTTTCCCCTCTTTAGTTTTTTGGGGGCCACCGGGGTCTGGCAAAACCACTTTAGCCAGAATTATTGCCAAACACTTAGAAATCAATTTTAAAGAGTTTAGTGCGGTTAACGCCAAAAAATCAGAACTTCAGCAGATTTTTAATCCGCCAGCTGGCGGACAAGATAATTTATTCTCCCAAAAATTACCTTTAAAACTAACTTTAGTTTTTATTGACGAAATTCATCGCTTTTCCAAGGCTCAGCAAGATGTTTTACTTTCTCCAGTTGAACGTGGCCAAATTATTTTAATTACGGCTACCACTGAAAATCCCTCTTTTACTGTTATTTCGCCCCTGCTTTCCCGCTGCCAAACTTTAATTTTCAATCCCCTTTCCCCCAACGAAGTAAACACCATCATCAATAGAGGCCTAAAAAAGCTAAATCGAAAAATCACTCCTAAAGCTAAAAAACTAGTTATTCAAATTAGCAATGGTGATGCTCGAATTGGTTTAAATTTGATTGAACAAGCCGCTCACTTTGTTCCCCCCTCTAAACCTATTGACCAAGCGATAGTTGAAAAAATCGTGACTTCTACCACTTTACGCTTCGACAAAACCGGCGAAGAGCATTACAACACTATTTCCGCTTTTATTAAGTCCATGCGCGCCTCAAGTCCTAATGCCGCTTTGTATTATTTAGCCCGAATGCTAAAGGCCGGTGAGGATCCTTTATTCATTGCTCGCCGAATGGTTATTTTTGCTTCTGAAGACATTGGCATGGCTAATTCTAGCGCCCTACTGTTTGCCAATCAGGTCTTTCGAGCAGTTGAAACCATTGGCTATCCAGAATGCGCTATCAATTTGGCTCACGGAACGGTTTATCTTGCTTTAGCCCAAAAAGATCGTTCGGCCTACGACGCTTTGCGTCAGGCCCAAGCTGATGTTGAGCAATACGGCAACCTGCCCATTCCATTGCATTTGCGAAATCCTGTCACCAAGTTAATGAAAAAAATCGGCTATGGGAAAAACTATAAAATGTATCCTGGAAAAAACAAGGGTTTATTACCAAACAAGTTAAAAGGAAAGAAATACTATTTTGCGAAGAAAAAATAAAAGTATTTGGAAAGAAACTAACAAAATCGAGTGGAGGCAAGTTCAACTTAGTCCAGAATTAAAAACAAAATTATGATAATATTTTAACTATGAAAACTGTTTGTATCTGCGGAAGTAGAAGGTTCAAACCAGAAATTAGAAGGTTTGCTCGTAAATTAGAAAAAGCTGGCGTTACTGTTTATATCCCCTATCACCACTCAGGCCAAAAAGAGTGGGAGAACTTATCGGACGCATATAAAAGCTTCATCTCGCTTGGACTGACTCACGACCACTTTTACAAAATAAAAATGGCCAATGTTATTTTCATCTATAACAAGGGCGGCTACTCTGGAAATAGCACTACTCTAGAAATAGGTTATGCTATCGCACTTGGAAAACCAATTTATGCTTTATCTAACAAGGATGAAGAATTATGTAGAAGAGTCTTAATTAGAGCTATTGTTAAAACGCCTAAAGAACTTATAAAAATCCTAAAATAGGCTATGGCAAAAGTATGCGACCATACCAGCGTTGGGATGCTTGTTTATAAAGACGATAAAATTCTCCTTATTGAGAGGAAAAAATATCCTTTTGGTTTTGCCACTCCAGCTGGACATATTGATAACAAAGGCAGCTATGAAAATGCAGCCAGAGAAGAACTTGAAGAAGAAGTCGGCTTAAAAGCAAAAAGTCTTAAATTATTAACAGAGGGAAAAAAAGATAACCCCTGCCGTCGTCAAGGCGGTACTTGGCACTACTGGAAAATTTACAAAGTTGAGGTCGAAGGTAAACTAAAACCAAGTAAAGACGAAACAAAACAAGCAGGCTGGTATACGAAAAAACAAATAGAAAAACTTGCTAAAAAAACTAAACAATACCTTGCTGGCAAGATTTCAGAAAGTGAATGGCAAGCCTCCCCTGGGCTTGAACCCGTTTGGCATCAGTGGTTTTCCAAGGAACTAAAAGTAATTTAACCAACGAAAATGCCTCAAGAGGCCCATAGGGATTACCTAGATATTCTTAACTTTTGCCGTTAAATTAATTTTGCCAAATCTCGAGCATACTTTATCGCAAAGTTTACTCCCCGGTCCCAAGGGTAAATGTGGTGCATGTTTAACCAATACAAATTCAGGGCGCCGGTCTTAAATTTCGGCGCTTTTTTGGAATAATTTAAAGTGGGCACGGGTTGAGCATAAAAACTGGTAGAAAAACGGGTTTCAATAATTCTTTTTTCCACTCGAAAGTTAATTTTTTTAAGATAGGGTAAGAACTTTTTTAAAACTTCGGCCTTTTCCATTTTAAAAATGGAGTGGTTTTGAGGATAATAACCACCCAGATAGACCAGGCTTTCTTGATTATAGTATTTGGAACTAATAAAATTAGTGTGCTCCACAATTGCCACAAACGGCCAGCGGGAATTTAAAATATTAAGCCAATAAGCTTTATCCGGTAAGAATTTTCTACTTAATCGTAAAACCAAAACCGCTGCTCCTAAAGTTTTTAAATCCTTATATTTTCTTTTTTCCCCAACCAAAAGATCACTGGCTATTTTCAAAGAAATCGATAAAGGTGTTGTTAAAATTACTTTATCAAACGAGTAAATTTTCCCTTTTCCTTTAACAAAAAACCTCTCGCCTCTTTTTTTAACTTTTTCGACTTCGAAGTTTTTCTTGACCTTCCCTTTTTTCTTTTCTATCTTCTTTCCCAGCAAATTAACCAACCGACCAAACCCACCCTGGTAATAACCTAATCTAGAGGTTCTCGCCTTTATTCTCGCCCAAAACCAAGAAAGAGGAATCTGGTTAAAAAGATCGCCAAATTTTTGTTTTAGCAAGGGCCGCCAAATCTTGACATAAGCTTCTTGACCTAATATTTTCACTAAAGCTTGATCGGCTGTTACTTTCTCAAAAACTCGACAATAAGGCGAGTATTTTAAAAAAACTGTCCCCGCCCCTAGGTGTAAACGGGAAAATTTACTCAAATAAGGAAAGCGCAAAATGCTGCTGGCTGAATCAAAAGGATGGGATCCGCTTCGATAGTAGATTGAGGTTTGGGGCTGTTTAAAAAACAACTTATCCTCTGCTTTCAGCTCCTTAACTAAAGAAAGAAAATCTTTATCTGATGAGAAAACATGGCGATAAAAACGGTCCAAGGGCCAAGACCAGCCCTTAACTTTAAAACTGGTCGCCAAACCGCCTAGTTTTTTTTCTTTCTCAAAAACCGTTACTTGATGGCCTTTTTTAACCAACTCCCAGGCAACAGTTAGCCCCCCAAACCCGCCCCCCACAATACCAATTTTTAAGCTTTTCATAATTCGCTATATGATACTCTTTTTAAAAATACTTTTGCTCTTTTAAGTATTCAGCAATTTCTCTGGCAATTGGGGCGGCTACATAAGCGCCCGAGCCGCCTCGCTCGATAAAAACAGTAATTACCACGCTCCGGGAAGCAACCCCCGA
>JGI24025J20009_10003389_pt1 | contig 10904 bp, 5 predicted proteins | sample Cruoilmetagenom3_FD_20009 | JGI IMG/M metagenome (IMG submission 20009) | reverse complement strand
TGAGACACACGAAGCTATTGCGTATGAGCCAGAAAGACAGATGGGCTATTCCTGGAATTATGAAGGGGTAAGTGAAACTATGAGTGGATTTCCAGTGGAGCCCACAGCTTATGCAGGCTTAATGTTCTTAAAAACACCAAAAGATTTGGGTGTTACAACTTTCAGTACAGTTCTTCTTGATGAAGATTATTGCGGGCGGACTGGAAACAATATAGAGAGTGTTATGTACGAGACCAATGTCTGCAATGCGTGGGGAACACCCTATGATACAGATGGAGATGGGATTGATGATACTTGGCCTGATCCTTTCGGACCTACTGGAGCGATGCGTACTGATTGTGGGCTCACAGCACATTCTGGCGGAGGGTTTTTCTTCCTAAATTCGGGTCCTTTTACTCTCGATTCAGCAGAAACCGAGACATTAATTGTTTGTGTTCTTGCTGGCAATGACATAAGGGATCTAAAGAAGAACGCAGATTATGCAAAAACACAATATGAAACTAACTGGGAATTGCCTCAACCACCAGATCCACCTGCAGTGACAGGAAAAGCTGAGGATAGAAATAATATACTTTATTGGGGTAAATCCCCATCCGAGAGTGCACCCGATTTTGAAGGATATAGAATTTATAGGAGTACAGATCATGGAGCTACCTGGGGTTCTAAAGAAGTAACTGATGCAAACGGAACAGTGGTTGGCTATGTTCCTTTGGCTCAATATGATAAAGAAGATGGTGTTAAAGGATTCTGCTCACATCCTGATGCTACATGGTTGAACTTCGGTGATGATACAGGATTTGAAGAAATTAGAAATCTCGATGTTGATAGCTCTGATACTACAAATCCTCTTTATTATATGTATATTGATAGGAATGCTACAAATGGTCTTAATTATAGATACAATGTTGCTGCTTATGATACCGGGAATGCTGTTCCTTTCCCCCCATGTGAAAATGCTCCTGTGGCTGATCCATCAATTCCTGGAGATAATGTAGTTGAGCTAACTCCTCTTGCTCCCCTTTCCACCGAAAATCTCGATGGAGTAAAAGTTGTACCAAATCCTTATGTTTGTACTAATGAATGGGAAACAGCACCATATGAGAGAATAATAGAATTTACTCACTTACCTAAAAAATGCGAAATTCGCATCTACAATGTAGCCTGTGAGCTTGTACGGACTATGGAACACACAAATGGTACATCAATGGAGCCGTGGAATCTAAGAAATATTGCTAACCAGGAAGTTTCACCAGGGTTGTATTTCTACCAAATTACTGCTCCTGACATTGGGGAGAAGACCGGTAAGTTTGTTATTATTAAGTAAATAAGGAGGGATTATGAGAAAGAAAACACTTATACTAATTCCCTTAATGTTAGCCTGCTTAACCCTTTATGGTCAAGAAGTTGGCAAAGGGACATCAATGATTAATTTCCTTAAAATTGGTGTAGGCTCAAGGGCTACTGCTATGGGGGATGCATTTGTTGGGATTGCCAATGACGCAAGCGCCCTGTACTGGAACCCGGGTGGAGTAGGCTTTATGAAGAAGAAAGAGCTTTTTGCTCAAACAAATAAATGGATTGTAGATTCCTATCTCAATTTTGCTGGTTTAGTTATACCGATAAAGGGGGTTGGATCTTTTGGAGCGAGTATATATTCTTTTAGCTCTGGAGAAATGGAAGAGACAACACTCGATAGTCCAGAAGGAACAGGAAGGGCTTTTAGTGCAAATGATCTTGCCTTAGGAGTATCTTATGCCCGGCAGTTATCAGATAGATTTTCAGCAGGAATAGCTTTTAAGGTTATTACAGAATCATTGATGCGTGAAAGTGCAAGTTCATTTGCAGTTGATGTTGGTAGCATCTTTATAACTAATTTTTTAAACAACATGCGAATTGGATTCTCTTTCTCTAACTTCGGGGCAAATACCCTTTTTAGTGGGGCTGATATGATAGTTTATCATGATGTGGCTCCGGATCTGCCAACTAATCAACCTGTAGAAGCTTCTCTTGTATCGCGGAACTGGGAACTCCCACTTACATTTCGAGTTGGAATAGCGACAAATTTGATTGAAACTGATGATATTAAAATAACACAAGCAATTGCTGCAAACGACTCAAGAGACTATACGCCTCGCTATAACTTTGGTACTGAATTTTCATTAAAGGATAGAATTTTTATTCGAGGAGGTTATAAAGCAGATTATAGTGAGGGAGGTTTGACTTTTGGGGTAGGATTAAATCTGGAAATGGCAGGCTATAGTTTTATTTTCGATTATTCATCTATTGACCAGGGGGTCTTTGGTTATGTTTCTCTATATTCTGTCAGCGTTCGGTTTTGATATAGGGGAAAGGAGGAAAATAACATGAGAGATAAGAAAGGAAAGCTATTTATAGTAGGGATATTTATCCTTACCACTGGAATCTTATTCCTAACAGGTTGTGAAGAAAGATACCCAACTGAACCCCAAGAGACTGAAAGACCTGAAGTTATTGCAACAACCCCTTCCAATGAGGTAGCAGGAGTTCCTGTGGATGCTTCGTATTCGATAATATTTAGTGAACCAATGGATGATAGTTCAATGGTTGATACTCTTTTTACTTTGGTTAACTCTTCGGGTGATCCAGTAAGTGGTTCTTTGAACTGGTCTAATGATTCTACCCTTGTTTTTACACCTTCTGCAGATTTTGATTCATTAAAAGCATATACCGCGGCAATTTTAGGAGCCTTTTCTGAAAATGATAATTGGAAGGGTCCTTCAGTTATAGATAAAAATGGCAACTCGTTAAAATATGATTATGTTACAACCTTTATTACTGAAGGAAACTATGGTGCTTCACCAATTTATCTCAGCTGTTCTCCTAATTTGGGAGATCCAACAACAATTGGTTGTATTTCTAACTTCCAGCTCCATACCCTTGGAGGATTCAACCTCCCCATGGGGATTGCTTTAACTCCTGATGGTTCATACCTATATGTTGCTAACCGTGATGGTAATTCAGTGGCAGTTGTTGAAACGAGTAGTTTTAGCATCAACACTGAAATAGAAGAATTTTTTGGTGAAGAAACATGGATAGTGGGGATCAAACCTGATGGAACAGAAGCTTGGGTTCTAAACAGGGCGTTACCTGTTGGCATCTCAGTTATTGATGTTGCATCCAATACTGTAACTCACACAATAGATTTGACCAGTTATTGTCCTGAAGGAGGGTTTCCTTATCGAATGACCTTTACTAATGATGGTTCAAAAGCCTATGTTACTACCCGTCTTTCTAAGTCTGTATTGAAAATTAATACAGATACATATACAGTTCAGCGGGAGAAAGTAATAGATGATGCGGAACACATTTCTGAGGTAGCAGTAAGCCTTGATGATGAAAAGGTATATGTTAGTAATACATGGGGCTTAGAACCATCTATATATGTATTGGATGCCCATGCTGATATGCCTGTAATAACTACTATAGATTTGACTGAAGAGTGGGGCGACTCTAAGAAATTCACTACCTTTGGTAACTATCTCTATGTAGGTATGCGTTGGGATGCTATGATCTACAAAATAGATATGACAACTGATGAGATAATAGCATGGACTGGGTGGCCAGATGATTGGTTTGGGGATTGGAGCGATGGTGAAAATATCGCTGTTGATCCAAGTGGTGAAGTAATTTACATGCTGTGTCCAGATAGAGGGAAGATCGCTCTCTTTGATTCTGAGCTTAATTATGTAGGGGATATAGATTCAGAAGGTTCTTGGTGGGGTATCGTAGCACAGCCTGGAAAAGGAATCCAATAACCCCTTTTTGAGATTCTCAAAGTAAAATAGGGGGTAACATGTGGTTTCTTTTGCTGCAATTCCTTGTACTATCACCGGATACACTATGGTGTGATGATTTTAGCGACAATGATTATACTTTAAATCCCGAATGGTTGTTAATCAATGGAACAGCCAGCATAGGTGGACCATTAAAGCATTTATTTTTATCTGGGGATGCCAATGCTAAGGCTGAGATCGGAACAACCGGGGATGGTAGCCACGAGCCATATTACTATCTGATATTTAAAACGAAGATCTTCAATAAACCGGTTGAAGAGACAGAAAGAGAATGGCTTATTGTTAAAGCAGATAAGAAAACTACTTATAGAGTTGTATTCTGGCCTGGATCTGATACTCCTGGGNAGATTTACATCCGGAAGAATGAATCTAATGTNGCGAGTGCGAGTAGTGAGAGTGTTATACTTGGTAGCATTTTTTATGTAGCGATTAAGGTAATTAATGACACAATTTCTGCAGCAGTGTCTCTATCCCCCTTCAATAATCTACCAACTGAGTGGGACTTGATTTATCCCGGAGCTACTGTAGATACAATGACCATTTCCGACACATTGTGGATAGGAGGTTGGGATATAGACACCACAGGAAAAGGTCTTATGTTTGATGATATAGTGGTTCAGACTCCTCCAGCTGGAATTGAAGAAACTTATAGAGATCCAGCGATTCTATCATTGAATGGATATCCAAACCCATTTACTCAGAAGACTGTTATTCGTTATTCATTAAACGAGCTCTCGGAGAATAAGTTTTTAAATTTATCGATTTACGACCTCTCAGGCAGACTCATTCGCAATTTTTCAATCGATGAACCTCGATCCGCAAGTAATGAAGTATTCTGGGAGGGGAAGGATGAGTCTGGTAAAGAAGTTGCATCGGGTATTTATTTCTGCACTCTTAAATCAGGCTCTTACAGCAAAACAGAAAAATTGGTTCTTATAAGATGAGAAGTGAATTAAAATGCTAAGGAGAGAGAGAAGCTTTTGGAAATGGACTATAGGATTATTATTAGGAATTACATTGGGTTTATCAAGCTGTAAAAGGGTGGGTGAAATTTCTTTCTCATACACACCAGGAGGTGATATCTGGTTTAAGAATTCAGTGATACAACTAAGATTTAACAATAAAATGTATTGTAAGGTTTTTAAAGGTGATACTCTTCATTCGATAAATGATGCAACAATGGATAACCCTATTTCCAGACCTTCTCATTTCATTATAATTGAAGGAAAAGATGTCAAGGACTTTATTGTTGATTACTCGACCATAAAAGTTTTAAATATCAAAAATGTTTTTGGAAGAGGGAAAAGATTGATTCTAAAAGGAGTAGCAAAGGGGCCTGAGGATTGCGAGATAGAGAAGACCTTAACTGTTGAATTGTATGAGAAATATCCAGATATGGCAATAACATACTCAACTTATAAAAATCTTGGAACAAAAGAACTATCTATAGATAAGGTTTATAGTAATTACTACTCTCTTGATGCATCATTAGCCGATTCAACTAATGAACCTTATGATTTCTATTCTCTCCAGGGGAGTGCAAGAGAATGGGGAGAGGATTATATCTTCAAGATAAATAAAGGCTTTACTCGTGAAAACTGGATGGGAGTTTATCCGGAGACCAAATGTGGTGGAGGAATTCCCTTTCTTGATTTATGGACAAAGGAGATGGGCCTTGCGATTGCAAATATAGAGCCAATCCCATTACTTATCTATCTTCCGGTTAAAGTTCAAAAAGATGGGAAGCTAGCAATCTCGATTCTAAACGATGTAGGAACAAGAGATTACTATCATAGGAATAAATTCAAGAAGAAACTTAACCCGGGGGAAACTTATAAATCCTTGAAGGCGGTTGTTATTGTTCATAAGTTGGATTTCTATGAGGCTCTTGAAACATACTCAAGATTGATGGATAGACGGGGGATTCATGTGAGGAGAAGAGAAGAAGAATTCCCTGAGGAAGCTTATGAAGCTATCTGGTGTAGTTGGGGTTATGAGTCTGATTTCAAACCAAAAGATATATATAAAACCATACCAAAACTCAAAGAACTTGGAATACATTGGATAGTTATTGATGATAGATGGTTTGACAGGTATGGTGATTGGAATCCTCGTGCGTATACATTCCCAGGAGGAGAAAAACAACTTGAAGAGTTCGTTGATAGTCTGCATAAAATGGGTTTCAAGGTAAAACTCTGGTGGGACTTGCCAATTGTTCAACCTCCAGAAAAAGATCTTCCTGAATATATATGGGCATCCCATACACCTGGAGCTTCGGATGTCCTAAAGAAGCATCCAGAGTGGCTTTTAAAAGATGATAAGGGAAAATATGTGATGGATAACAGGTATACGTATTATCTATGCCCCGCTCTAAAAGAGGTAAAAGAATACTATCGTAATTTGACGGAGAAGTTCATAAAAAAATGGGACTTTGACGGGCATAAATTAGATGCTTTTTATACCATACCTCCTTGTTACAATCCAGAACATAATCATGAATATCCAGAAGAACCCTTTGAAGAGCTCCCGGAATTAATAAGAATTATTTATCAAACTACGAAATCCTTAAAACCAAATAGTGTAACAGAAATATGTAATTGCGGAGGTCCTCAGGAGTTCTTTCAGGAGCCATACATTGATCAGCCAGTAACCTCGGATCCAGTAGGTTCGAAGCAAGTGAGAAAAAGGATTAAGGTATACAAGGCATTGTTTGGCCCAAGATCTCCTGCCTATGCAGATCATGTTGAGCTAACCAAGATAAAATTTACCAAAGAGAAAGAGTTTGATATCGGTAGAGACTTTGCCTCTGCAGTAGGTACCGGTGGTGTGGTGGGAACAAAATTCACCTGGCCAGGTGGTCCTAAGGAAGTGAGGCTAACCCTGGAAAAAGAAACCCACTGGAAGAAATGGATCAGCATATACAACAATAAGATGCTTAGTAAAGGGGAGTATTTAAATTTATACGACATAGCATATGATGAACCTGAAACACACACAATAAGGAAGGGAGATACGCTATATTATGCCTTTTATGCTAAATCCTGGGAAGGCGATATTGAACTCCGTGGTCTTGAAGCTAAAGAGTACCAGGTGTATGATTACGTTAATGATGTTAATATGGGTAAAGTAAAAGGGCCAATCGGCACTTTAACAACAACCTTTAAAGATTTCTTGCTGATAGAATGTGTTTCCCTCAATATTAAATAGGAGTTTTAAAGTAAATGCGAAAGCCTACTTTTAAAATTAAGAAAAGGAGTAAATGATGACCGCTATTGACTACACAATTGTTGGAGTAATAGTAGCTTTTATCTTTGCTGGTGGTATTTCCTTCTATAAGTGGATTGGTAACCCAGAGGACATGCAGGTTGCCGGCAGAGCAGTACCTCCTTTTATTCTTGCAGCGACCATGGCAGCAACTAACATCTGCCTGTATAATTTTGTTGGGTATGCAGGGACTGCTTATAAATATGGGATTTCTATTATCTGGCACGAATGGACAGGTATGATGGCTCTTGTCTTTTCGGGTCTTTTTGTACTGCCTCTTTACAGGAGGTTACGGATTAGCACTATTCCTGAATATTTAGAAGCTCGTTATCACAAGAGTTTCCGTTCTCTTATTGCATTTCTATGGGTATTTCGACTTGCAGCCTGGATGGGAGTCATATTATACGCAGCAGTGGTTGTTATGCAGAACCTTACAGGGGTGACAACCTATAGTCTCTGGATCATAATTTTAGCCTTGCTCGCCGTTATCTATACCTTCATGGGCGGACAGTGGGCTGTTGTAATGACTAATACATTTCAGTTTTTTATACTTCTGCTCGCAGGTCTTTTAATGCTGCCCCTGGCTTTGCACGCAGTAGGATGGCTTCCTGGTTTGATTGATAAACTACCTGCTTTTAATATGACTTTGGTCCCTCAGAAAGGCCCGTTTAATTGGTTATTCATTATTGCCATTTGGTTTTGTGGAATGCAATGGGCAACCACTGATCAAGGATTACTCCAATCAGCCCTTGGTGCTAAAGATGTTAAGAGTGTAGTTAAAGGTCTGGTCTATGCAGGTATTATTATGACCCCAATTGCCTATATAACCGTTGCTCCTGGATTGGCAGCTTCTATCCTGCATCCCGGGTTGTCTAATCCAGATGCTGCTATGCCTTCTCTGATGCTGAGCTTATTACCTGTAGGCCTTCTGGGATTGGTCCTTGCCGGCCTTTTAGCTTCTCAAATGTCAACAATCTCTGCCAATTTGAACGCCTGTGCTACTTTGTTTACAAATGATCTTTACCGAAATCTTCTAAAGAGGGAACCTTCGCCCAGAGCAACTGTACATATACAAAGAATAATCATTGCTATTGCTGGGGTCTTTATGATTGCTTTTTCATTTGCCGTTCCCAAATTGGGGGGTGCTGTTTCAGCATACTTGACAGTCATAGGGATAATGGATATGCCATTATTTATAGTAGGCATCGTCTATGGTCTACTGTGGAAGAGGGCAACATGGCAGGGAGCTATTTGGGGTTATTTAGGTGGAGCCATAGCAGGAGCCATTGCTAAATTCCAACTTGGCTATCCGTTTGGTGTATCTGCCCTTTTCAGTGCCGCAGGAGCTCTAGTAATTGCATTTATTGTTAGCCTTTTAACACCTCCTACACCTTCTCTTAAGATAGAGAGAATATGGGCTCTCAGAGCTGCTGGTAAAGAAGAGGAGAAAACAAAAGAGGTTTATCATATCATTCCTATTTCAACTGGAGGAAGGATGTCTCTATTAATCTTCGGTATAGGTTTAGTGATGTTTTTGGTCGGAACATTTATGGGTAGTGGTGGTCTAAAATTAGCTTCTTCAGTGGCTGTGACTGGAATGCTGGTTTATTTCTTAGGCGGTTTTTTAAGGCTTTTATTTGATTAATCCGTCTCAGGCGGAAAGGAGGATAAAATGAAAAGATTAGGTAGAGTTACGTTAGCTATAGGGATTTTTGTAACTATAGCTATTGGCATGACAACAGGGTGTGCAAAACACAGAGTTACAGGGCATGGCTGGAGGATTACAGCTGATGCTAAGCGGGCAGTTCTCACTATAGAGTATGAGAATCTTGATGTTGTAACGAAAGATGTGCATCTCAATTTAAGGGAAGGTGAAAAATTGCAATTGCTTTCCAATTGGGCAGTAGAGGAAAGTCCAGATAAAATGATTATTAATACTACCAAACCTACTACTAGTTGGCAGTTTAATATAAGAGACAATGTATTAGATGTGACTTGTTCCTCTACTGAAGGTGTCATAACTGCTCTTGTGCCTGCTTCAAAGGAGCGCATAATAGCCAGAGTAGCTGAGCCAGAAAAGATGCATACTTATAAAGATTCCCGTCTTACCGGGGCTGAAATTGAGGAGAAATCTTACATTCCTTCTCAAACAGGCCATGTAATGTATACTTCTCTGGGGTTGGTAGAGGCTTTAAATCTACACTGCTTATTTGACCGTAAGGCCAATATTGTTATTCAGTTTCCTATAGAAAGCAAATTAAGTCGTAATGTCAAGGATAATACTTTAATGGACGCATTGATTCCAGTAATTAATGCTGCATCATTGAAATTGATTCCTGATTATTATACAAAAGTTTTGGGAATGAAAAATTATATACCTTATGACGATACATATCACAAGGTAGCTCCAACTGGTTGGAATAGTTGGCTTGCTTTTTATAGAAAAGTAACCGAAGAGGATATAGTAAAAAATACTGATTTTATAGCTGAAAATTTAAAGGAATATGGATGTGATATTGTTCACTTGGATGATGGTTATGATCATCCAGAGCATCGCTGCTGGTATAAGGATTGGGATAAGGATAAGTTTCCACATGGCCCAAAATGGTTAGTTGATTACATCAAATCTAAGGGTCTTATACCAGGTTTATGGACAGTTCCCTATAGCTACTGTGTAGAAGAAGGAAAGCCTGAGTGGTATTTTAGAGACAGGGAAGGAAATGTTATAATGGATTACCAGGGAGGTGGTATTATAGATGTTTCCAGGCCCGATGTTATTAGAGATTACTGGAGGCCTCTATTTGATACTTTGAAGGCTCAAGGTTGGGGATATTATAAGTTTGATATTGGAAGTATAGCAGGGGTTTGGAAGAGATATCATGGGCAGTTTTACGATACTACTAAGAGTGTTTATGATGTTTCTCATGAGACAATGAAAATTTTCAGGGAAATCGTTGGGCCAAGAAGTTGGCTTATGTGTCATCCCGATAATTGGGGTGCTCGTATGGGTATTGTAGATGCTCCTCGCTGTGGAAGCGACAGTAGAGCAGGATGGAATGGCATGAACGCCTTTTTGTCAGTTATAAGTAATAATACATACCAAAATCATATTGTATGGTACACAAATCCAGATTCTTATGTGATTCGAGGTAAAGCTATTCCTACAGACACAAAAGGTCAAACTTTCCTAACCTTTGAAGAAGCTAAAACTTGTGTTAGTCTCGATGGTCTTACAGGTCTACAATTTATGAATGGTGATGACCTAACTAAATTGTCCAAAGACCGTCTAGAGCTGGCTAAAAAATGTATGCCTCCCACTCCTATTTTTCCAATAGATCTTTTTGGACGCGGCCGTGATCCCAGTAATTATCCTGAGATTATAGACTTAAAAGTTAATGCCAAATCTGGAATCTATGATGTGATAGCGGAAACTAATTGGTCAGAGACCTCAGCTTATCATGAAGTTTCGTTTGAAAAAGATTTAGGATTAAGTGCTGAATATCCTTCTATAGTCTTTGATTTCTGGGATCAGAAATTGGAAGGGGTATTTACCAATGGATTTAAAACTCTGATTAAGCCACATGATACGCATGTTTTTATGATTAGGCGCGCTTTAAATCGTCCTCAACTCTTGGCTACAAACCGTCATATAACAGGGGCTTATTCTATTGAGGAGTTATCATGGGACCCTTCTGATTTAACTTTAAAAGGTGTATCTAAAACAGTGCCTACGGAGCAATATATAATATGGATATTCATACCTGAGGGATTCATTACATCTGAAGCGAATGCAAATATAGATTCTGA
>JGI24025J20009_10003388_pt1 | contig 10908 bp, 10 predicted proteins | sample Cruoilmetagenom3_FD_20009 | JGI IMG/M metagenome (IMG submission 20009) | reverse complement strand
GCAGGGGGCAGAGGTGTGGGCGTGGGAGCGACGGGGGTGACAAGGGAAGGAAGGGAGGTAGGGGTAGGGAAAAGAGGCAAAGTCGGGGTAGCCGTCACTTCAAGAGGCGCGGGAGGCGTCAGGGTCCCCAAGGAGATGGTGGAAACCCGAGGGCTAAAGAGAACGGTGGTGACGGCCACATAGGCCCCCAAGCAGATGATGGCTAAAACCAAGAGGAAGGCTATGGCGTAGGTCCTATCTTGCATCAACTCTAATCATATCACCAAAAGGCAACCCTTGCAATTCGCCTCCCTCGATGCTATAATGTAGACGAGGGCGAGTAGCTCAGTTGGTTAGAGCGTACGGTTCACATCCGTAAGGTCACAGGTTCGAGTCCTGTCTCGCCCATGCCTGTTGTCCGCGGCTCTCCCGCGGACTTTCGCGACCTGTATTAAAGGAGATACCCTTTGAGCCTCCTCAGCCTCCCCGCTTACAAAGCGCGGCTCCTCCTTTGGATCGCTGGCTCGGTAGCCCTCTACGCCCTGGCTGTTAACCTTCTTGACTATGGTCAACGCTCGCCATACACCCGCCTCGGCCGCTTAGTGACCCGGCTTGACTCTTGGCCCCACCGCTTCTGGCTCGATCAGATCTTCCGCTTCGCTTATTATGTAGGCCTCCCCTTTCTGGCCCTCATCAGGGGGGCCATGAGCCCCCGACTTCTCGGCCTTAGCGATCTCGACTGGATCAGAGGTATCGGTGCCGGTGTGCCTCTTGGGTTGGGGGCCTTCCTTCTTCTGGTCTGGGGTTGGAGCCACTACATCCGTTCCTCGGGACGTCGTAAAGTGGAAAGGCCCCGCTTAGCGGAGGTGCATATCCTCTCCCAGCCTTGGGGCTGGCCCCTTATCCTCCTGGAAATCATCTACCTGGAAGCCCATTGGGCCTTCTACCGCAGTGGGCCATTAGCGGTCCTAGAAGACTACTGGGGGGTCTTTGCCGGCTTGGGGATCGTCTTTCTCGAATGGGCCACGAATCCGACCTTGCGCCGCAGCCTGGGCACAGAACGACAAGGGGAGATACTTTGGACGGGGAGCCTAGCCCTGGTGATAGCCATCCTCTTCCTCTTCACCCGCAACCTCTGGCTCTGTGCCACTATCCACCTGGGGCTGGAGATGGGGCTACTCAGCGTTCTAGGGGCGTTACATCGGAAGCGAGGAGTGCGCATCCCCAACGTCTAAGAAAACGCCGAGCAAGTTGCTCGGCATTGTTAACCACTCTAGGGAAAAGCAACGAAGCAGCAGCCTACTACTCAGACCAAAGATAATCGGGCCAGGAAAGTGCCTACAGAATGCCCACTATCTCACTTTATCACAAAGGATAGGATGATGAGGATGGCGAACATCGTGCCTGCCAGGATCACTATCCTCTTCAGATCACCGTAGACATAGGGGTACTGCTCGGCCAAAGGTACCGCCTCCACGCCTGGCTCGGCCTTCGCCTCTGCTCTCTCCTCCCCACGGGGTGGCGCAGAGCGCGCGGCCGCCACAGGAGCGCGCTTCTTCCTTCGCCTTCGACTACGGCGTTTCTTAGCCATCGAATACCTCTCCTTCTATTGCCCCTCTAACTCGGCGATAACTACCAAACGATGGGTATCGATCAGATAGGGGTAACAGGTAATAAGAGTCATAGTAGCCTTAGTAACGGGCTCCATCACGCTCACCTCGTCGGGCTGCACGATCCTCTTCTCCCTCACTAGGTATCGATAAGGGGTCTCCTCGGCGTAGACGATGATCTCATCCCCTGGCATCAACCCCCCCAGATGCCTGAAGACCTCGCCAAAGACATCGTTATGGCCGGAGACCACCATGTTCCCCCGCTCCCCGGGGTTCGCCGAACCGATATGATGCCCCACCCCCATCTTCAGTTCCTCCCAGCCGTCCCCTTCCACCACCGGGGCATCGACATCGATAGCCGGGATGACGATGCGGGTGGCCTGCTCTGGGCCTGGGATAGGGATGGGGATAGGGGTAAGCCCTTGGACTAGATGCTGGTATGGAGCAGGCATCTCGCTGGTGGGTGGGAAACTGCTCCCCGGGAGGACAAGGGGGGTAGCGGTAGCCCCTTGACCCCTGGTCTGGAGCACCTCTCGGTTGAGGAGGCGTAGGTTATAGAAGGAGACCACCACCACTCCTATAAGCCCTAAGAGGGCTCCTAACTCCACTAGGAGGAGAAAGCGATCTCGTAACTTATGCCCTACCTGGCCTCTCTTCTCCTCCCGCAGGGATCCTTGAGGAAAAGGGCTCCCAGAAGGGGCTACCTGGGGGGTGCGGAAGGGAACCTTGACCTCTGTCACCGAAGGAGGTTGATAACTTCTGCCCGCACCCCGCCTAACAGGGCCCTCTTGGCCCGTAGGGAGAAAGCCGGGCAACCCCTCGCTAATCGAGACCTCGCGCCCTTCCTCCTCAACAATAGCCCGAAAACGACGCAGCCGCTCGGCCCTCCGCTTGGCGGAAAGCAGCCTCTCCAACTCCTCCGCAGATAGACCCTCTAAAGAACGCTCGTCAACCATACCCTTATCTAGTCGAATCTATTCTACTTCCCTCCGGATGTTACGTCAATTTGTAAACGTCTTCTTTGCCATAGCCCCTTCACTAGTTCGATCAACAGACTCGCTTCCTCGGAGCGAAGAAGAAGGACGAGAAGGGTATAGGTGAGAAACCCCACCCCTCCAGCCCCGATGACGATTAGAGGCTCCTCTAGCAAGCCTCCTCCTACAAACGCCTTTAGCCCTTTGGCGGTCCCATAAGCCATCAAGGCCATCACCGTAGAGGCCAAAAGCGCTTTGCTCAGAGCGAGAAGAAGACCTTGGCCGCGCAGCAGACCCAGCCGTTGATGGGCTAGAACGAGCATCACCAAGGCGTGGCTAGCCCACTGGACCGAGTTGGCGAAGACCAATCCTATCATCCCCATAGACCGGATGGTGGCTAAGGCCACAACCAAATAAACCAGGACGGAGAACACCCCTACCAACACCGGGGTCTTCGTATCCTTGCGCGCGTAGAAGGCGAAGATGAGGGGCTGATCTACAGCCGCGAAGGGCAAACCAAAAAGATACCAGCGAAGCGCCTGAGCCGTCTGCAAGGTATCATAAGGTTGAAAGGCTCCATGCTCGAAGATAAGGGCTATGATAGGGGTCGCCAGAGCCAGAAGCCCAGCTGCAGCAGGAAGGATGAGGACCAAAACCATCCTCAAGCCCGTGGCCAAGGTGCGGCGGAAGCGAGCCATCTCCTCAGCGATGGCGAACTGGGATAGAGAGGGGAGAATGGCAAAAGATGTGGCCGTGGCCACCAAACCCAAGGGAAACTGTATGAGAGTGGTGGCGTTCTGCATCCAGGCGATGCTCTGGGGCCCGGTGCGGGAGGCTAGGTTTCTGTCGATGACTATCCCCACCTCGCTCACCACCAGCCCCAAGAGCACAGGGGCATAGAGCCTGACTATGCGGCGGAGACCCGGATGGTCCAACTGCAAAGAAAAGTCGAACCTCAAATCACGGAGGCCGGGGATTTGAATGGCCAACTGGAGGATAGAGCCCAGAACTACCCCCAAGGATAGGGAGGCGATGTCCAGCCAAGGGGAGAGGATGAGGGCTCCCAGGATTATCCCTCCGTTGAAGATGGCGGCGCCCAAGGCAGGATAGATGAAGCGCTGTCGGGCATAGAGGAGCCCCGTTGCCACTCCAGAGAGGCCAAAGAATAAGATGGCGGGCATGATCAGACGAACCAATCTGGTGGTCTCGGCCTGCAGCGAGGGGCTGAGGCCGCCCCCCAGGAGCCAGGCCACCAGAGGAGCACCCAACTCCAGGGCCAAGACCACCAGGGCGAGGATGACGATAGCCAGACTGAAGAGGAGGCTCATCAGTTTCCGCAGTTCCTCTCGTCTTTCGGGTTGGGCGTAGTCGCTTATGACAGGAACCAGGGCCGCACTAATCATCCCTCCGATGAGGAGGTCATAGACTATAGTGGGGACGATACCCGCCACCCGAAAGGCGCTCACCAACCCGGTAGCGCCGAAGAGGTGAGAGATGACCGTCTCTCGAACCAGGCCCAGGACGCGACTGGCCACCTGCCCCAACATGATCACCATCCCCGCTTGAGCGATAAGGCGGGCCTCTCCCGCTGGCACTCGCGGAGGAGCGGAGGGGGTCTCTCGTTCCACTTCTAACCTTTCTTTCCGAATCGGGTCAAGATACGGTCCGCCAGTTCAGAGGTAGAGAGGCCGGGGGTTAAAGACAAAATCCGTACCTCCCCTCCATAGCGGGTCACCGCCGAAGCCTCGGGAAGGTTCTGCAGAGTGTAAGTGCCCCCTTTGACATAGAGATCCGGTTGCAGGGCCGAGACGAGTTTTTCGGCCGTATCCTCTTCGAAGATGACCACGTAGTCCACCGCCCCCAGCGCCGCCAGGATCTCCGCCCTCTCCTCCTGGGGCATCAAGGGACGTCCTTCCCCTTTCAGTCGGCGCACAGAATCGTCGCTATTAAGTCCCACGATCAGCAGATCGCCTAGGCTTTTGGCCTCTTTGAGGCAACGGACATGGCCCACATGCAAAACATCGAAGCAGCCGTTGGTGAGAACCAACCTCTTCCCTCCCTCCCGCAACCGCTGCGCGATCGATTGAAGTCGAGAGAGGGGCAGAATCTTGCCAGACAGGTTGCACCTCCAAGACTCATTCTACAATAGCCTTCCCCTCAACACAAGAAATTTTAAGGCTCAAGGGTTGCAAAAGTGAGCGGAGGGTGATAGACTGGGGCTACCATGCCCGGCCAAGCCTTATACCGCAAATACCGGCCCCGCACTTTCTCCGAAGTCGTCGGCCAAGAGCATGTAACCCGCACTCTCCAGAACGCGCTGGCCGCAGGGCGGGTCGTCCACGCCTATCTCTTCAGTGGCCCTCGAGGGACAGGGAAAACCTCCACGGCTCGCATCCTAGCCAAGGCGGTGAACTGCCTGGCTGAGGAGGGAGAGAAGCCGTGCAACGATTGCTCCATCTGCCGTTCTGTAGATGAAGGGAGATTACTCGATCTCATCGAGATCGACGCCGCATCCCATACGGGAGTGGACGATATCAGGGATCTGAGAGAGAAGATCCACTTCGCGCCTAGCGAGGCCCGCTACAAGTTCTACATCATCGATGAGGCGCATATGCTCTCCACCTCGGCTTTCAACGCCCTCTTGAAGACCTTGGAGGAGCCCCCAGCCCACGCCTATTTCGTCCTGGCCACTACCGCGCCCCACAAGATACCGGCTACTATCCTCTCCCGCTGCCAGCGGTTCGACTTCCGTCCCATCCCCATGAAGAAGATCGTAGGCCGCCTGGAGTGGATAGCGGAACAAGAAGGAGTAGAGGTGGAGCGAGAGGCGCTGGAACTGATCGCTCGCCAGGCCACGGGAAGCATGCGGGACGCCGATAGCCTCCTGGATCAAGTGGCTTCCTCCAGCGACAAGAAGATCACCCTCCTCCAAGTGCAAAACATCCTGGGCACCACCTCCTCCCAAGCGGTGGCCGACCTTGTGGCCAGCCTGGCAGCGCGAGAGGTATCGCGGGGGCTGCACCTCATCAACGAGACCATCGCTGATGGCGCTGACCCTAAGCAGTTCGGTCAGGAAATCATCGAATATCTTCGCGGCGTGCTCCTGATAAAAGTGGCGGGGCAAAACCCTCCCGATGTCACCCCCGAGTCGGCTCAGGATATGGCTTTGCGGGCAAAGCAGTTCTCCTTGCCCGGGCTTCTCACCACCATCAGGCTCTTCAGCCAGGCTACCTTGGACAAAGCCGCCTTCCCACCCCATCTCCCTTTAGAGTTGGCCTTCGTAGAAGCCACTCTCCCCGAGACCGAGAAGACGCCCAAGGCAGATAAAACCCGGGCAAAATCGCGGCCCGGGCCACGACACGCAAAGGAAAGGCGGGAAACGGCTTCCCCCCCGCCTGCAGAGGCTAAGGTAGATAAGAGGCTCCCTTCAAGAGAGACGAAAGACCCTCAGGCCCTGGAGCGAATTGAGAACCTCTGGGAGGGGCTATTGACCCAGATAAAGAAGCGGAACATGCACGTGGAAGCCCTCTTGAAATCCTGCCAGCCTGTGGCTGTGGAAGAGGACGTAGTAGTCCTGGGCTTCTACTACCCCTTCCACAAAGGGCGCATCGAAGAGCCCAGGTGTAAGGGCCTAGTGGAAGAGGTCCTAAGCCAGGCGGTGGGTCAGCCTTACCATATCGAGTGTGTGCTCCTGGCCGATAGAGAGAGGAGGCGAGAGTCACCTAAGAAAGGCAACCTCCAGGCGGTAAAAGAAGACCCTCTAATCAAGGCCGCCTTGGAGATGGGAGGGGAGATCACCGAGGTAAAGAGTCCCCCACCAGAACCATAGGTGCGTTCGGTATCCCGCCTGCCCCCGGCCCGTTGATGCCAGCCTGCCCCGGTACTTGCCAGGCCGGGGGACGGGGTGGTATGCCCTGTCCCGAACCCGACAGGGTCTTCCTTATCCCTACGGGATCCTGTAAGGACAGGATCCCGAGTGAAGGGATGGCAGGCCAAGGAGGAATGGGAAAAATGGCTAAGAGAAAGGCGCGACCGGCACGACAACGACCCCCCACCTTGAAGCAGATCCAAGAACTCCAAACCAAGATGCTAGAGGCCCAAGAAGCGCTAGGGCAGGAGACGGTCTCCGTCTCCGCTGGGGGTGGCGCTATCAAGGTGGTGATGAGCGGACACCAGAAGATAAAATCGATCGAGATCGAGCCCGCCGTCCTGGAAGATGTGGAGATGCTCCAAGATCTCATCATAGCAGCCATAAACGAAGCCATCGAGAAATCCCAACAATTGGCGGCTGATAAGATGAGCGCTTTCACCGGCGGCCTCCAAGGGTTGATCTAGCATGCGTGTGCTGGCCAAACCCGTAGCCCGTTTGGTGGAGGAACTGAGCCGCCTCCCCGGCATCGGCCCCAAGACCGCCTCCCGCCTCACCTTCTACCTCCTGCGGGCACCGAAAGAGCAAGCCCAAGCCCTCTCCCAAGCCATCGGCGAACTCCAAGAGAAGATAGTCACCTGTGAAATCTGCTACAACATCACCGAGGCGAGCCCTTGTCCTATCTGCCGCAATGAGGAACGCGACCGGTCTTTACTCTGCGTGGTAGAAGAGCCCCTGGACGTCATAGCCATCGAGCGAACGGGGTATAAGGGACTTTATCACGTCCTAGGTGGCGTCATCTCCCCTATGGAGGGCATCGGCCCCGAAAACCTCAAAATAGCGCAACTCCTCCGCCGCCTGGAGAGTGAGCCGGTGAAAGAGGTGATCCTAGCCACCAACCCCAGCCTGGAAGGGGAATCGACCGCTATGTATATCCGGCGACTGCTCTCCTCCTCCCCTGTCAAAGTCACCCGCATAGCCCACGGCCTCCCAGTCGGTGGCGACCTCGAATACGCAGACCAAGTTACCCTCACCAGGGCGCTTGAGGGGCGGAGGGAGATGTAGGACATCCTCTATGGCTGATTGGCTAAAAGACCCCTAGTGGTTCGCGAAGAAGGCTCCTTCGAGTATAAGAAAACTAGGAGCCTAGACGAGACCGCATACGAGAACTGGAAAATAGCGCACTTTTCGACCAGACTGAAGCTCGAGGGGGCTGACCATTTTTGCAGGCTAGCGCTCGGTGCGGCTAGCATGCCCCATGATTTGGGGTTGCCACTTCTAGCCCGCAGCCAGACCAAATGGTATTTGGATGCCTTCTTTTTCGAGTTGATGTCGGCCTATGACACTCTTTTGCAGGAGTTAAACGTCGTCTACGAGATCAACCTGGGTGTAGACAAGGCTTGCTGGTCATCTATGAAGGACAAGTTGCCTGCTGACTTGGTAGATTTAATGGAAAGCGAATGGAAGGCGGCATGGTTTAAGAGACTCCGCTGGTATAGAAACACGGCTACCCACCACATGTACACTGCAACTAGTTCGTACAAAGCCGGGGCGGGAGAAATGCCTTGGGATTACTACTACTACGAGGTAGAGTTATTCCACGTTGATACAGATGCCAGGAAAGCCAGGTTTGAGGATCTCAAAGAAGCTTGCCTCGACTATTTGAAGAAGATGATAGAGCATATTCATGCAGTTTGGGGAAAGATGGCAGAGGAGTTTGATTAGCGATGGGATATCTCCTCTGGCCATCGCTGAGAATGGCTCAAGGCCAACTGCCACTACACTGGTAAGCGGATCGATACCCCAGCGCTTGACAACCTCTACCCTTTGTGGTATAATATCACTGCATTAGGATTAATCGATCTCGCTCGTCTTTTGACGAGAAGATCCAACAACTGAGGGAAGGGAGGTGGAAGCCAACAAACCGCTCACAACTAGACAGGCTTTTCGCCTCCGCCGCAAGTCGGCGGTTTTTGGTCCCTCTTGACAACTTATCCCTTCTGTGCTACTATCGTAGCGCAGAAGGTTGTACCTTAACAACTGAAGAGTGGTAGGAAGGCAGCGACCTTGGGCCCTAAGTTTGAGAAACTTTAACGGAGAGTTTGATCCTGGCTCAGGATGAACGCTGGCGGCGTGCCTGACACATGCAAGTCGAACGAACCGAGGGGCCGTTGATCGGGTTTCGGAAGGGTTCGTCCCGGAAGAGCCCGTGAGGTTCCTTGGCTAGTGGCGAACGGGTGAGTAACACGTAGGCGACCTGCCCCGAAGAGGGGGATAACCACTGGAAACGGTGGCTAATACCCCATGCGGTCCCGCATTCGGTTGCGGGATTAAAGGCTCCGGCGCTTCGGGAGGGGCCTGCGGCCTATCAGCTAGTTGGTAGGGTAATGGCCTACCAAGGCTATGACGGGTAGCTGGTCTGAGAGGACGGTCAGCCACACTGGCACTGAGACACGGGCCAGACTCCTACGGGAGGCAGCAGTGAGGAATATTGCGCAATGGGGGAAACCCTGACGCAGCAACGCCGCGTGGGCGAAGAAGGTCTTCGGATCGTAAAGCCCTTTTCTCCCGGACGAGGAAGGACGGTACGGGAGGAATAAGTGTCGGCTAACTACGTGCCAGCAGCCGCGGTAAAACGTAGGACGCAAGCGTTATCCGGATTTACTGGGCGTAAAGGGCGTCTAGGCGGCGTCTTAAGTTGGGCGTGAAATCTTCCGGCTCAACTGGAAGGGTGCATCCAATACTGAGACGCTTGAGGGCAGCAGAGGGAGGTGGAATTCCCGGTGTAGCGGTGGAATGCGTAGATATCGGGAGGAACACCAGTGGCGAAGGCGGCCTCCTGGGCTGTACCTGACGCTGAAGCGCGAAAGCGTGGGGAGCAAACGGGATTAGATACCCCGGTAGTCCACGCCGTAAACGATGGATACTAGGTGTTGGTGGTATTGACCCCATCGGTGCCGCAGCTAACGCATTAAGTATCCCGCCTGGGGACTACAGCCGCAAGGCTAAAACTCAAAGGAATTGACGGGGGCCCGCACAAGCAGCGGAGCGTGTGGTTTAATTCGAGGCTACACGAAGAACCTTACCAGGGTTTGACATGCACGTGGTAGGGAACTGAAAGGGGACCGACCCTTCGGGGAGCGTGCACAGGTGCTGCATGGCTGTCGTCAGCTCGTGCCGTGAGGTGTTGGGTTAAGTCCCGCAACGAGCGCAACCCTCGTCGCTAGTTATACTTTTCTAGCGAGACTGCCGAGAAAACTCGGAGGAAGGTGGGGATGACGTCAAGTCCGCATGGCCTTTATGTCCTGGGCTACACACACGCTACAATGGCCGGTACAACGGGTTGCTAAGCCGCGAGGTGGAGCTAATCCTAAAAAGCCGGTCTCAGTTGGGATTGGAGTCTGCAACTCGACTCCATGAACGTGGAGTTGCTAGTAACTGCAGGTCAGCAATACTGCGGTGAATACGTTCCCGGGCCTTGTACACACCGCCCGTCACGTCATGGGAGTCGGCAACACCTGAAGCCGGTGGGCTAACCCCCTTTGGGGGGAAGCAGCCGTCGAAGGTGGGGCTGGCAACTGGGACGAAGTCGTAACAAGGTAGCTGTACCGGAAGGTGCGGCTGGATCACCTCCTTTCTAGGGAGAACCGGCTCAACGCTTCGGCGAGGAGCCTATCTCCAAGGTCAATCATCCCGCTTCGGTGGGATGTCCACCCAAGGCACCACCTTCCTATCACTTCTCAGTTGTTAAGGTAAAGGAAGCCTATCTGCAAGATAGGCTTTTCTCGTCATCACCCCGGAGGAACCAACTATGAGATATCGCGCTCTCCACATCGTAGCCACGATCTACCGCATCATAGGCTGGATAATCGTCGTCATTGGTGCTCTTGGCACCTGTGTAACTTCTGCAGCAGTGGCCACAGGGCCCTACATGGGACAACGATTTGGATACCGGGCCGGCCCAGGGTTCGGGGTGATTGAGGGCATCATGATCCTGGTCATCGGTTTGCTCTACACCGGCATCATCGGTGTAACCCTCCTGGCCATCGCCGAAGGGATACAGGTATTTCTGGACATCGAGGAGAACACCAGGGAGATAGCGAGAAGGATAAAGGAACTTCCGGGGGGCACGGCACCAAGTCCTGGTGCGCTGGAATAACTACTCTTGTGGGCCCTTAGCTCAGTTGGTTAGAGCACGCCTCTGATAAGGGCGAGGTCCGTGGTTCGAGTCCACGAGGGCCCACTTGTTAACTGTCATCGAAGGGCATAACGAGCAGATAAAACCTGCTCGTTTGTGTTATAATAAGTAGAGTACGGGGCCTAGCCCGAGACTTGTCCCCAGATACAAGTCCGAGGGGCCGTAGTTCAGTGGGAGAACGCCTCCCTTGCACGGAGGAGGGCGCGGGTTCGAGTCCCGCCGGCTCCACCAAGAATCATTGTCGTCACAGCGTCTCTTCCATACATAGGACATAGGAGG
>JGI24025J20009_10003387_pt1 | contig 10909 bp, 11 predicted proteins | sample Cruoilmetagenom3_FD_20009 | JGI IMG/M metagenome (IMG submission 20009) | reverse complement strand
GTAAGACCGAACAGCACCAGCAAATTTTTCGCTTTCGCTTTTACGTCCTGGAACAACAGGTACTGCAGCTTCATTGATCGCGAAATCAGTATAGATATTGAGCATTTGTATTGTTTCTTGTTCTGCCTCCTCTGCTGTTGCATGGGCGGTGTGGCCTTCCTGCCAGTAGAATTCCAGCGTACGCAGGAAAAGTCGCGTTCGCATCTCCCACCGGACTACATTTCCCCACTGATTGATCAGGACCGGCAGATCACGATAGGATTGGATCCATTTTGAATACATGTGTCCGATGATGGTTTCAGAGGTTGGACGAACGATCAGGGGTTCTTCTAATTCAGAGCCACCTCCGATGGTAACCACGGCCAATTCAGGTGAAAACCCCTCCACGTGTGCTTTCTCCTTTTCAAGGAAGGACATGGGGATGAAGAGGGGAAAAGCAGCGTTGACATGCCCAGTGGCTTTAAATCGTCGGTCGAGAGCGTCGCGGATATTTTCCCATAATGCCCATCCGTATGGACGTACAACCATACAGCCACGCACCGGTGCATAATCGGCTAATTCAGCTCGTAGTACAAGCTGGTTGTACCACTCAGAATAGTTTTCTGATCTGGGTGTTAACTTTTTATCATCCATAATAACTTTCTTCTTCTAACCTATTTAATTTAATTTGAGTTTGTTAATTTTAAGAAATGGCTTAAAAACTCAAAGGCAGCTTCCGGGTTTGGAGCAAAGGCGAGAAATTCTCGGTTTCGTATAGGGATATAGTCTCCTAATGAAAGGAAAAGATGTCTCATAACAGTGTGCCATTCCTCACCGATCAAGATCACTGGCTTTGGTTTCATCGCATCAATCGCTAGGAGATTCCAGGTCAGACAAATTTCAAGCAAGGTACCAACACCACCTGGAAGGGCGATAGCTGCGTCACAGCTGTTGGTCATCTTATCCAGCCGTTCAATAAGGGTCTTACAATGCCATTCTTCACCCACCCATTTATTGTGTGCAACTGGGCGCCAGTCTTCGATTTCCTGGCAGGTAGCACCGATCACATGGCCGCCTGCCTCTTTGGCACCCTGTGATGTCGCTGCCATCGTGCCCATATAACCACCCGTTATCACAATAAGACCTGCGCCACCAAGCAGCTTACCCAAAGTGTAAGCCTGCTGATATGCACAGGTGTCAGGTTTTGGATTGGCGCTACCGAAGACACAAATTTTCTTGGTCATTATTATCCTTTTTCACTTCCTGATTGAGTTCCCAGCTGCGTTGATAGTTGTACTGTAGTTTTTCCAATACAGCCTTTTCAAGGTTGATCCCTGAAACACTGGCAAGCTGCAGCAGGTAAAGCATGACATCTGCTAGTTCACCAGCCAGTATATGGGTGTTTGGTAATTTCTCGGACCATTGAAAACATTCAAGGACTTCTGCAGCTTCTATGCTGAGAGAAACAGCCAAGTTCTTTGGTGTCTGTGGGCGTGCACTATCAGTTTCATACCAGCCCTTTTCCTTTACAAACTGATGCATTACTTGTGTAAGATCATTGATGTTCATCACGTCAGAATTATACATGATAACGATGGAATTGCCGATCTATCCTATGAAATTAATCGTTTTCGAATGATGGAAGATTATTTTTTCGCCACAACACCATAGGCTTGTGGTTTTGGTATAACGCTGAAGCCAGCTCTTTTAAGACGTTCCACTACCCCTCGACCGGTGGAGGATCCTGACCGGCTATCTGGATTTCCGATATAGTGAAATAGATGGCCGTTATTCTTCAGGATTCGGAAAAAGATATTATAAATGGATTGAGAGTATAAATGTCCTGCAAGGGTAAAAGTAGGTGGGTCATGGATTATCGCGTTGAATGTTCTTTCGGGGAAAATATGTGCTAAATCCCAACTGTCTCCGATAAGTTGAAAAATCTTTGGATTTGTGAATAGTTCTATTGACCAGGGGTTTAGACAGCAGATAGAAAGGACGATGGGATCGAATTCCACAGTGATGACTTTGCTGGCAGTTTTAGCAGCTTGGATAGCAGTATAGCCTAATCCTGTTGAAGTATCCAGAACGGTTCCATATGGTTTCCCCAACGCCTTTATTTTATGATCAGTATCCTCAACCGGTGTGATGTCTTTTATGCGGTGCATTGGGATACCTGAGATTAACATGGTAGGTGCTTTTTCAGTTGGCATCAGGCTGTAGTAGCGGTTTGTACGCTCTGAATATAAACCTGCTTTTTCAAGCTTTCCATCCCGAAAAACGAAACAGTTGTTTTCATCTTGGTTTATTGTCTCAACTTGAGAAAAAGTTAGAATCTCCCCATTTGGCAGCTCCCATCCGCTTGTGGTCTTGCTAATTTGAACATAAGACCTGTTAAGATCAGTGGATAGAGACATCGTCGAAGGCGTGTTTTTCCCTACCAATGATCGTGTTTGGAAATGAGAAAATATCATGATTGTCAATTTAAGGAAAACTTTACATATANTTCATTCGCCAAAAAAAAGTTCCTGCCAGATCTCCCATTTTTCAACTTTATCGACAACGACTTCAGGTTGTTTTATTGGTGTGGCGATGGGTTCTGTTTGCGGCAAGAGAACAATGGGTATGTCCCCTTCTGGATCATTCCTGCTTCCTCACGTGCCCATTTTTCGACAACCTCATCTGAATGAGCATAAGTAATTTCCGATTTCAAGGTGTCACGGGTTGATTCCAGATCAGCATAAACCTGAACGAGCCGCTTTTCCTGTTTGCGCAACCTGGTCATAAGGACCATACGCTGGTTGAAATCCATTAATAAAAGTACCAAAATTATCACCAGTACGATTACAATGAAACGCTTGTCTTTAATGATTTTTTTCATCGCTTAAGAAACTCTATAGTCTATTAATACCGTTATAATTATTGTACCATTTTATAAAGATGAACCTTGAAATTAAAAATCCCACAGAGAAGCTGTGGGATAATGCCGAAGGAGGGAGTTGAACCCTCATGAGCCCAAGGCTCACTACGCCCTGAACGTAGCGCGTCTGCCAATTCCGCCACTTCGGCAGTGGTTCTTATTCTATCTAAAAATTATATTTTGTCAACCTGAACTTCTAAGATTGTTAACTTCTAAGATAATCAGCCCGATTTCTTATTATGATTATCGGATTTCTGACTTACTGATAAAATAATCGCATTGCAAAGTCAAACAAGTAAAAAATTCAAAAGATTCCATTATCACAAAGGAGTGAAATTTGAAGAAAAGAATACAAACCATCTTGTGGCTTGCGTTTTACTTTCTGATGGTGTTTTTACCTTTAGTGTTATTGATGATTTTCCCTCGACCTGAAGGACGAGAATTTTTAAGAGAGGTATCGGTTGCTCTGGGATTTTTAGCCATGGCGTTATTGGGACTGCAAACTATCCCAACCTCCCGTCTGAAATTTTTCACCAGGGTTTTCCCCATGGACACCTTATATAAAATCCATCACAACCTTTCAATATTCACCCTCCTGATCACGATAGCCCATCCTATCCTTCTATTCATTAACAACCCGAAGACATTGCAATTATTGAATATCATCGTAGCGCCCTGGCGAGCAAAAGCCGCAGTGGTATCAATTGCTGCCATGTTGATCTTGGTGGCTACCTCGATTTGGCGTGAAGCAATGAAAATCAAATATGATATTTGGCGCTGGATTCATGATGCCTTATCCTTCGTGGCGATCGGATTAGCGATTTTTCACATGTTCAAGGTTAATTATTATATGTCCCTGACCTATCAAAAAGTGATATGGCTAACGCTAACAGGCATCTGGCTGCTGATCATTCTTTACATCCGGGTTATTCGACCGATCAGGATGATCAAACGCCCTTACAAAGTTGTTAATCTTATTGAAGAGCGAGGACAATGCTGGTCGCTTTATCTTAAACCCGATGAGCATGAAGGTTTTGATTTTGCGGCAGGTCAATTCGCATGGATCACAACGGAATCCCCCTTCATTTTCAGGGAAAATCCCTTCTCATTTACAACGAATTCTGATCATGATGATGATACATTCGGATTTACCATTAAGGAGTTGGGTGATTTTACAAATACGATCAAAAACTTGCAGCCAGGTCAGACGATTTATGTGGATGGTCCGTATGGCAACTTTAGCTTGGATGATCATGAGAATAGAAGTTTGGTGTTTATTGCTGGTGGGATTGGTTCTGCACCGGTGATGAGTATGCTGAGGACTCTGGTAGATCGAAACTCTCAAAAGGAATTGGTCTTTTTTTATGGCAATCCGACCTGGGAAACAGTTATCTTTCGTGAGGAGTTAGAGGAGATTGGAAAGAAGCTGAATCTGAAAACAGTTAACGTATTAGAGAAACCTCCTGAGGGTTGGGAGGGTGAGTTGGGGTTTATTACAATAGACGTCATGCGGAGACATCTACCCCAGGACTATGATGAGTCGATATTCTTTATATGCGGCCCCTTACCGATGGTCAAAGCATTGAATAGGTGTTTCAAAGACCTTGATATTTCCCCAAAACATGTATTCATTGAACAATATGAAATGGCTTAATGGAGGTAATAATGGATAGTCAGCATGTCTTAAAGCGTATGTTTGTCATAACCACCGTGGTGCTTTGCCTGGTTCTTGCATTATTATTTGGTGCGATACAGGCTGGTTTGATCTAAAGTATTATCGTAAGCAGGAATCCTCATGCTAAAGGTTGGGACCATTTCCAGGAATGGTCCTTTTTATATGATTATCAAACACTTAATCATTCCGTCAAACTGACAACGCAAATTAATTTCTCTGAACAAATGACTCAATCATGGAATATTATCATTCCAAATTTGCATGATACTTCATGATAATTTTATTTGGATTTTGGATGTTTAGTTTCTCAATCAATCTGATGATGACAGCATCACACAGTATCAATAAGCTTTGCTCAAAGGTATTAGCACCAGGCTGAAAAGACTTTATCGCTTGTTTATTTTTGACTTTCGAGGTTGATGCTGAGATTTGAATTACAAAATTTGCCAGCTGCCCAATCGTTGAATTCGGATAGATTGTAAATAAAGCCAACTTTGCACCAGCTTTCTTGGCATTATTTGCTACAACTTTCATTGTCTCTGTTTCTCCAGATCCTGAACCAATGATTAAGAGATCTCCTGGACCGATGGCCGGGGTAACTGTCTCTCCTACAACATAAGATTGAAATCCAAGTTGCATCAAGCGCATCGCCAGCCCGCGCATCATTAAAAGAGAGCGCCCCGCTCCCGCAACAAAAATCTTTTTTGAGGATGAAACCATATCGACTAACTTTTCCACTTCCAGGGGATTGATGTTTTTTAGAGAGTTTTCCAGCTCCTCTAATATTTTGAGACTAATTTCAACAGGATTCATTAAATTATTCCTTCTTTTCTTTATTGATGGTTCCTAATAGCGGCTTTCATCTCAAGAACAGCCTCTCGTAGGTCAGGTGCCTTTGTTAGTGCGTTGCCTGAAACAACGATATCTGCTCCGATAGCTGCAATTGATTGAATTGTCATCAAACTTATTCCACCCGCCACAGCTGTTTTAGCCCGAGTCAGGTAACCTTTCACCTTTTTTAGATCATCTATGGGTGGTTTTCTTATGTTCTGTTCATCTTTTGCAGTATGTAAACAAATATAATCCACACCGAATTCTTCTAATTCGATTGATTTTTCAATAATATCTTTTACACAGAGCATATCTGCCATACACTTACGTCCATAAATGCTTGCAGTCTCAACAACTGCGTGAATTGTCGCATTCGGTGATATTGCTAAAACAGTGACAATATCTGCTCCTGCATCATAAGCATAGCCAGCTTCAATACATCCACCATCTACGATTTTCGTATCTGCTAATATGGTCAGATCAGGATATTTATTCTTAAGCCTTACCACCGGGAGAACACCTTCGTGAATGATCATAGGCGTGCCAATCTCAACAATGTCAATAACATCATAAATTTGATCCACCATTTTAACTGCAGTAGTTGTGTCAACCATATCAATGGCTATTTGCAACTTCATAATTGTCTTCCTTGTTTTTTGTTAATAATAGTAACAGCTTTTGGCTTATTAATGATCTGTCGACCATTCGGCTTTCTAAAGATGAGAACCTGTCGTATAGGTTTGAATTTGATTATTTTTGTATTTATTCAACGACCTCGGTATAATTTTGACATTGATTCCTTATGGACCAGGGTTTTATGACACAATCCCGATCACTTATACTTATTGGTGTTTTGATACTATCAGCCTGCGCAGCACCATATCAATTGAATTCCGGTCAAGTGAACGGAAAGCTGGAAGCAGATATCACTGGTACTCCAACTTTTACAGTTGAACCCAGTTCAACACTTACTGAAACTGCCACATCTACTCCAACAGCAACACTCATACCCCCCACATTAACTCCTACACCTCAGAAACTCAGCATGTTTTCATCAGAATCGTTGAGAAATGGGGTTGTTCCTGTGCAATATATTGCAGATACCTGCCATTATCTGGAAAACCGGTGGGGGGAGGGAAAAAGTACGCCTGGCACGATAGTTGTACCGATTATGTTCCATTCGGTTGTCAAACCAGGACGTAAAATTACGAATATGTCAGATATTTCACTATCAAGTTTTGAATATTTTATGGCAAAAGCAAAGGATATGGGCTTTTCAACGATAACAATTGAAGAATTAATTGGATTCCTAAACGCAAATGAAAAGATTCCAGAGCGCTCAATGCTGCTGATCCTGGATGATCGGCGTCCAGGGGTGACCGAGGAATATTTCATGCCCTATCTTAAGGCAAATGATTGGACATTGACCCTTGCATGGTTAACAACGGAATTGACCTCTGACTACACCTGGGATCGCATGGAAAGGTTAGCAGAATCTGGAAGACTGGATATCCAATCCCACGGGCACAACTCTGAATACATTCAAAGTTATACGCCAATTGAAGTGGTCGAGAAAGAATTGTATGAGCCCATTCAGGTTATCCAGGAGCATTTTGGGACAATTCCTCAAGCACACATTTGGTCAGGCGGCAACTTCACTGAGCAGGCTATTGAAATCGCACGTAAAGCCGGCTATCAGGTTGGATTTACCGCTTATTCACGAGGTCCGCTCCTTTTTAACTGGATTCCCCAGGGTGAGATCGAATTGAGTGTTGAAGACCCCTTAATGGTATTGCCTCGATACTGGTCAACTGATTTATCTGTATCCCTTTACCATGCATTAGAAATCAGCGAGGAAGCCCAGCAGTATGCTGAAGCTGTCAAAGAGGAAGAATTACGATATCTTGACATATACTGCCAGGATCAAGAGGGAGATTAGGAATTTGCGGATGAAGCGGATTTTTGGAGTTTTCATCATGGCAGTGTTTTTCCTGAGTGGATGTTATAAACCCGGGCCTGGTGCGCAACCCTGGAAAGTCTCCGGTTTGTATGACAGCGATGAACAAATTGAGATAACGGCAGCGGCTACCGCATATGTGATGAATGATCCCAGGGTCAAACCAATTCTTCCTACACCGACACCCAACGTCCCCATTATTTTGCCCACACCTCGAAGCAGCACCCTGACCTATACCGTGCAGGTGGGAGATACTTTGCGGTTAATTGCTCAACAATACCAGGTGTCCGTTGACCAAATCGTTTCAACAAACAATCTGTACAATCCTAACTTGATTGAAGTTGGGCAGGATTTGATAATCCCGCCACCCTCTATAGAGAGTATTGCACCTGCATATAAAATTATTCCAGATTCCGAATTGGTTAACAGCCCTTCTAATGCTGCATTTGATGTCGAAAGTTTCATTAACAGCACAAATGGTTATTTAACCTCCTATACTGAAGAAGTTGATGGAGTTTCAACGTCTGGGATTGATATTGTGAAACGGGTTGCTTTGGAATATTCGGTCAACCCACGTTTGATACTGACCATATTGGAATACCAGAGCCATTGGATAACCGAAAAGGCACCTGATGAGGAAACTTTGGTTTATCCGATGCGTTATTATGCTGCCTGGTACGAAGGGTTATACCAGCAGTTAGGATGGGCAGCGAATTTATTGAATGAGGGCTATTACCTTTGGAAGATCAATGCAATTACTGTCTGGACACTATCAGACAGCAGCGTCATCCAGGTTGATCCTACAATAAACCCAGGGACCGCCGGTGTGATCAACTTAATGCGTTATCTGAATGATGAAACGACATGGGAGAAGGCGATTTCTGAAGGCGGGATTTTCGACACTTACTATCGTTTTTTTGGTAACCCCTTTAAATATGCTGTTGAGCCGATGATACCAGACGACCTGACCCAACCTGCATTACAGCTTCCCTTTGAAGCAAGGGTCGTCTGGTCATTTACCGGTGGGCCGCATGGCGGATGGAACACAGGATCTGCTTGGGCTGCACTGGATTTTGCACCGCCAGGTACCGCTTTGGGATGTTTTCCAAGTGAAGCCTGGGTGACAGCTTCAGCACCAGGTGAGATTGTCTATGCTGATCATGGGGCCGTGATTGAGGATCTGGACGGTGATGGTATTTGGCAAACAGGATGGTCAATTCTCTATATGCATATTGATTCATGGGAGCGTATTGAAGTGGGTCAGATGATTGCAGCAGGCGATCGCATTGGACATCCTTCCTGTGAGGGTGGATTTTCAACAGGTACACACCTGCACATTGCCCGGCGTTATAATGGAGAGTGGATTGCAGCAGATAGTGATGTGCCCCTGATCATGGATGGTTGGAAAGCAGTAGGTTATGGGGTTGAGTACAATGGCTATCTGGTAAATGGAGATGAGACTGTGGAGGCTTGGGATGGGCGTTCAACGCTCAACGCCATCAAGCGCTAGAGATCGGTATTATAGGCGCCGACTGAGAAGGATGGGCGTCCTATTGACCATTGCACTGGTCTTGGCTGTGGTGGTATGCGGCAATTTAACGTATCCTGTGATAGCCCCAGACACCAACCCNGGTGGAGGCATGGCGGTCAATGAAACAGAGACACNTGCCGCTGTTAGTGTGTTCACTGAAGAATTATCGAATAAGACACCCCCCACTGAAGCGGTTGTAGAAGGAACAACTGTACCCGTGCCAACCCAGGGTCAGATTGTACCTCCCAGTGATGACACCCATATCTTATATTACACAATTGCTGGGGACAGTTTACCTGTAGTCAGCTTACATTTTGGTGTTGATATCAACGAGATCACTTCACCTGAACCACTGGATCCCAAAGGTTTGCTGCCTCCCGGTCAGCTATTAGTTATTCCAAACAAACTTGATGAAACGAGTTCCACAACGAAACTGCTGCCCGACAGTGAAATCACCTTTTCGCCATCTACAATAGATTTTAATATTAATGAATTTGTGGATTCGGCGGGAGGATATCTAGCCACCTACGAAGAATATTTAGCTTCCACAGGATGGACATCGGGAGCTGATATTATTGCTCGGATCGCGCTGGAATATTCCGTCAACCCACGCCTTTTGCTGGGCTTTCTTGAATATCAATCTGGTTGGGTATATGGTTTTCCGGATGCTGAGAATAACTTATTAATTGAATACCCGATGGGTTATGTCAACAGCATGAAGAAGAATCTTTACCTTCAGTCTGCCTGGTTCGCCAGCATGGTCATGGATGGTTACTATGGTTGGCGAGAGGGGCGCCGTCTTGTGATTGACTTCCAGGATGGTCAGGTCTTACGATTGGCACCGCAGCTGAATGCGGGGACAGTAGGTCTGATGAGTGCCTTTACNAACCTGTATGATTTTGAGGAATGGTCTNTTGTCTTATACGGTGAAGAAAGCTTTTTAACCTTCTTTGAAACAATGTTCGATAATCCCTGGATTAGGGCACAAGCTGTGGAGCCCTTAATTCCTGCTGATACNGTTCAACCGGAAATGATCCTGCCATTTGAGAANAANAAAGTATGGGCATTTACAGGNGGTCCCCACGCAGCCTGGAGTTCCGCTGATGTCTGGGCGGCGCTTGATTTTGCACCTGCAAGTGATGTAACAGGTTGTTATGAATCTAGTGCCTGGGTTGTGGCTTCGATGGCTGGGCGCATCATCCGATCCTGGAACGGGGTTGTAGTCATCGATCAAGATGATGATGGGTATGAGCAAACAGGGTGGACCCTGCTTTATTTACATATCGCTGGAAAAGATCGAATTCAAGTGGGGGAATGGGTGGAAGTAGGCGACCGCATCGGACACCCTTCATGCGAGGGTGGACGATCGACGGGCACACATGTTCATATGGCACGGCGTCATAATGGTGAGTGGGTACCAGCTGATGGACCACTTCCATTTACGCTGAGCGGTTGGGAAGCAAGAGCTGGAACATTAGCGTACAAAGGTTGGTTGATCAGGGGGAGTGAGATCATCTATGCCAACACTGCCAGCACCTATGAAACACAACTCATCCGTGAGGAGTAAAAATCAATGTTAACCGGGTTATTTGTTATTTGATTCGCCCATAAATATGCAATTATCGCCAACTGGACATTTATCACACTATAGAGTATGTTTGAAAGTCATAAAATGAATAAAATCAAACCAAATCCTGGATTAAGTTCTGGCTTATCCACTCTTGATTGAATATCCCAACTTGAAGATGATCCAAAAATTATTTGTAATCTTTATCATCATTCTCCCCTTGATTATTGTTGCGTGTGCACCGGCAATGCAGCCTACAATGATCCTTCCATCGGAACCTGATGAAGAAGCTGAAGAAATACCAGCTTTCACACCCTATCCCACCCGTCCTGCATATGAACCTGGTGAGTTAGTAGCGTATGCAGCTCAAACGGGTGATACGCTTAATGCCCTGGCCCAACGGTTCAACACATCCGTTGAAGAGATCCGGGAAGCCAATGCGTTTATTC